>WNFR01002857.1_pt1 | contig 37192 bp, 34 predicted proteins | sample 5400221 | NCBI WGS metagenome assembly WNFR01 (sample SAMN13153357, study PRJNA577476) | soil metagenome | isolation source: 40 cm soil under Madrone tree | place: USA:California | collected 2016-06-14 | reverse complement strand
CGCAAGCTCTACACCTATATCGGGACCAATTCGCCTGCGAGCCCCGTTGATCTCACCTCGAGCAGCTCCTATGCGGTGACGACCACGAACGCCCTCATCACTAACGCAATACTGGGCGTCGCCACCACGACAGCGCACGACAACACCATCAACTACGCTCGCGGCGAGGACCTGAAGGACGAAAACGCCAACGGAATCAAGACCGAGCCGCGCTACGCAATGGGCGACCCGCTGCATTCGCAGCCCGCGGTCGTCATCTACGGCGGCACCACGGCGAGCCCGAACATCAACGACGCCGTGATCCTGGCAGCCACCAACGACGGCTATCTGCACGCCTTCGACGTCACCAACGGGCACGAGTTGTGGGCCTTCATCCCGCAGGAGCTGCTTGGCAACCTGAACAGTATGTACACGAACAGCCCGACCTCGCCGAAGCACTACGAGCTCGACGGCAGCATTCGTATCCTCAAATACGACATCAACGGGGATGGCATCGTCGATCCCGCGGCCGGCGATCGCGTCATTGCGTACTTCGGCAACGGACGCGGCGGCAGCATGTACTACGCGGTCGATGTGACCTCCAAAACCACCCCGAAGTTCCTGTGGGGGATCAGCCCGGCCACGACCGGGCTCACCGGGATCGGCCAGACCTGGTCGACCCCGGCGATCACCCGCGTGAACATTCAGGGGGGCGGGACCCAGAACTCACAGAAATTCGTGCTGGTCTTCGGTGGCGGCTATGACAGCGCCGAGGAAGGCACCTCGTACCAGACGTCGGACAGCTCCGGCAACTGGCTCTACATGGTCGACGCGCTGCACGGAACGGTACTCTGGTCCGCCGGGCCCACCGGCGCCAGCCCGGGACCGAATCTGGCGTTGGCGCGCATGGATCACGCGATCCCGAGCGACGTTGCCGTTCTGGATATCGATGGCGACGGCTATGCAGATCGGATGTACGTCGGCGACATGGCGGGCCAGCTATGGCGTTTCGACATCTATAATGGCAGCACCGCCAACAGTCTCGTCGCCGGTGGCGTGATCGCCTCACTCGGAACTCATGACGACGCCGTGCACACCGTGGCGGCGACCCGCCGCTTCTATAACCCGCCCGATGTCGCGGCGGTCGCGAAGAGAGGCACCCCGTACCACCCGTTCGACAAGCTGACCCAGGCTCAATACAACGCGCTCACCGTCACGCACGATTCCGACGCCAATCTCATCGATATCACCAGCAGCGTAACGCCGACGATTCCGGCGGGCGCGCTCGGCTGGAAGCTGACGCTCAATCAGCCGGGCAACAGCTGGGTGGGCGAGAAGGTGCTGGCGGCCTCGAGCACGTTCAACAATCAGGTCCTGTTCACGACCTACACCCCGAGTGCCAGCGTTTCAGCGAACCCGTGCACGCCGGGAGGCGGAACCAACCGCATCTATGCGGTCAGCGTCTTCGACGGCAGCCCGGTTGCCAATCTGAACAATCAGAACAATCTCTCCATCACCGATCGATACACCACGCTGGCGCAGGGAGGCATCGCCCCCGGAGTGACCTTCCTGTTTCCGGCGCCGCAGAACGGCGTCAACCTCAACCAGGAGCCCGTGACCTGCCTGTCGGGCGCCGAGGTTCTGGGCGTCTGCCACAATTTCAACAGCCGCCTGAAGACTGTATGGAGCGAACAGGATGCCAACTAGAGCTGAAGTTGCGAATCGCATGCGGGGCATGACGCTGATCGAGCTGATGGTGGTTCTCGCCGTCGTCGCCATCCTGTCCACGATCGCCGTTGGCAGCTATCGGCAGTATGTGCTGCGTGCGAACCGCACGGATGCTACCGGAGCACTGTTGCGCATCCAGGTCGCGCAGGAGAAATTTTTCCTGCAGAACAACACGTACACGACAAACGTGACCGCTCTCCCGCCGACCGGTCTCGGCGTCTCCTCCCCCACTCCGAACGGCTTCTATACCATTGCCGTCACGGGGGATCCAAACTCGACCAACAACATAGCGACCTCCTTTCTGGCGACCGCCACCGCCGTCGCCCCGCAGACGAAGGATACTTCGTGCCTTACCTTGACGATCACCGACCAGGGTCTGCGCAGCTCCGCGCCTTCCACCACTGCCTGTTGGCGGTGAGCGCACGCTGGCGGGCAGCGATCCAGGTGCTGGGAGATCGCCGGCTGCCAGGGCAATTCACAGAAAATGCCGCACCATGTTACTTAACTCTTGTTTTTGCTAGAGTCTGAGCTATATTTCGCGTGCAGCCGCTTGAGTAAGCTTGGATTCCGACAGCCACCGGCACAACAAGAACTAACCGACGCCGCCCCCGCGCAGGCTCCGCCCTGACGAACCCCGATGCGGAAGAGGCGTCTCACCCCGAGGTCGTGATGAGCACTGCTTGGGAACAGCTTGAGGGCGCCGCGCTGTCGCTCGCGCGCTCGGGTCCTATCAAGGAACGTCTCGCCGACGCCTATCGCAATCATCTCGCGCTCGTGAACGCCGACGAGCTTCCCGATGCGCTGCGCGAGGAGTTTCGCGCCTGTCACGCCGCGCTCACGCGCGAGCGCCCGCTGCGCGGCGAGGACGCGGTGCGCGCGACGGTGCGCAAGATGTCGAGCCAGCAAGCCGACGACGTGGCCTGCAGCGTGGTGCGGCTGTTTGCCGCCATAGCGCGCGAAGAGACGGCATTGGCAATGCTGACAATGCCTGGGGTGCTGGACGGCGCGCTCGCAAACGGCGCCGCCGGCACGCGGGGCCTGCGCAAGGGCGTGCCGCAGGTGATCTCGCTGTACGCCGCGGAGGCGTAAGGTCTTCAGTCCAGTTTGAACTCGATCGTGTCCCAGCGCGTCGTTTCCTCGTGACGCGCCTGGCGGCGGATCGCGTCTACCAGCGCCCGCTCATCCCACTCCACGACCTCGTCGGCGAGATCCAGGAGCGCCTTGGGTACTTCCTGCGGCGCACCGAAAGGCTTCAGGAGGATCACGGGCTTGTGACTCGCCTGGGCGTACCGCAACTGGAAGGTCAGCAGATCCTGATGCGCCTGGTAGAGGCTCGAGAGGGCAATGATCGCTTCGGCCGGTGTGATCTGCTGGCGCAGATTCTCGCGCAGCGCTTCCCTGTCGCCCTGCGGGCGCCGGTCAGGCGTGCTGTAGTTGCGATAGAAGAAATTCCGCTGGCTCTCCAGGTACTCGAATACGCGCAGATAGTCGTCGCTGTTCTGCCAGGCGTGCGTGACGAAGATCCGGACTGGATTGCTCTGCGACACCCGCGGGAGTCTCGCACAAGCGCGCCCGTGGCGAAACTCGCGCGCCGGCAGCCCCCGCCTCTCCCGCAAGCCACGCCGCCGCGGGCTAGAATGAGGACCCCGCGGCGACGCTCCTGCCAGGTCACGCTCCCACTGTGCGACTGCTCGTCTACAACATCCGCTACGCCACCGGCACCGGGCCCGCCTTTCACCTGCCGGTGCCGGGCGCGGGTTACCTGCGCAGCAACCGCAAGGTGCTGAGCGGCATCACCGAGTTCATCCGCTCCGAGCGCGCGGATGTCGTCGGACTGGTCGAAGTGGACAGCGGCTCGATCCGCACCGGGATGCTCAACCAGGCGGAGCACATCGCCGGACAGCTCGGCCATTATTCGACCTTCCAGTGCAAGTACGGCGCCGGCTCGATCAACCAGCTCATGCCCATCGTGCGCAAGCAGGGCAACGCCTTCCTGTCCGCGCCGAACGTGCATGGCGAGCGCTTCCACTACTTCGATACCGGAATCAAGCGGCTGATCATCGAGCTGGAGCTGTCGGACCTGTGCGTGTTCCTCGTGCACCTGTCGCTCAAGTTCCGGCAGCGGCAATACCAGCTGCGCTCGCTGCACGATCTGATCGTGCAGGCGGCGAAGCCGGTGATCGTGGCGGGTGACTTCAACACCTTCTGGGGCACGCACGAGATCTACCTTTTCATGCGCGCGGCGGGTCTGCGCAGCGCCAATACCGCAGGACTCCCCTCCTTTCCAGCGCGCGTGCCGCGCATCGAGCTCGACTTCATCCTGGTGAGCGAAGGCATCGAGGTCACGGACTTCCGTGTGCCGGACGTGCGCTTCTCGGATCATCGCCCGCTGGTGTGCGATTTCCAGATCCGCGCCAATGCCCCGGCGCGCGCGGTCTCGGCGGCCTGACATCATGAACGACACGGCGACCGGATCCTGGAAGCTGGAGCGTGATTCCGACGCTATCGCCTGGCTGACGATCGACAAGCCCGGCAGCTCGGCCAACGTGCTCTCGGGCAGCGTGCTCAGCGAGCTCGATGGCCTGCTCGCAGCGCTCGACAAGGATCTGCCGCGCGGGGTCGTGGTGATTTCCGCCAAGAAGAGCGGCTTCGTCGCGGGCGCGGATATCAAGGAATTCACCGGCATCCAGGACGCCGCCAGCGGCTACGAGCTCATTCGCCGCGGCCAGCAGGTGCTCAATCGCCTCGCAGCGCTGCCTTGTCCGACCGTCGCGGCCATTCACGGCTTCGCCCTCGGCGGGGGATTGGAGCTCGCGCTCGCCTGCCGTTACCGCGTGGCTGTCGCCGAAGAGCGCCTGTCGCTCGGATTGCCGGAGGTGCTGCTCGGCATTCATCCGGGGTTCGGAGGTACGGTGCGCAGCGTGCGTGTGGCCGGTGTTCGCCCGGCCATGGAACTGATGCTGAGCGGCAAGCCGGTGCGCGCCGAGAAGGCGCTGCGTCTGGGACTCATCGATCGGCTGGTTGCGGAGGCTGAGCTGCGCAGCGCGGCGCGCGAGATGCTGCGCGCGGCACCCGCGCCGCGCCGCGCGCCATGGCAGCAGCGCCTGCTCGGCAGCGCGCCGCTGCGGCCGCTGGTGAGGCGTTCGCTCACGCGTGAGGTCGCCAGGCGCGCGCCCCGCGAGCACTACCCGGCCCCCTACGCCATCATTGACCTGTGGGCGCGGTTCGGCGCCCACGGGCCACAGGCGTTCGAGGCCGAAGCCCGCTCGATTGCGCACCTGTTCACGACGGAAACCTCGCGCAACCTGGTGCGCGTGTTCCTGTTGCAGGATCGCCTGAAGAGCGCTGGCGGCAAGAGCGCAGCCGACATCAGGCATGTGCATGTGGTGGGCGCCGGGGTCATGGGCGGGGACATCGCCGCCTGGGCGGCGCTGCGCGGGTTCACGGTCACGCTGCAGGATCGCGCCATCGAGTACCTGCAGCCGGCGCTGAAGCGGGCGCAGGAGCTGTTCGACAAGCGCGTACGCGATCCGGCGAAGAACGCCGCCGCCCGCGCGCGGCTCAGCGCGGACGTCGCCGGCGAGGGGGTGCCCGGCGCCGACGTCGTCATCGAGGCCATCTTCGAGAACCTCGAGGCCAAGCAGGAGCTGTACGCGCAGCTCGAGCCACGCATGAAGCCGGGCGCCCTGCTGGCGACCAATACCTCCAGTCTCATGCTGGAGCCCCTGGCGGCGAAGCTCGCCCGCCCCGAGCGCCTCGTCGGGCTGCACTTCTTCAACCCGGTGCCGCAGATGCCTCTCATCGAGATCGTGCACGCGGATCACACCGATCCGGCCGCGGTGCAGGCCGCGACCGGCTTTGCGCGCCGCATCGACAAGCTGCCCCTGCCGTGCCGCAGCGCACCCGGCTTCATGGTCAACCGCGTGCTCACGCCCTACATGCATGAGGCCATGCTTGCGGCCGAGGAAGGCGTTCCGCTCAGGGTCATCGACGCGGCGGCGGTGAGCTTCGGCATGCCGGTAGGTCCGATCGAGCTCGCCGACGTCGTGGGACTCGATGTCGCCGCTCACGTGGGCGAGATCATCGCACGCGGACTCGGCCGCCCGGTTTCCGAAGTGCCGCGCCTGCGCGAGCTGCTCGCCGCGAAAAAACTCGGCCGCAAGAGCGGCGCAGGGTTCTATGTCTGGCGGGACGGCAAGGCGGTCAAACCCGCGGCACCCGCCGCCGCGGCGCCGCCGGATCTGATCGACCGCCTGATCCTCATCCTGGTAAACGAATGCGTGGCGTGCCTGCGCGAGCGCGTGGTGGAGGATCCTGATCTCGTGGACGCCGCGGTGCTGTTCGGCACCGGCTTTGCACCCTTCCGCGGCGGTCCTGTCACCTACGCGCGTGCACGCGGCGTACCGGCCGTGGTGGCGCGGCTCACCGAGCTTGCCGCACGCTACGGGGAGCGCTTCCAACCCGACCGTGGCTGGCCCTCGATCGAGAGCGGCGCAAAGCCCTGAGCTCACCTGACGGCGAGCACAAAGGCCTGTGCTACCATCGCAGAGTCACGGCGCCGCGACCGCAGCGGCGTGGTGTGGCGTTGTTTTTCAGTGCTTCCACGCACGCCAGGCACCAGGCAGAAATGGCCGAAGAGCAGGTAGCGTCGGTTCAATTGCTCAAGAATTTCGCGCCGCTCGATGCGATGAAGCGCGAGAATCTGGCTGCGCTCGCCAAGAAAGTGAGTGTGCGCACCTTGTCGGCGGGGCGGGTGCTGTTCAACCAGGGCGACACGGACAAGCGCACCGTGTGGCTGATCAGCGGCAGCGTGGAGGTGAACGAGAACGAGCGCAACATCGCGCTGCTGCGTAGCGGCACGCCCGAGGCGCGCAACCCGCTGTATCCGAAGCTGCCACGCCGCGTCACGGTGCGCGCGGTGGAAGACATCAGCTACCTGTCCATCGAAAGCGATCTGCTGGACGTCATGATCACCTGGGATCAGACCGGCACTTACGAAGTCGAGGAGCTGCAGGCGCAGCTGCAGAGCGTGGGCTCGGATGACTGGATGACGACGCTGCTGCAGACCAACGCCTTTCACCGCATTCCGCCGGCCAACATTCAGGCGATCTTTCAGCGCCTGCAGCGCGTGCCCTGCCGCGCCGCTGAGGTGGTGATCAAGCAGGGCGATGAAGGCGACTATTTCTACATCATCGTCAACGGCAAGTGCGTCGTGACCCGCGAGACCCCCCTGAGCCGCGACGGCATCAAGCTCGCCGAACTCGGCGTGGGCGACAGTTTCGGCGAGGAGGCCCTGATCGCGGAAGCCAAGCGCAACGCCACCGTCACCATGACCACCGACGGCGTGCTGATGCGCCTCAACAAGCAGGACTTTCGCGAACTGATGAACGCACCGCTCCTGCAGTGGGTTTCACCCGAGCAGGCGCGCGCCATCATCGCACGGGGTGGGCGCTGGCTCGACGTACGACTGCCGAGCGAGCATCAAACCCTGGCCATCGAGGGCGCGCTCAACGTGCCGCTCTATCTGATCCGCCTGAGGCTGTCGACGCTCGACCGCAACACGCCCTACATCGTGTATTGCGATACCGGCCGGCGCAGTTCCGCCGCCGCCTATATTCTGGTGGAGCGTGGGTTCGATGCGTACGTGCTCACCGGGGGGGTGAGCGGCAATGACGGGCTGCAGCTGGTGCGCGGCGGCTCGGCGGACAAACCGTAGGGCGCGCGCCCGCGCCGCCGTCTACATGGTGTGTGTCGCCTTGTCCCCTGAAAGCGCGCCGGCGAGATAGGTTTCGATCTTTTTCTGCGTCTGGCCGCGGTCCTGCTCGCTGAACTGCACGCCGATACCGGCGGTGCGCTTGCCCTGATTGCCCTGGGCGCCCTTGGGCGTGACCCAGATGACCCGGCCCGCCACCGGGAGCTTCTCGTCCTCGCCCATGAGGTTCAGGAGCATGAACACTTCATCGCCCAGACGGTAATTGCTGTTGGTGGGAATGAAGAGACCGCCGTTGTTCACGAACGGCATGTAGGCCAGATACAGGGCACTCTTGTCCTTGATGGTGAGGGTCAGCAGACCCGGTTTGTTCCCCGCTCTCAAACTTCTGTCCTCACGGCGCCCGTTCTGCGGGCGCGAGTCGCCTGAAAAGAGCCTCGAGTGCCAGGCCCCGGTTCAACGGTACATCCAGCATAGCGCGGAAATCCCGCACTTCGTCCAGCAGCCCGAACAGCTCGCGTATATTCAAGAACGCATCGCCGGCTGACAAGTAGGGGGCAGCCCGCACTTCTGTCAAAAAGGCCCCGTCCCGCTCGCGGCGGCGGATATGTTCTGTGAGCCAATTCTCAAAGCACCGCAGGCGTAACGGCAACTCTGCGCGCGCCCAGCGCTCCGCCGCGGCTACCGGGTCCGCGCTGCCGCTCGCCAGCGCATCGAGCGTGCCGCGCACCTCGGCCGCGATCTGCGCCAGCTCCTGGGGCTCGGCGCGCGCGGCGAGCATCGGAGCCTCTCCCAGCACATCGAGCGCGGCGTTCCAGTCACCGGTGCCCCGCAGCGCCGTCAGCCAGGCCACGCCCTCGGCACGGGCCGGCGCGCCCACACGCAGCCGCTGGCAGCGGCTGAGCACCGTGGGCGGCAGCCGCGAGGGCTGGGTCGTCACCAGCACCAGCAGCGTCCGGGACGGGGGCTCTTCGAGCGTTTTGAGGAGCGCATTGGCCGCGAAGCGGTTGAGCGCTTCCGCCGGTGTGACGATGCCGACCTTGTAGCCACCGGCGTGGCTGGTGAGCGCGAGATCGGCGGCGAGATCGCGCACCTGCTCGATGCGGATCTGCTGTGAGTCCTCGGCGGTGCGGAGCCAGGCGAGGTCCGGGTGTTGCTGCGCCCAGACTCGCCGGCATGCCGCGCAGGCGCCGCACGACGCCTGGGCGCTGTTCTGGCATAGCACCAGCTGTGCCGCCCAGGTCGCGAGCCACTCCCCGCCAGCACCCGGGGCTTCGTGGATCAGCAGCGCGTGCGGCAAGCGCCCTGCCCTGAAGGCGGCGGTCAGGGTGACCCTTTGCGCAGCCGTCCACGGTGGCACGGGAGTCGCGCCGCCCACCCGGGGTACCGCCCGCATCGCCGCATCACCTGGGCGGCTCACGCCCGCAGCTCCCGCGGTCGCAGTTCCCCGAGAGCCTCCGCGATGCGCTGCTCGACCTCGGCCAGGGGCGCTGCGGCATCGATGATCCGGAAACGCTGCGGTTCGCGGCGCGCCAGCGCGAGGTAACCCGCGCGCACCTTCTCGAAGAATCCCACGGTCTCCGCCTCGAAGCGATCCGCGCTGGCGCCCGGCCGGGTGCGTGCCCGGGCAAGGCCCACGCTCACCGGCAGATCGAGCAACAGCGTGCAGTCGGGCTGCAGATCACCGTGCACGGCCAGGGCGAGCGCATCGATCAGAGCCGCGTCCACTCCGCGCCCGCTCCCCTGGTAGGCCCGCGTGGCGTCGGTGAAGCGATCGCACACCACCCACTCCCCGCGCGCCAGCGTCGGGCGGATGACGTTCTGCACATGCAGGGCGCGCGCGGCGAACATGAGCAGGGTCTCGGTGAGCGGCGACACCGGCTCCGCGCCGCGCTCCAGCACGATCTGCCGCACCCGCTCCGCGAGCGGGGTGCCACCGGGCTCGCGCGTCAGGCGCACCGTAATGCCGTGGCGCCCGAGCCAGGCGCTCATGAACTGCGCGAGCGTGGATTTTCCGGCGCCCTCGATGCCCTCCAGTGTGATGAGCTTACCCGGGCTCACGGGCACGCGTGTGCTCATGGATGTACCGCAACGGGCTTCTGGAGCGCGCCGCGCTCCTGGGTGCGCAGCCGTGCGAGATAGGCTTTCACCGCGGAATTATGCTCTTCCAGGCTCCTGGAGAAGTGATGGGCGCCATCGCCGAGCCCGGTCGCCACGAAATACAGCGCGTCGGTCTGCTCCGGCCGCACCGCCGCCAGCACCGACTCGCGTCCGGGCAAGGCGACCGGCGTCGGTGGCAGCCCCTCGCGGGTGTAGGTGTTGTAAGGCGTGTCCTTGAGCAGGTCACGCGTGTGTATCGAGCCGTCGTACCTCTCACCCAGTCCGTAGATCACCGTCGGGTCGGACTGCAGGCGCATGCCCTTGCGCAATCGGTTGACAAACACTCCGGCGATCCGCGCCCGCTCGCTCTTGAGCGCGGCTTCCTTCTCGACCATGGAGGCGAGGATCAACGCCTGGTACGGCGTGTCGAACGGCAGCTCGGCGCTGCGCTGCGCCCAGGCGGCAGCCAGCGCCCGTTGCATGCTGTCGTAGGCGAGCCCGAGGATCGCGACATCGGGAGTGTTTGCTGCGAAGCGATAGGTGTCCGGGAAGAACTCTCCTTCGGCGTGCACACCCGGGTGTCCCAGCGCGGCCATGACCTCGGCAGGGCCCTTGCCGCGCAGGGTACGCAGCACGTAGGGATGTTTATCGAGCGCCTCCACAAACTCGCCGAACGTCGATCCTTCGACGACCGTGAGCTGCTCCAGGACGACTTTGCCCTGCTCGAAGAGCGCGAGGATCTCCCCGGGGCTGGCGTGCGGCGGTATCTCGTACGTGCCCGCCAGCACGCGCGGCTCACGGCGGCGCAGGCGCAGATACACCTCTACGGCGCGGGCATTGCGCACCGCGCCGGTCGCCTCGAGCCGGCCAAGGACGCTGCGTACACTCGCGCCGGGGTCGACCTCGATGCGCGAGGGCGCCGCCACCGGTCCGGGTGCCTGGAACTGACTCCGCAGCCAGAAATATCCTCCCGCGCCCGCGAGCGCCAGCAGGAGGAGGACAGCCAGGCCGGCTGACAGGGCGCGCCGCCGGCGCCGTCCGGAACGTGTGCCACTAGCCATCGCGCGCCTCGAGCAGCGGCGCGAGTCGCTCCTGCAGGCGGCGCGTCAGCGGTCCGGGCGACAGCGGCCGGCCATCGAGCTCACGCACCGGGCGGATGCCCATCAGGGCGTTGGTCAGAAACACCTCCTGAGCGCTCAGCAGCTCCTGTGAGTCCAGCACGCGCTCCTCGGCCGCCACGCCGGCGTCCGCTGCCGCCGCCAGTACCACGTGGCGCATGATGCCCGCCACTCCGCAGCGATCCACGCGCGGCGTATACAGCTTCGCGTCCCGCACCATGAACACGTTGCTCATGGTGCCCGAGATGAGAGCTCCGGAGCTGCTGAACATGAGCGCCTCGGCGATCCCGGCGTCGTCGGTCCACTCCCGGCGCGCCAACACCTGCTCCAGGCGATTGCAATGCTTCAGGCCCGCCAGCGCCGGGTTCTCTCCGAGCCGCAGAGCGGCGATGCGCACCCGCACGCCCTCGCGCGCCAGGCCGGAATCTTCCGCCGGCCAGGCGTAGCGCAGCGAGATGCGGGTGGGCTTCTCGAATCCCGTGACCGCATAGCCGCGTGCCGCGGCCGCGCCGCGCGTGAGCAGCACCTTGATGATGGCGCGTGCGCAGGGCGCGGCGAGCTGCTGCACCTCGGCGCGCAGGGTCGCCGCTTCGGGAGCCTCGATCCCCAGGCGCGTGCAGCCGGCGGCGAGCCGCCGCAGATGCAGCTGCAGAAAGCGCGCGCGACCGCCCACGCACGCGAGGGTCTCAAAGAGACCGTCGCCAAAATGAAGCCCGCGCTCGAGCGCGGACACTTCCCCGGCCGCGCGGCCGTTCACCCACACCCGCTCCGGGACACCCGCCGGCGTCACTCGGGGCCTCCCAGGGCCGCCAGCAGCCCGCGCGCCTTGGCGCGCGTCTCCTCGAGCTCGCGCTCGGGATCGGAGTCCGCGACGATGCCGGCGCCGGCCCGAAAAGTAAGGTGCTGCGCGCTCAGGGTCATGGTGCGAATGAGGATGTTGAGATCGAGGCGGCCGTCGCGCGTGAGGTAGCCGAGCGAGCCGGTGTACGCACCGCGCCCTGCCCCTTCGAGCTCCGCGATGATCTGCATGCAGCGGAATTTCGGGCAGCCCGTGATGGTCCCGCCCGGAAACAGCGCGCGTAACGCACCGATGGGTGTGACCTCACTCTTGAGCTCGCCCGTCACGTTCGACACGATGTGATGCACGTGGGTGTAGGACTCGATGGTCATGAACTCGTCCACGCGCACCGTACCCGGCTCGCACACGCGCCCGAGATCATTGCGCTCGAGGTCAATCAGCATGATGTGCTCGGCGCGCTCCTTGGGATGCGCCGCCAGTTCGGTCATCTCGTGGCGGTCCCCGCCGGGACGACGGCTGCGTGGCCGGGTGCCCGCGATGGGGCGCGTATCGATCCGGCGTCCCACGATGCGCACCAGCCGCTCGGGCGAGGAACTGAGGATGGCCACTCCCCGCCACTGGGCGAGCGCCGCGAACGGCGCCGGATTGGCGGCGCACAGGCGCCGATAGAGCGCCGCGGCCGGTGCCACCTGCGCGTGCGCCGCGCTGCCACGGATCTGCACCGCCCACGGGCGCGACAGGTTGGCCTGATAGATATCCCCGGCGCGCACGTACTCCTTGGCGCGGCGCACGCGCGCGAGATAAGCCCGGGGGTCCTCTTCGTGCACCTGTTCGATGCGCAGCGTGTCGCGGGCATCCGCCTCAAGGGCCGCCTCGCGCGCCTCACGGGCGATGCGCGCCAGAGCATCCGCGGCGCGGGCTTCGGCCACCGCGAATACGCGCTGGCGCTCCAGATCGTGCACCAGGGCACAGGGCGTGCGCAGCGCGAAAGCCTGCCACGGGAGCGGTGAGCGCGGCAGGGCCAGGTGCGGCTCGATTTCCTGCGCCAGCTCGTAGCCGAGGAACACGGCCCAGCCGCCCTCGAACGCCAGCCCTCCCGCGACGGTATCCGGCTGCGCATTCGCGGGCGGCGCGCTGCGCTCGGCAAGCCACCAGTTCTCGAGCGCAGCGAGGAAGCTCGTTCCCTGTGGCACGAACCCTTGCGCACCCAGGCGTCCGTCGGCGCCGAGCCACAGGGCCGCGTCAGGCTCCGCGAGCAGCACGCTCGCACGGCTCAAGGGCCCGGAGGCGGCACTGTCGAGCAGCAACGGATAGCGGTCGGGGAAACGCGCCGCTAGGCGACGCAACACCGCAGGCGGTACGTCGAGCTCGTGGACGAGGGGTGCGCGCGTGGCGGACTCACCTTTTGGCTCGCGCCCTCAGGCGCTGAAGCGCCGGAACACCAGCGACCCGTTGGTGCCACCGAAGCCGAAGGAGTTCGAGAGGCTCACGTCGATCTTCATGCGACGGGCGCTGTTGGGGACGTAGTCCAGGTCGCACTCGGGGTCGGGCGTGCGGTAGTTAATGGTGGGAGGCGCAACGCCATCACGGATCGCGAGCACCGAGAAGATCGCCTCCACGACGCCTGCGGCGCCGAGCAGGTGCCCGGTCATGGACTTGGTCGAGCTCACGGCGAGGCGCTTGGCGTGCTCGCCGAAGGCGCGCTTCATCGCGACCGTCTCGGCCTTATCGCCGAGCGGGGTGGAGGTCGCGTGCGCGTTGACGTACTGCACGTCGGCAGGATTCAGGGCGGCATCCTTGAGCGCATTCACCATCGACAGTCGGGCACCAGCGCCGTCCTCAGGGGGCGCCGTGATGTGATAGGCATCGCCACTCATGCCAAAGCCCACGAGCTCGGCGTAAATGTGCGCACCGCGCCCACGCGCGTGTTCCAGCTCCTCCAGGAGCATCGCGCCGCCCCCGTCGCTCAACACGAAGCCGTCGCGGTCCTTGTCCCACGGGCGGCTCGCCTCGGTGGGGGCGTCGTTGCGCGTGGAGAGCGCCTTCGCCTGGCCGAAGCTCCCCAGCCCGCAGCGCGTGGTGGCCATTTCTCCACCGCCGGCGATGATCAGGTCCGCATCGCCGTACTGGATGGTGCGCATCGCCAACCCGATGGCGTGCGTCGAGGTGGTGCAGGCGGTGACCACACCGAGATTCGGCCCCTTCAAGCCATAGCGGATCGAGAGGTGCCCGGCGATCATGTTGATGATGGTCGCGGGGACGAAGAACGGCGAGATCTTGCGCGGGCTCATCGCCTTCAGGTATTCGCCGTATTCCGCCTCGATGGTTCCGAGTCCACCGATGCCGGCGCCACACACCGCGCCGCAGCGCTCGGGATCGGTTTTGGCGAAGTCGATACCGGCGTCGCCGACGGCCTGCACTCCGGCGGCCACGCCGTACTGCATGAATTCGTCCATGCGGCGGGCGTCCTTGGGTGTGATGTACTGACTGACGTCGAAATCGCGCACCTGCCCGCCGATGCGCACCGGAAAGGCGGACACATCAAAGCGCGTCACCGGACCGATGCCGCTCTGCCCGCGCAGGATGGCATCCCATGCCGATTGAACAGTGCTCCCGACCGGGGACACCACTCCAAGGCCCGTTACGACGACACGGCGCTTGCTCACACGCTACCTGTATCGCGCCCTGGCCCGAATCAGGACTTGCTGCGGCGCTCGTTGATGTAGTCGATGGCCTGATGGACGGTTGTGATCTTCTCGGCGTCCTCATCCGGGATTTCGATCTCGAATTCCTCTTCGAGGGCCATCACCAGCTCGACCGTGTCGAGTGAATCGGCTCCCAGGTCGTCGACGAACGAGGCATCGTTGGTGACCTGTTCCTGTTTGACGCCCAGCTGTTCGGCAACGATGGCTTTGACCTGCTGCTCAACTGTGCTCATTAGCGATTGGTCCTTATGTAGGCTTTTTAGGGGCTGCCCGCCGTTCGCCTCGGTGAGGCCGGTAGCGGGCGCGGTATTGTAGGGGAACACCCCGGGGGCTGCCACTCGCCGGCCGGCCATGCGAGTGATTGTTTTTACTGGCGAAACTGGCTGACCCGTTCCGCGCACTCGCCGTCGGGTCCGCCGCGTGTGGCGTGCGTCCAACGGCCCCACCTACGGCATGTACATGCCGCCGTTGACGTGCAAGGTCTCCCCGGTGATGTAAGTCGCTGGCGGTGACACCAGAAACAGGACCGCGGCGGCCACATCCGCGGGGGTCCCGAGCCGGCCCATGGGGATCTGCCCGACGAGCGCGGCGCGCTGCGCCTCGCCGAGCGCGCGTGTCATGTCAGTATCGATGAAGCCGGGGGCCACCGCATTCACGGTAATGCCACGCGAGGCGAGCTCCCGGGCGAGTGACTTCGTGAATCCCAGGAGTCCCGCTTTGGCCGCGGCATAGTTGGCCTGTCCGGCATTGCCCGTCACGCCCACCACGGAGGTGAGGTTGACGATCCTGCCGCGCCGCTCCTTCATCATGCGGCGCACGCACGCCTTGGACAGGCGAAACACGCCCGTGAGGTTGGTGGCAATCACCGCGTCCCAGTCCTCCGGCTTCATGCGCACCAGCAGCGTGTCGCGGGTGATGGCGGCATTGTTGACGAGGATCGTCGGCAGCTCAGAGGCAGCTTCAAGCTCGCCCACAAGCGCGTCGACCGAGGCGGCGTTCCCGGCGTCGAGCACTGCGCCGCGGCCGTTGCATCCATGCGACGCGAGCGCGGCGCTGAGCCTCGCGGCGCCGTCCGCACTGGTGGACGTGCCGATCACCCGGGCGCCGGCCCCGCCGAGGGTGAGCGCGATGGCGTGCCCGATGCCGCGCGAGGCGCCGGTGACGAGTGCGACCTGGTTTTCAAGCATGGGAACCCCCTCGGGTCGCCGTGAGTGCCGCGTCGATGGAGTCCGGGTCCTCCAGCGCCAGAAAACTCAGGTCCGCACGCCGCTCGATGCGGCGGTTCAGGCCCGTGAGCACCTTGCCCGGCCCGCACTCGATCACCTGCGCGACCGTGCCCGCGCTCAGCGCGCGCAGCGTGTCAGACCAGCGCACCGGGTTCGACAGCTGCCGCACGAGCAGCTCGCGGATGTCGTCGGGTCGCTCGTGCGCGCTCGCATCCACGGCGCTGAGGTAGCGGATACGGGGCACGCGCACCTCGAACGAGCGCAGCCGCTCCCTGAGGCGCTCGGCCGCGCCGCGCATGAGGCTGGTGTGCGAGGGCACGCTCACCGGCAGCGCCACCGCGCGCTTGGCGCCGCGTGCCCTGGCGGCCTCGATCGCGCGCTGCACCGCCGCCTTCTCACCGGCAATGACCACCTGGCCCGGGGAGTTGAAATTGGCCGCTTCCACGACGGCCCCTTGCGCGGCTTCCCGGCACGCTGCTTCGACCGCCTCATCATCCAGCCCGAGAATAGCCGCCATTGCGCCGCTGCCGGCCGGCACGGCCTCCTGCATCACCTGTCCGCGGAAGCGCACCAGATCCACCGTGGCGCCAAAGGGCATGCCTTCCGCACACACGAGCGCCGTGAATTCGCCGAGGCTGTGACCGGAGACGACGGCAGGCAGTGCACCGCCGCGCGCGCGCCACGCACGCCAGGTGGCCACTCCCGCGGCGAGCATCGCCGGCTGGGTGTGCTCGGTGGCATTGAGCGCCTCCTCCGGGCCTTCGCTCACGAGTTTCCACAGGTCAAAGCCGAGCACCGCACAAGCCTCGTCGAAGGTGGTGCGCACGGAGGCGTCGGCGGCGGCGAGCGCGCCGAGCATGCCCACCGACTGCGAGCCCTGACCCGGAAACACGAACGCAAAGGACATGCCCACTCCTGGGGAGAATCCCGGGGCCGAAATTATAGCGGCGTCCGGTGAGGCTTCAGGAACGCGGCCACCGTGGCGCCCCCGATCACCCCATACAGGTGCGCGCTCACCACTACCGGATCGCTCCCGGAGAACGGCAGCGCTCCCAGCCAGTGCTCGTAAGCCAGTTTGACCGCGAGCAGCCCCGCCAGGACCCACCCCTCGCGCTCACCGCGACGCAGGCGCGCCAGCGCGCCCGCCGCCATCACCCCGTGCAGCGCGCCCGAGGAACCCACGTACCACAGCACGGTCGAATCGCACAGCCACAGCCCTGCGTCGATGGCTGCCATCGCGCCCAGCACGATCGGCACCCACTGGCGCGGGGAGTAATCGCGGGCGAACAGCGCCCACACGAGAGCGAGCCCCAGACCATTCAGCAGCGCGTGCCGGATATCCAGATGAACCACATGCGCCGTGAGCAGCCGCCACCACTGCCCGGCCGCGAGCGCCACGCGGTCATAGCGCAGCAGCCCTCGGCCCGCCTCCCCGGCCAGCGTGGGCAGCAGCAGCAAAGCGCAGGCGGCGAGCAGCGCCAGTCCCAGGCGGCCGTCGCAATTGAGAGACTGGAGCACCCTGCGCACGGGCTTCACAGGCCAGTCGATCCCCATTTGTTATGATCCCGACCCGTCGTTTTTGGGTCTCAACGGCGGCTTCGCCGCCCGGACACACAGCGCATGAGCTACATCGGTCAGGTTAGCAGACGGCGCCGCGCGCGGCGCGCGCGCGGCTTCACCCTCATCGAAATCATGGTGGTCATAGTCATCATTGGCCTGCTGGCCGCGGTCATCGTTCCGACGGTCATGGGCAAGGTGGATGACGCGCGCGTCGCCAAGGCGAAGGCCGACATCCAGAGCCTGGAGGCGGCGCTCTCCATGTACTACCTCGACAACTCGAAGTATCCGAGCTCCGAGCAGGGCATCACGGCACTGACGGAGCAGCCCACCGACCCCTCGATCAAGCACTGGAGGCCCGGCGGCTACCTGGAGCGGATCAGCAAAGACCCCTGGGGGAACCCCTATCTGTACACCTTCCCCGGCACGCACGGCAAGCAGTACGACCTCTACACGCTCGGCGCCGATGGCCAGCCCGGGGGCGATGGCATCAACGCCGATATCGGCAACTGGAATCTGGGCGACTAGGCGCCGTAGTACGACGATGCGACCCGCCTGCGCTCATCCGGCCAGCGCCGGCTTCACGCTGATCGAGATCCTGGTCGTCGTCGCCATCATCGGCGTGATGTCCGCGGTCGTGCTGCTGTCGTTGAGTGTGACGGGACGCGATCGCGAGCTCGAGAAGGAGAGTGATCGGCTCCTGGCGCTGTTCACCTACGTGCGCGAGCAGGCCGAGCTGCAGACCCGCGAGTACGGCGTGCTGTTCCAGGACGATGGTTACGAGTTTCTCACCTATGACATGCGCCGCGCGGCGTGGCGCAGCGTGTTCGAGGACGATGCGCTTAGCGCGCGCAAGCTCCCCGATGGGCTCGGCGTCAAACTCACGGTGGAGGCGCGGCCCGTGGTGCTGACCCGTCCCGCGGATGCCAAGGACAAGACTCCGCAGGTCATGATCTTCTCGAACGGCGATCTGACGAGTTTCACCGCCACCGTGGAGCGCGACGGCGGCAGGCGCAGCGTCACCGTCACGCAGGACGACCAGGGTCAGGTGATCGAGCAGGCCATGGTGGAGGCGAAGCCGTGAGGCGCGCGCGGCGCGGCGCGCGCGGCTTCACGCTCATCGAGGTGCTCGTGGCGCTCGCGATCGTCGCGATCGGCATGGCCGCCGTAATGGGCGCACTGACCTCCTCGGCGAACACCATCTCCTACCTGCGCGACAAGACGTTTGCCCAGTGGGTGGCGCTCAATCAGATCGCGAACCTGCGCCTGTCGGGCCAACAGCCCCCCAGCGGCAACAGCAACGGCGACACGGACTTTGTCGGCCGCAGCTGGCATTGGCGCCAGGAGGTGGTCGCAACCCAGGTGCCGGGCGTGGAGCGTATCGATGTCAGCGTGCGCCCCGCGGACGTCAAGGCGGGCGACGACAGCGGCTGGTTCACCACGGTGAGCGGCGTCTGGGGTGATGCGCTCGGCACACCTAACGGTTTCCAGCCCGACTGGGGCACGCAGACATCGAGCGGGCTGCCCGCGCCTCCGGTTACGGCCCCGCCCCTCGTGCGGCCCGCACCTCAGACTCCGCAGGGGTCGCCGTGAGCCCTCGCGGCCGCGGGTTCACACTGCTCGAGCTGCTGGTGGCGCTGTTCATCGCCGCGGTCATGTTCGCCATGGGTTATGGCGCCATCACCCAGGCACTCACCAGCCGCGACTCGCTCAAGGAGCAACAGGCGCGCCTGCTCGAGCTGCAGACGGCGGTGCGCGTGCTGGAACAGGACTTCATGCAGCTGGCGCCGCGTCCGGTGCGTCAGGCGATTGGTGACGAGCCCGCGCAGCCGGCACTGCTGGGCGCGGTTCCCGGCACGCAGCCGATCGTCGCCCTCACCCGGGGTGGCTGGGCGAACCCGGCCGGGCTGCAGCGCCCGGGGTTGCAGCGGGTGGCGTACTTCCTGGAGAACGGGACCCTGCGGCGCGAGTACTGGAACGTACTCGATCCCACGCTCGCCAGCACGACGACGAAGCGCGATCTGATGACGCACGTCAAGGCGGTGACCCTTCGTTATCTCGACCAGGCCCATCAGTGGCAGGAGCAGTGGCCACCGGGTACGGCCACTATCCGGGCGCAGGAATGGACCCTGCGCCAGCGTCCGCTGGCGGTGGAAATCACGCTCGACACTGAGGCCTGGGGCAAGGTCGTGCGGATCATCGAGATCGCCGTATGAGGGTCGTATCGCAGCGTGTGCGACGCCAGCGTCCGAGGCATGCGCCGCGCGGCCAGCGCGGCATTGCGATGCTGGTGGCGATCCTGCTGGTCGCGCTCGGCACCGTCATCGCCGCCGCGGTGGCGTACGAAAACGCGACGGCCGTGCGGCGCGGCACCGCAACGTACGCGTTCGATCAGGCATGGCTCATCGCCGAGGGAGCGGAGGCTCTCGCCGCCTACGGACTGCGCCAGATACGGCAGAACGACCAGAGCCATACCACCTATCCCGGGCAAGGCTGGGGCAAGCCCCTCGTGCTCGAGGTGGTTCCGGGCGTGATGCTCGAAGCCTCGCTTGAGGACCTGCAGGGGCGCTTCAACCTCAACAACCTGGTGAAGGCCGATACGACACCGGACCCGGTGCAGTTGCAGGCCTTCATTCTGCTGCTCGGGTGGCGGGGCCTCGAGACCAAGTGGGCGGGTTATATCGTCGACTGGATTGATGGGAACATCGCGCCGTCAATTCCTGATGGCGCGGAGGACAGCGTCTACATGGGCCAGACGCCACCGTACCGGACAGCCAACCGTTACATTACCAGCACCAGCGAGTTGCTCGCGCTGCCGGGCTTCGGTCGTGACCGCTACCTGAAACTCGCGCCCTTCGTCACGGCGCTCCCTCCCACACAAGTCAACCTCTGCACGGCTCCGGGGGAGGTGCTGGATGCGTACCTCGGACACCGGGATTTCAGCTCCGATCCGGAGTCCCTGGCGAAGAACCGTGCCGACGCCACCGCGTGCTTCCCGACGCACAGGTGCGGCCAAAGATCGCGCAGGTTTCAAGCTACTTTCGCCTGACGAGTTTCATCACTATTGGCAGCGCGGAATTCAACTTGTACAGTCTTCTGTATCAGGACCCGAACGGCGGGGGAACCGTGCGCCCGATCCAGCGCAGTTTCACGCCGGATTGATTGCTCGCGCACCGTGACACGATCGATGATCACCGCAGGCAAAACGATGACAGGATCCGTCCATGGCTGACTGGCTGCTGCTGCGCTTACCGCGCGCCCCCGAGGGACCGGCGTCCTGGCTGGTGGCCGATGCGCGCGGCGCGCCGGTGGGGCCGCCGCAAAGCGGACCGCTGAGCCTCGCGGCCGCCCGGGCGGCGGGACGGCGCGTGTGTGTACTGGCGCCCGGCGCGGATGTGCTGCTGGCGGAGCCGGACGTGCCCGTCAAGGCCGGCGCGAAGCTGCAGCAGCTGGTGCCGTACGCGCTCGAAGAGCACCTGGCCGATGACATCGACGATCTGCATTTCGCCATCGGCAGGCGGGCCGGCGAAGCCTCCCGCGCGCCGGTCGCCGTGGTGGCGCGCGCGCTGCTCGATGAGTGGCTGGCGATGTTGCGCGCGAGCGGCATCGAACCCGAGGCGATCTACGCCGACAGCGACCTGCTGCCGCGCAATCCCGGACAGGCGGTGGTGCTCCTGGAAGAGGACGCGGTGTGTGTACGCTCGCCCGGCGCCTCCCCGGTGACGCTGCCCGCGGATGCGCTGGCGGAGGCGCTCGAGATCGCGCAATCAGGCGTCGATGCGCCGCTGACCGGCGCGCGGGGCCTCATTCTCTACACCGGAGCGGCGGAGTGGCAGCGGCATTCGGCACAGATCGAAGCGGCGCGTGCTCATTTCGACGGCATCAAGATCCAGCTGCTCACCGGCGGGCCCCTGGCGCTGTTCGCGCAGCAACTGCCGGCCTCGACACCGATCAACCTGCTGCAGGGCGCCTACGCTCCGACGGCGGCGCGCGCCGTCGGCCTCAGGGCCTGGCGGGTGGCGGCGATCCTGCTGGTGTCTCTCATCAGCCTGCACCTCGCAGGCAAGCTCGGGGAGCTGCAGCTGCTGAAGAATCGCGAACATCAGCTCGACGCTTCCATTCGCGACACGTTCCGCACCGCCATGCCCGGGGACCCGAACAGCCTCGATGCGCGCCGCCGCATGGAGCAACGCCTGAGCGCTGCGCGCGGGGCGGGCGGGGGTCTCCTGCCCGCGCTGCAGGCGCTGGCGCAGGCGCGCGATGCCACCCCCGGCATGAGCGTGCAGGCTCTGAGCTTTCATGGCGGCGCGCTCGACATGAAGCTCTCCGCTCCGGATGCCGCGAGTCTCGACCGCGTCAGCCAGTCGCTGCGCACCAATGGCTGGCAGGCTGATCTCACGGGCGGCAACAACGCCGCCTCGGGCTACGAGGGACACATCCAGGTGCGCGCCCGCGGCACCTAGGATCTCACCCATGAAGCTGTCGCCCAATTCACTGTCGCTCGATTCCTTCGCTGCGCTCCCCGAGCGCGAGCGGCGCTTAGTTCTGGGGGGCCTCGCGCTCGCGGCAGCGATCCTCATCTTCGGTGTGCTGATTCCCCTCGATCGCAGCGTCGCGCATGCGCACGACCGCCTCGCCCGCAAGCGCGCCGATCTCACCTGGATGCAGGGCGTCGCCCCCGAACTTGCCGCCTCGGCACCCGCGCCTGCGGCCACGGGCGAATCGCTGCTCGTGATCATCGACCGTTCGGCGCGCGAGTCGGGATTGGGCGGCACGCTCGCAGGCAGCGAACCGGGCGGGCCCGGGAGCCTGTCGGTCCGGCTGGCGAAGGCGCCGTTCGATACCGTGGTCGGGTGGCTCGGCCGTCTCGCCCAGCAGAACGGCCTCAGCGTGGAGTCAGCCACCATTGAAAAGACCGATACGCCCGGCCTGGTGAACGCCGCCATCGTCCTGCATTCGGGTTGAAGTGAAGCGAGGGATCTGGATCGCGCTGCTGGCGGTGGTCGCTTTTGCGGCCATTCTCCTCGCCCGCATGCCGGCCGCCTGGATCATCCCGGCGGGCAGCGCGCAGGGCTCCTGTGCCAGCGTCGATGGTTCGCTGTGGAGCGGAGTCTGCAGCGGTCTTGCCGTGCAGCGCACGCCAGTGGGGGATGTCAGCTGGGAGCTGCACCCGTTGCGGCTCCTCCTCGGGAAGCTCGCCGCCCACATCACCGTCACACGCGGCGCGGGCAACCTCGATGCGGAGGTGGAGTTCGGGCTCGGGCAGCGCGTCACGGTACGCCATCTCGTGGCCGACCTGCCGCTCGATCCGGCGCTGATCCCCGGGCTGCCGACGGATCTGCATGGCCGCGCGCACCTCGATCTCGCGCTGGCTCAGATTGAGCACGGCATCATCACCGACCTTCAGGGGCGCATCGAAGCGCACGACCTCGAAGATCGGAGCGGTATCGCGACGCCGCTCGGCAGCTACGTGGTGACCTTTCCCGGAGGCAGCGGCGAACCGACCGGGAAGCTCCGCGACCTCGACGGCCCACTGGCCGTCGAGGGTTCGCTGCGCCTGACGCGTCAGCCCGGCTTCGACCTCGAGGGACTGGTCGCGCCGCGCTCCGGCGCGGCGCCCGAGCTCGTCAACAACATCCGCTATCTCGGCTCCCCGGATGCCACGGGCCGGCGCCCGTTCTCCGTGGCCGGGACGTTCTGACCCGCGGGCCGCGCCGCCGCGCGAGACCGCGTTGTGCGCTGCCGTCGTGGGCTCAGGCCGCGAGGACGCCCTTGGCCTTGGCAGTATGCGTGGCGATCAGGTCCATCAGCGCCGGCGACAGACAGTCGTAGGGCTCAAGACCCAGCTCCTTCAACCGCGCGCGCACGGCGCCCATCTGGTCGGGCTTTGCACCGGACTCGATGATCGAGGAGACGAAAGCCGCAAACCTCGGCTCTTCCCAGCCGCTCTCCTTCGACAGCTCGACGTGGATGAAGTCGAGCCCATGGAACGGGTGGCCCTTGTTCTCGATGCGGCCGTACATGTGAACGCCGCACCCGGTGCAGGCGTAGCGCTGAATCGTCGCACTCGGATCGACGATCTTGAGCTTCTGGCCGTTGGCCGTGACGGTGACCTTGTCCCGCGACGCCACGGCGACGACCGAGAACAGCGCGCCCTTGGGCTTCCAGCACTTGGTGCAGCCGCACGCATGATTGAACGCCACGTTCGACCCGATGCTGACCGTGACCGGCGCCTGGGCGCACTTGCAGGTCAGGGTGCCACCGGTGAAATTCGGATTGCCTTTCTTTACGCCGTTGTCCACGGAGGGATGAATTGAAACTGCCATAGATCGTGCCTCGCTTAAAAATTAATTACTTCCCGCGTCAGCCCGTGTCCGCCGGGCTCCTCGGCGGCGCCCGTGCGTCGCTGTCGTCATGACCGCCGTCGCGCTCGCGACCCGCTACGGCGAGCCCAGTCGGCGCGCAGTGGTGCTCAAGGTTCTCAGCCGCCCCGTACCCGGCGGCGTGCCGTACCAGCCCATGCCGGTGCATCTTTCGGTACAGCGTGCGCCGACTGAGATGCAGGCGCGAGGCTGCGGCACTGATGTTCCAGTGGAACGCCTCGAGCGTCCGGCGCAGCGCGTCGCATTCGGCGCTGCTCAGCACGTTCTCGATGGCTGCTTCGACCGGCTTGCCGGACTGCACCGTCGGCTCCTCTGCGCGCGTGGCGCCGGCGAGCCAGCTGTCATTGAAATCGGCGAGCGTCAGGTGATTGGTGCTGCGCAGGGCCAGCATCGTGCGCACCACGTTGCGCAGCTGGCGCACGTTACCGGGCCAGGAATACCTGGCCAGCCGTTCGAGCAGCGCCGCGTCGATGTCGACCGCGTCCTCGGGTCCCGCTTCCGCGCGCACCAGCTTGCGGATCAGATCGGGAATGTCCGCGCGCTGGCGCAGCGGGGGCATGCGCACGGTGATGCCGTTGAGGCGATAGTACAGGTCATCGCGGAACTTCCCCTTGGCGATCAGCTCCACGGGGTCGTGCTGCGTGGCGCTGATGATGCGCACGTCGACCGGAATCGCCTTCGTTCCGCCCAGGGGCAGAACCTCGCGGTCCTCGATGACGTTCAGGAGGCGCGCCTGCAGGGGCAGCGGCATGTCGCCGATCTCGTCGAGGAACAGCGTGCCGCCGTTCGCCTGCAGGATGCGGCCCATGCTGCCCTCGCGCGCAGCACCGGTGAAGGCGCCGGGTTTGTGACCGAACAGCTCGCTCTCGATCAGCGGCTCGGGGATGGCGCCGCAGTTGACCGACAGAAAGGGCTTCTCCGCGCGACGGCTGGCGGCATGGATGGCGCGCGCGCAGTAACCCTTGCCGGTGCCCGTTTCCCCGAGCAGCAGCACCGAGATGTCGCGATCGACGACGCGGCGCAGGACCTCTACGCTCTGCTGCATCACCGGATCGGTGGAATGCAGGCACTGCAACGCGTCCGACTTCGGTGTTTGCGGTGTGCCCGGCGCGCTCCCGGCCGAAGCCATCGCCCGCCGCGGTGATTCCACCGGCGCCTGGACCATCGCGAACCACGGCCGCCGCCCCAAGGGGGCCGGCAGGGGCTCCGGGCGGAACCGGTGGCGCGCGGCGAGTTGCAGCAAGGCGGCAAGGCTGGTTTCGAAGACGTGGTCCACGCGCTGCCCGAACAGCGTCTCGTGATCGCGAAATTTCAAGAGCTCGAGCGCACTGCGGTTCGCACCCTTGATCGCGCCCTGCTCGTCGAAGGCGACCACGCCCTCACCCGGCGTGCTGACGAATTCCCCACAGCGGTGGAAGCGCAGCACGTGGTAGTCCCGGCAGGCACCGAGCAGTGCGCGGTTCTCCACGTTCTGCGCCGCCATGTCGACGAGCGCAAGCGTATGGGTCTGCGCATTGGCGGAAGCGCCGGAAATGTCGAGTGCGGCGAGCAGCTGCCCGCGCATGTCGAAGATCGGCGCCGCCGAGCAGGTGAGCTGTATGTTCTGGGCAAGGAAATGCTCGGCGCGGTGGATGACGATCGGCCGCTGGGTCGTCAGGCATGTCCCCATACCGTTGGTGCCCAGTTCCTGTTCGCTCCACACGACGCCTTCGCGGAATCCGCTGCGACGGGCCGTGGCCGCAAAACCGGGATCGCCGACGTAGCTCAGGATGACGCCATCGCGGTCGGTCAGCATGATGCTGTATTCGGAATGCAGCATGAGCTTGCTGAGGCCTTCCATCTCGATGCGCGCGATCGGCAGCACGGCACCGATGCGCTGCCTGCGTGCCTGCAGGTCAGCGTGCTCGACGGTGTTCGGCCGCTTGCTCTGAACTGGATCCAGCGCGTAGGTCGTGAGACAGCGGTTCCACGAGCGCCGTATGACCTCATTGATCGGCAGGCCCGCCCCCTGTCCGGCGATGACACTGCGAATCAGGTCCGCGTGGCTCTGAGTGTTTAGTCGCGTTTGCATGGTGCCGTCCCCCGAACGCTCGTCCGGGCGCCACGCATGGCGGTACCCTGAGCATTTCCGGCCAACCGTAACGTGAGTGACCCGACGAACTCCGGTAGACATCCTTTCCCGGCCTTCTTGTGCGTCAGGCTACTGCAAACGGCCCGTCGCCGACAATTGCTGCAGCGCGTACTGCCTGTTTTCGATGTGTCCCGCCACAGTTGAAGCTCCGCTCAGAAACGGATGACCGAGCGGATGACCTTGCCCTCGTGCAGCAGGTCGAACGCCCGGTTGATCTCCTCGAGCGGCAGCACCTCGCTGACCATCTGGTCGATCTTGATCTCCCCGCTCAGGTAGCGCTCCACGAAGCCCGGCAGCTGCGAGCGGCCCTTGACGCCGCCGAACGCCGAACCGCGCCAGACGCGGCCGGTGACCAACTGGAACGGGCGGGTATGGATCTCTTCGCCGGCGCCCGCGACGCCGATGATCGTCGACTCGCCCCAGCCCTTGTGGCAGCACTCGAGGGCGGAGCGCATGACGTTGACGTTACCGATGCATTCGAAGGAGTAGTCGACCCCACCGTCGGTCATGTCGGTGATGACCTGTTGAATGGGCACGCTGTGGTCCTTCGGGTTCACGCAATCGGTAGCGCCCAGCGACCTGGCCATCGTGAATTTCTCGGGGTTTGTGTCGATGGCGATGATCCGCCCGGCCTTGGCCATCACGGCCCCCTGCACCACCGACAACCCTATGCCCCCCAGCCCGAAGACCGCGACGGAGGAGCCCGGTCGCACCTTGGCCGTGTTCAGCACCGCGCCGATGCCGGTGGTGATGCCGCAGCCGAGCAGGCAGACCTTGTCGAGCGGCGCCCGCGCATTGACTTTCGCGACCGCGATTTCGGGCAGCACCGTGTACTCCGAGAATGTGCTGGTGCCCATGTAGTGCAGCACGGGCTTGCCCTTGGCAGAGAACCGGGTGGTGCCGTCGGGCATGAGCCCTTTGCCCTGCGTGGCGCGGATCTTCTGGCACAGATTGGTCCGCCCCGAGCGGCAGAACTTGCACTCGCCGCATTCGGGTGTGTAAAGAGGGATCACGTGGTCTCCGGCGCTCACGCTCGTGACACCGGCTCCCACCTCCTGGACGATGCCTCCGCCCTCGTGACCGAGAATCACGGGAAACAGACCCTCCGGGTCGCGCCCGGACAGCGTGAAGGCGTCGGTGTGGCAGACCCCGGTCGCGACGATCTTGACCAGGACCTCGCCCGCCTTGGGCGTGGCCACGTCCACTTCCTCGATCGACAGCGGCCGACCGGCAGCCCAGGCAACGGCGGCTCTGGATTTCACAGCGGGATCTCCTCCGTCAGCTGAGGTTGTGGTGCGCCAGGACTTGGCTACTAGCATTCCGCGTGCCAGCGCCTGCAGGGACCGAAGGACCCCTTTCTCTGCAGTGACTTGCCGCGGCGCAAAGCGCAGCAGCAGGAGCGGCGCCCGGCGACCTGCGCCGCTCGTGCCACAGAGCGATGCCAGATCTGGCGCAGACGCCGCAGCGACTACGGATTGGTTTCGGGCGGCTGCCCGAACTTGTTCTCCGGTGCCCCGCGGAAGTTGGCACGGATGAAGGTCAGTATCCGCCACAGGTCATCGTCGGTCGCGATGATCGGGCCCATCGGCGGCATGGGGGCGACGACGTTCTCCATGCCGATGCGCGTGTAGCCCTTGCTCTGCAGCACGTCGCTCCCAACCGCAACGAGCCGGAAAAGCGTGTCGTCATCTCCGCCGTACACCCACGTGTCGTTGATCAGAGGCGGGCAAATGCCCCCGCCGCCATTGCCGCCGTGACAGCCGTTGCAGCCGTAACCCATGTAAACCTTGTGCCCGGCCTCGACGATCGCCGCATTGTCGTCGGTGTACGGATTCTTGAGTCGCCCCTTGGGCGTCGCCTCGACGCGATCCGCAGGCTTCATGGCATCGGCGGGGGCCGGCGGTGCCGCCGGCGGCGCAACTGGCGGCGTCGAGGGCGGCGCCTTGGGCTCGTCGGCGCCGAGGGCCGGGATCGCGAGCAGGAAGAAGCAGCTGAGCAGTGCGCACTTTGCCAAGACCCACCTCTTCGTCGGTGATGGCAGTGTGGTGAGTTCCGGAGGCGCGTTGCGTCAGGTCGTCGGCGAGGGCTGCTGCTCGAGCAGCTTCATCACCGCCTGATAATCCTTCGCCCGCGCGATCGACAGCGCCGTCTCACCCGTCTCGCTCTGGGCGGCGACGTTCGCACCCGCCTGGACGAGCAATGCGACGAGCTCTGGCTGGTCGGCGGCCGCCGCGATCATGAGCGCCGTGACGCCGCCCTGGTTGCGGGCATTCACATCTGCCCCGCGCTTGAGTACGGCCTGGGCTGCGGTCTTCGACTGCCGGGCGACGGCGAGCATGAGCGGGGTGTACCCCGCCGCCCCCACGGGGCGATTGACGTCGGCCCCCGCCTCGATCAGGGCCACCGTGGCTGCATCCTTGCCGCCCTGCAAGGCGATGCCCAGCGGCGTGAGGTTACCGGCGCCGGCGGCGTTCGGGTCGGCATGCTGCTTCGTCAGCACTGAGACAATCGACCCCTCGTTGACCCAGGCAGCCGTCATGAGAGGCGTCCAGCCGTCACGGTCGGGCACCGCCACGCCGGCGCCGCGCTCGAGCAGGTAGCGGACCAGGGGTTGTGATTTCTGGCGGATGGCGATCTGCAGCGCGGTTTCACCCTGCAGGTCCTGGGCGTCGATCGGGGCGTGCTTCTTGTCGAGCAGGTAAGCGATGCGCACCTTGTCGCCGGCGAGGACGGCGTTGTTGAGCTCGACGTTGATGTTCGCGCCAGCGGCGAGCCAGTCGTTGAGCTGCGCGACGCTGACGGTCGGTGTACGACTGACGGATTCGGCCGCGCGCTGCGGCGGTGCGTAGGGTCCGTGCGAGGGCAGATCGCCGCTGACGAGACACGTATCGCAACGAACCAACGGCACGCCGAACTCAGTGAGGATCGAATGGATGGCGTCACGTTCGGCGTGGAGCACGCGCTCCAGCTGCGCCTGCAGATCCTTGTCGCCGGTGCGTACCGCGACCGCCATATCGAACTCGAGCGGCACGGCGTCATCCATGAGGTTGACCGGCTGCAGGGCGATCGGCGCGTGCTTCATCGCCTGGTAGTAGCCGGCGAACGGCCCCCACACGGCGGCGATATCGATCTTGCCGTCCAGCACCTGCTGCACCTGGTAGGCCGGCTGATCCTCGGCCACCAGGTCCGCGTCGTGGCTGAGATAGTGAATCGAGAGGTTGCGCACGTCATGGTCGGCGAGCGCTTCGCGGATCGCCGAGGTCTGGTAGACGCCGACCTTGAGCGTCTTCAGACGCGGGTCATCGAGGTTCCTGATGGTGATGCCGCGATCGCTGCGGGAAGCGAGCACGAAGGTGGTGCGATACAGCGGCGTGGTCACCAGTACGCGCTCGGTATCCGATGGCATGTCGAACATCACGTCGCACTCGTCGGCGTACAGCGTCGTGCGCGTCATGCCCCGCTCGATGCCGGGCCGGTAGTAGTACTGCACCCACGTGCCAAGGCTCCGGGCGAGCACCTCCGCGATCTTGTTCTCGATGCCCTCGCCCCGGTTGTTCGAGAACGGCATGTTGCCGGGGTCCGCGCACACACGCAGGGAGCCTATGCGCTCAGCGCCTGCCGCCGCCGTCGCCGCGAGTATTGCCAGCGAGGCATTCGCCAGAATCGCTGCCCGTTTCCACATCATCGACTGCTCCCGAGTGCCGTCCGACGGCGCGTCGAGCCCCGAAATGAAAGCGCCCGGTCTTAAGGACCGGGCGCTTCCCGACTCAACTTGGCTTGTCAGCCATACTCATTCGACACGGAACGTGTAAAGAGTCCCACCCATCGGAATCTTGTCTAGGTTCGCCGCCTTCGTCATGGCGGTTGCACCGATGGCGCCGAACTTGTCGCTGAGGTCGAGGCCCGCCGTGACCGGCAATCCGATCCAGCCGCCGATGCCGCTCCACACCGACACGTACTGCTTGCCGGCTACCTTGTAGGTAATCGGGTTACCGATGATGCCGGAGCCCAGACGACGCTGCCACAGTACCTTTCCGGTGGTGCGGTCGACGGCGCGGAAGTCGCCGTTCAGGCTGCCGTAGAACGCGAGGCCACCGTCAGTGACCAGCGCTCCGCCCCAGTTCGGATACGGGTCCGGGACTTCCCACACCGTCTCGCCGGTCAGGAAGTTGAACTTCTTGAACTTGCCGGTGATGCCGGGTTTCTCCGGATACATGTACACGTTGGCGAACACGTACACCGTGCCCTGCTGCGTGTGCGAGCGTTCCTGGGGCTCGTCTTCCATGCACCAGTTGTTGGTCGGGCAGTACGCCATGCCCGGCTCGGTCGGGTCGATCGCGCACGGCTGCTGGTCCTTGCCGCCCATTGCCGACGGGCACGCCTGCGTGTTGCCACCGGGAGCGAACGGTGAATGTTCCTTCACCTTCACCGGACGACCGGTCTTCAGGTCGACCTTCTCCGCCCAGTTCGTCGTCACGTACTTGTTGGCGCGCAGCAGCGTGCCGTCGGTGCGGTCGAGCACGTAGGCGAAGCCGTTGCGGTCGAAGTGGACCAGCACCTTGCGAGCCTTGCCGTCGACCGTCAGGTCCTCGAGCATGTTCTCGTTGATGCCGTCGTAGTCCCACTGGTCGAAGGGCGTCATCTGGTATACCCACACCGCCTCACCGGTGTCGAGCTTGCGCGCGAAGATCGCCATCGACCACTTGTTGTCCTGCTTGCCCGTGTTGCACGCTTCGTGAGTCTTCTCGCTGCAGCGATAGGACGGGCTCCACAGGCCGGGGTTGCCGGTCGAGGCATAGACGAGCTTCAGCTCCGGATCGTAGCTGTAGAAGCCCCACAGTGCGCCGCCGCCGCGCTGCCACTCGTCACCGGGATAGCTGTGGATGCCGACATCGGACCCGGCCTTACCGTATTCCGGATGCGCCTTGTTCGTGGCGGGCGTCAGGCACACGTCCTTGTCGCTGCCGGTGCTTTGGCACTCCCAGACTTTCTTGCCGGTCCCGAGGTCGTACGCGGTCAGGCGACCCCGTGCCGCAAACTCATCGCCACCGAACCCGATGACCACCTTGCCATCGGCAATGAGCGGCGCCGGCGTGATGGTCTCGCCCTTGGCGGGGTAGGCGTGCTTGACGGTCCAGACCTCCTTGCCCGTCTTCGCGTCGAGCGCGATGACGAAGCCGTCGAGGGTGCCGAACACCAGCTTGCCGTCCGCATAGGACGGCCCGCGGTTGACGGTGTCGCAGCAGGCGCGCGGAACCGCTGTCTCATCGCGATTCGTAGTCTTCCTGTAGTTCCAGATCTCTTTCGGATGATCCGGATCGGTGAGGTCGAGCGCCTGAATGATGTTCGGCCAGCCGCTCTCCATGTACATCATGGGAGTGCTGCCGACGGTGACGACCAGCGGCTGGCCCTCGTGGCCGCGCAGTGTCCCGCTGGACTGCGACCAGACCATCTGCAGGCCCTTGACGTTCGCCGTCGTGATGTCCTTCAGTCGGCTGTGCCGTGTCAGGGCCTGATCGCCGCCGGGTGCCGCCCACAGATCAGGATCCTTCGCGCGGTCGGTGACTTCGTCACTGACCGCCGCGGTGCACCCGCCCCCGAGTGCGAGGATTGCCAACATCCTCCATAGCCTTGAATCGAATTGCATACGCCGTTCTCCTCGATTCGCGTTGTATCGTTAGACTCCCCGAGCGCCCCGCCCCCAGCGACCGCGCACGCTCTAGCGTGAACGCCGCGACGTGGCCTTGCGACCGGTGTTTCTCTAGCAGGTGTCGTGCCAGCGCCGGGCTCGCCGTAAGAAAGGCCGCTTATCATAGGCTTGTCCATGCACTCGCGGAAGGATCGCCGCGCGGGCGGGCGATAACGAGTCGCGCCCGCCACAGAGTCGTGCCGAATGTGACACACTCAGCCGGGACGCAGCCAGCGCGCCGCGAGCGGTGGAACGAGCACGAGAGTGACGAGCGTCGAGGAGACGAGGCCACCCAGGATCACGACCGCCATCGGCCCCTCGATCTCGTGCCCCGGCTGGCGCAGCTGGACGGCGACCGGTAGCAGCGCGAGCGCCGTCAGCGATGCCGTGAGCAGTACCGGCGTGAGCCGTTCCGCCGCGCCGCGCGCCGCCGTCGCCAGTCCCCACGGCTGTCCTTCAACCGAGACCAGGTGGTCGTAGTGGGAGATGAGCAGGATGGTGTTGCGCGCCGCCATGCCGAACAGAGCGACGAAGCCCACCATCGCCCCTAGCGACAGCGTGTAGCCGGTGACCGCCACCGCGGCCACGCCGCCGAGAAGCGCGCTCGGCAGGGCGACGAGCACGAGCAGAACGTGGCGGCTGCGGCCGAACGCCAGCGCCAGCAGCAGCACGATCAGCACGAAGGCGGCAAGCGCGTGCAGCAGCAGATCCCGTGCCGCAGCCGCTACCGCGGGAGCCTGGCCGCCGTAGCGCACATAAACGTCGGGGGGCAGCTTCACCTGCGCTGCCACCGCCTGTCGTGCGGCCCGTGCGTAGCCCGCCTGATCGGAGGTCTTGGGATTCGCGACGACGATCTGGCGGCGCAGCCCGCTCTCATGGTCGATGAGGCTGCGTGCCGACACCAGCTCGAGCGTGGCGACGGCGGACAGCCGCACGAGCGCGCCGTCACGGCCGCGTAGCAGCAGATCGCCGACGCTCTGGGGGGTACGACGCACACCGGCGATGCGCACGGTCACGGGCACGCTGCGATCGGCCCGGGTGAGTTCGGCGACGGCCGTGCCGTGGAATGCCGCATTGACCGCACGCAGCACGTCGGACGCTTCCAGCCCGTACAGCATCAGCCGGTCCGGGCGTAGCGCCACGCGCAGCTGCACCTGGCGCGGCGGCGCCTTGAGGCGCACGGTCCCGCTCTCCGGCAAGCGCTGCAGCACGGCGGCGATGTCCCCGGCCACCCGATCGTCCACGTCGAGATCCGGGCCGAAGACGCTCACGAAGAATGGGGCGCCTTCGCCGGACAACGTCTCGCCGATGCGCTCGACGAGGACTGAATAGATCTCGACGAGCTGGTTGGGAAAGTCGTCGAACACCGCGCGGACCTTGGCGTCGAGCTGCTCGGTCGTGAGTCCCTGCGAGCGGTCGAGCTGAATCTCGAACTCGCTCTTGTTCGGCGCATCGGGATCCTGGCCATTTTCGGCGCGCCCGATCTGCTCGGCGACGCTGCGAACGCCCCGGATCGCCGCCAGGCGTTCGGCGATCCGCCGGCCGACGCGCGCGGTCTCTTCGAGCGCGATGCCCGGTCGCAGGGCGGCGTGGGCGATCAGGTAGTCCTCGCGGAAGTCCGGCAGGAGCCGCGCGCCCAGTGTAGGCAGGAGTACACCGCCGGCGGCGCCCGTCAACAGGAGGGTGGCGAGAACCAGCAGCGGGCGTCCGTGCAGGCGCGCGATGGCCCGGTGCTGCAGCGTCTTGCAGCGGCGCAGCCAGAGCGCCTCCGCTCGCGGCACGTAGCGGCCCATGAGGAGCGCGCACAGCGCCGGCGTGGCGCTCATGGCCACGAGCAACGAGAGGCCGACTGCCACCATGAAGGCCATCGCCAGCGGCCGGAAGAACGAACCCTGGAGTCCGGACAGCATGAAGATCGGCAGGAACGCCACAGCCACCGCGGCGGTGGCGTAGAACACCGGGCGTCTGACCTCGAGCGATGCATCGATGAGGAGCTGGCGACCGTCGGTGCCGGGCGCATCCCGCCGCCGGCGCGTGATGTTCTCGACGTCTATCACCGCGTCGTCGACGACCACGCCGAGAGCCACGACCAGGCCTCCCAGGCTCATCGTATTGAGCGAGATGCCGCGGCTCATGAGAACCCACACCGTCGCGAGCAGCGACACCGGAATTGAGCTGAACGAGATCAGCGCGCCCCGCCAGTCACGCAGCGTCACGAGCAGCAGCGCGACCACCAGCACTGCGCCGACCAGGAGCGAATTGCGCAGCTTCGCGATCGCGCTCTCGATGAAGCTCGCCGGCCTCAGGAGCGCCGGATGGTATTGCACCCCCTGTGCTGCGAGCGCCGGGGCGAGCGCGGCGAGGCGGTTCTCGAGCGCGTAGGACACCTCGAGGGTATTGGCGCCAAACTGGGTCGAGGTCTCCACGAGTATGCCCGGGCGCCCGCCGATCATCGCATCGCCGAAGCGCGGCGCCGGGCCGTCCAGCACCGTGGCGACATCGCCGATGCGCAGCGGCACGCCCGCGCGCGTCGTGATCAACGCCTTGGCGAGCGACTCTGGCGAATTGGCGGGCGCCTGGGCCTGCAGGACGATGCGCTGGGTGGCGGTCTCCAGGTAGCCGCCACCGATGAGATCGGTCCCGCGGCGCGCCGCCTCGTACACCTCGTCGAGCGTTACCCCGGCGGCTTGCAGTCTGACCGGGTCGATCAGCAGCTGTCGTTCCCGGGAATCGCCGCCGAAGATCTGCGCCTGCGCGACGCCGGGAACGGCCAGAATCTGCGGCTTCACCGTCCAGCGGATGAGGTCGAGCAGCTCCATCGGCGAGAGCCGATCGCTCGTGAAGCCGAAATGCAGCAGGTACTCCATCGAGGAGCTGAGCGGCGACAAGAGCGGCCGCCCTGCCCCGGCCGGCAAGAGCCCGGTGGACTGCGCCAGGTGTTCGGTGATCACCTGGCGCTGTCGATAGGGATCACCGCCGCTGCCGAAGACAACCTGGATGGCCGACAGTCCCTGGCTCGAGGTCGAGCGGATGGCTGCGACGTTCTCGGCGCCGGCGAGCAGACCCTCGAGCGGTCGCGTCACCAGCGCCTCGACCTGGGCGGCATCCAGCCCCGGCGCCTCGGTCTGCACCAGCACGTGCGGCGGCGCGAAGTCCGGAAACACGTCGAGCCGCGCGTTCAGCAGCGCGTTGGCGCCGAGCAGCGCAATCAACAGCGAAAGCGCTGTGACGATCTTCGGGTGCGCGATCGAGGCACGGACGCTGGCGGCGAGCATGGTCGCTCAGTCGTGCTCTTCTTCTGCCGCCGAGAAGGTGCCGATCCCCTGCAGCGACCACAGCACGCCGGCGCCATCCACCACGATGGCGTCGGAGGCGTTCAGTCCGCTCACCAGCCAGCCGTCTCCCACGGCCGAGAGCAGCTGCACCGCGGCCGCCTCGTACTGGTGCTTGCCGCCCGTGCTCCGGCCGACGTTACGGTACACGTAGGCGCCCTTCTCGCCGTAGAGGAGCGCCGCCGCCGGGACCAACAAGCCCTTGACTGGCGCGCGCTCGAACAGCACCCGCACGTGCGCGCCCGGCCCGAGTCCCTGCGGCGCGCGCTCGACCGCCAGCAACCAGCCAGCGCCCCGCAGCTGTGGGTCGGTTCTTTGCAGGGACCCGAGTACCCGGGCCGCGACGTTCACGCCGTCGATTTCCAGCAGCGCCCGCGGGCCTACCGAGTCCGCCAGGCGCTGTCCGGGCAGCCCCGCGTGCACGAGGAGCTGGCGGTTCGCGCTCAAGGCGTCGATGAGCGCGTGGCGCTTCTGCGCGCCGAGCGTAGCCACCGGTCCCCACTGCAGCGCGAACGTCGTCGCCGCCGCTCGAGCCTGCGCGCCGGTCTCGCTCTCCTGCGCCTGCGCCAGCTGCAGGGACTTGAGCGACGCGTTGAGGTTGTCCCGGTAGAGCGCGGCCAGGCGCGCGACATCCGCCTGCGCTGCATGCCAGGCGGCCTGCGTGCTCTCCATCCGGCCCATGTCCGTGACGAGCGCCACCGGGTCGATGACGAGACCGTAGGCCTCCAGCTGCGGCGCGTTCACCGTTGCAACCGGGTGATCGAGGCGAATGCCCGCGGCCCGTTGCTGCGCATCAGTCAGCGCGAGGGCCGGGTGTTCGGCGTGGGCCAACCCCGGCAGCAAGGCCACAAGCAGCAGCAGTCGTGTCGAGACCTTCACGGTGGTCCGTCGGGCCCCTGCAGGGGTCTGCGGTAGGCGTCCTCGAGGGCGCCGAAGGCAAGTTGGGCCTCGTAGGCCGCCTGCAGCACCAACAGCTCCGCCTCGGTCGCCGCCACCGCGGCGGCCAGCGAGCCGCTGCGATCGGTGCTCCCCGCCGTGAGCGCCCGCGCCTCGGCCTCGCGCAGGCGGCTGGCGATCGCTGCCGCCGCTCCGGCCTCCTCCCAGGCAAGCCGCGCCCGGGGCCAGGCGCGCTGGGCGCGATCGATCTGTTCGTACAGGTCCGCCTGGATCGCCACGAGATGCTCACGCGCCGTGTCACGGCGGGCGACGGCTTCACCGATGGCGCCCTGGTGCTGGTTGAACACGGGCAGCTCGAAGCCCACGCCCAGCGCGTTCTCGTGCACGACATCGTTCAGGGGGTCCTGGCGGATCCCGTCGTGGCCCCAGGAGTAGCCCGGGTTCACGTGCGCCTCCGGCCAGCGCTTGGCGAGTTCGCCCTGCAGCGAGATGTCAGCCAGGTCGTACTCGCGCACCGCGCGCACGATTTCCGGGCGCCCGATGAGCGCCTCGCCGCGCCAGTCGTGGGCGGCGGCGGGCACGAGCGCGGCAATGTCCGCCCACTGATCCCAGCGAACCGCGACCCCCTCCAGTGCCGACACTGGCAGCCCGACCGCCGCCGCGAGACGCGCCTCGGCGTCGAGCCGGCGTGCCCGCGCGTGGTCCAGCCGCTGCTCGGCGCGCGCGAGTTCCAGCTCGCTCGCCAGCGTCTCCGTGCGCGCGAGCTCGCCCGCGTCTGCCTGCGCCCGGCCGCTCGCGAGGAGCGCCTGTCGCTCGCCCACCAGGGTCTCGAGCAGCGTCGCCTCGTCGCCGGCGGAGGCCACGTCCAGGAGCGCGAGGCGCAGCGACGCCCGCACATGCCAGATCGCTTCCGCCAGATCCGATTCGGCGACCGCAGTCTGCACAGCTGCGTTGCGCCGGGCACGCGCGCGATCGCCGGGGCGACGGAGCAGAAAATCGAGTGACACGCCGTACAGCCACGCGCCGCTGCGCGCGGCGGTATCGACGTACTCCCCGAACAGGTCCATGGCCGGGTTCGGGTGCTCGGCGGCCGTGCGCTCGGCGGCGGCTACTGCGAACACGTGGGCGCGGCTTTCCGCGAGTTGCGGGTTGAGCCTGAGCGCCGCATCAAACCATTGCTGGAGGCTCCAAGTCGCTCCCGCGAGCGCAGCGTCGGCGGGCAGCGCGTCCAGGCGCCGGGCGGCGAACGCCGCCGCTGTGCGCGACGGATCCGGTGGCGGGGCCTGCGGGGCGCTGGCGCAGGCCGTCAGGACGGCGAGCAGCGCCCCAACCACTCTGTGTGCGTGGCTTGACTTCATCTGCGAACAGCGCCCGGCCGAACCGCGGCGACGCGGGATATTCTTCTACTAGGGCACGACGTCGAACTTGAGATCGTCGAAGTTGTAACGTGACTTCTGCACCCAGGTGCCGTCCTCCTGCTTCACCGGCACCTTGTGCAGGCGGATCTCGTCCACCGTCAGCTTGCCACCGTGCTCGTTGACCCAGAAGTCGAGGTCGTAGAACTGGTCGGTCGTGCCGGCCTTGCGGAAATCCGTGCACGCGAAGAAGCGACCGTCCTGCTGCAGGCGGCGCACGGGCTGGTGGGTACCCACGAAGTCGAGCTCGAGCGTCTCGCCGGTCACGGGGTCCTTGACCTTCAGGGTCCCCTGCTTCGGGTCGCGACTCTCGACGACGCTCTGCTCCACCGCCGACATCACTTCCCATCCGCGCGTCTGCTCGGTCTTACCGGGGTGCTCCGATGCCGGAATCCACCACCACGGGATCGGCTGCCGGGTCTG
>WNFR01000895.1_pt1 | contig 37194 bp, 36 predicted proteins | sample 5400221 | NCBI WGS metagenome assembly WNFR01 (sample SAMN13153357, study PRJNA577476) | soil metagenome | isolation source: 40 cm soil under Madrone tree | place: USA:California | collected 2016-06-14 | reverse complement strand
GTTGCGCACGCACGGTTCTGAGAGGGGCAGGGGCCAACTGATGTATGGTTGAAATATCGTGGCACCGCCAGGAAACTAGGCGGCAACAGAGAAAACAAACCTCAACCTATAGCATCGGGAGAAACCTGCCTACTCGACAGATTCCGGACGAACCAAATGTCAATATTTCAAGCCTGACCCTTCTCTTATAGCCTGCCCCTTCTCTTGGCCTGACCCTCCTCTTGTCTTCGTCGCCCAGTAATAGTTCGCGTCTCGATCACCGCGACCGTAAGTAGGCCACGACCCCAATGACTGCGATCCAGAACAGCACGAAGAAAAATATCTTCCAGAAGCTGTATGGACGATCTCCCTGCACTTCGCCAGTTCGAGCGTTGACCATCACCTGATACACCTTCTCCCTGAAGCGATATGCGCCGATGTACACGGGGAGAAGAATGTGCTTGAAGGTAACCGCCGAGTAAGAGGTCGCGATGTCATCTATTCGCTGCTCATCACCTCCGATGTCTTCACGGACGTCTTCTTCGATGATCGAGGCCATGATCAGTTTCGCCTCTTCGAACCCTTCCGGGAGCTCGACTTGATATCGCTGAGCTTTGAACCCGGAAAGGAAGGCCGGCTCATAGGGTTTGAGCGCATCGAGGTCCCAGGGCTCCAGCGATGTCAGTCGCGGACGCGAGACCGATGTCGTGGCCGGGACCAGGATGTCGTCCATCCACCGAGAAACCGCTCCCGAAGCTGAATACCATCTGGTCCTTTGCACCTGGCGAGACTTTGTCACCGTGTTGCCCTGATCATCTTGCTCGGTGTAGGTCTCGGTTTCGTAGTAGTGCTCGCCGCGCTGGCCAGTGTAGTAACTCGTGGTATGCGCGTCATAAGTCCAGAAGGGCAGATAGACCCCATCGATCGATTCCTGATACGCGAGTTTCTTCAGCACGTTAGGCGCGAACCAGCGGGATGCGAGCCACTTCCTGACCGAGTCAGTTGATTGACGGGACGAAATGCCGAACGGCAAAAGCGCTTCAGGCGACACGAGCGGGTCGGCGGATTTGGGTTGGGCTACGATCTTGACTCCGCAGAATGAACACTCGCCGGCGACTTCCGGGGCCTCGAAAGTCACGACCGCTCCGCAACTATCACACTTGACCTCGAGCGCAGTTGCCGCAAGGGCCTTCAACTGGTCAGATCGCGGATGTAGATATTCTGCGTAAGACACCTCCTGAACCTCCTCGGCGGACTCGGGAATCGTCTCCTTGCGGCCGCAGTACGGGCAGGTAAGACATCCGTCTTGAGGTTCGAAGAGTAGATTGGCGGCACAGCCCGGGCAGGTATAGGTTCGCGGTTTTACGGTGCCCTGTTGTTGAGAGTCAAAGGTCAGAGTTTCAGTCCCCGCGCAATAATATGAAGCTAGTCTAAAAATAGCAAAGAATGTCAAGCGAAGCTCTAAGCGCGCAGCTATACTCCGCTGGTCCAGTGGAATTGACTGCTTGATCAACTTGCGGAGGATAAGGTATGCAATCAATGAAGAGAGCTTTCGCCTATGGTTTTCTGGTCTGGTTGCTGACACTGCTGGTTTCAATGCCCCTCTTTCCCTTAAAGAGATCGTGGCCGGTGCTCTTTGATTCCATCATGCCGGTTGCATTGGCGCTGTGCGCCGTGATGTTTTCTAATCGTTATTTCCAACTTTGCGCGGCACGCTCACCGAGAGAAGGAGTTTGGTTGGGTGCGATCTGGCTTGTCTTGAATTGGTTTCTGGATTGGCCGTTGTTCTCTTATGGGCCAATGAAAATGTCGATGGTGAACTATTTCGCGGATATTGGGTTGACGTATCTGTTGCTGCCGATCATCACGGTGGGCATCGCCTATCAAGCGGCACAGGCCAAAAACCTAAAGGAGAGAATGAGCGATGCGTGAGAGCACGGTCGAAGATTATCAGCAGCGACTCTTGCGCGTCCTGCTGCATATTCAGAATCATCTGGACTCCTCACTCGCGCTTGATGAACTGGCTGACGTCGCGCACTTTTCGCCGTTCCACTTCCATCGCATCTTCCGGGGGATGATCGGAGAGTCGGTTAAAGAGCACGTGCGGCGGCTGCGGTTGGAGCGAGCCGCGCACCGCTTGCGCTTCACCGGACAACCGGTGATCGAAATCGCGTTCGATGCGGGCTATCAGCAGCACGAGGCATTCACACGGGCCTTTCGCGCGATGTTCGAGCAATCGCCGACGGAGTTTCGGAAAACACATCGGGCCGTGGCTTATGGCCCCGCCCCGTCCGGCGTGCATTATCAGGCCGAAGGCGAGCTTGACAGCTTCCGCTCTCCGCGAAGGAACGAAACGCCGCTCGCGGTTCGAGTGGAAATGCTCTCTCCGATGCGTGTCGCCTTTTTGCGGCATGTCGGCCCATATGAACAGATAGGCGAAACCTGGGGACGGCTGATGTCCTGGGCCGGAATGCGTGGGCTATTCAGCTCAGCATTCCGGATGCTCGGCATTGTGCATGACGATCCCGAGATCACACCTCCCGACCGTCTGCGATACGACGCGGCCATAGTGGTGGCTGGTGAGGTTGCTGCCGAGAAGGACATCGGCATTCAGCTACTCGAAGCTTGCAAGTATGCCGTGGCGACACATCACGGCCCGTATCAAGAGATTAGCGATACCTACGCCCGTGTATGCGGCGAGTGGTTGCCAGGCAGCGGACGGGAATTACTGTCTGCTCCGTCCCTTGAGATCTACCGCAACTCACCAACCAATACTCGGCCGGAGGATCTGCTGACTGACATCTATCTGCCGCTGGCAACGTAGAGGGAAGAAGGGGAGAAGGGGAGATGGGGAGAAGGGGAGAAGGGGAGATGGGGAGAAGGGGAGAAGGGGAGATGGGGAGATGTTTGAGACTAGCGTTTTGTGCTTCTGTGACCCGATGGCAAGATCCAGGTTTGTGGTTTGTTTATCATACTGACTAACATAGAGATTACTTCATCATAGGTTCTGAATAGATCTCGGCCAACTTCCGGTTTCAAATATTCGCAACGAACGGCAAATTCAAGCCAGGTTTGTGTTTCGGCGGCTTCGCCTTCCGCGTCGTTTAGTTTGTTGACAAATGCTGCTTCATATCGACGTTTTCTCCACGCCTCGGCAATGTTCGAGCACACGGAACGTGAGGCCCTGCGAACTTGATCCGTCAACGAGTAAGTCTCCTCTTTCGGAAATTGTTTGCTGATTTCAAAAATCTGCATCGCCGCCTCAAAAGCCTTCCGATAAACTCTCAAATCTTGATGTCTTAGAATCTTTTCACTCATAACAAAATCCCCCTTCTCCCTTTCTCCCTTTCTCCCTTTCTCCCCTTCTCCCCTTCTCCCTCACGCCTGCAAGTGAGCTTTGAGGAACCTTCCCGTGTGCGACGCCTTGCACGCCGCGATGTCTTCCGGCGTGCCCGTCACCACCACTTCGCCTCCCGCATGCCCGCCCTCTGGTCCCAGGTCAATCACGTGGTCGGCCGTCTTGATCACATCCAGGTGGTGCTCGATCAAGAGCACGGTGTGGCCCGCGTCCACCAGCCGGTTCAAAGACCCCAACAGCCGCTCGACGTCTGCCAGATGCAGTCCAGTGGTCGGCTCGTCGAGGATGTACACCGTGTGCTTCGACCGCTGCAGCTTGCTCAGCTCTGTGGCGATCTTGATGCGCTGCGCCTCCCCGCCCGAAAGCGTGGTTGACGATTGGCCGAGCGTCAAGTATCCCAGCCCCAGGTCGCTGAGCACCTCGATCTTCTTGCCCACCGCGGGCTCGGCGGCAAAAAACGCCATGCCTTCCTCGACCGACATGTTCAGCACGTCGTTGATGGATTTGTCCCGCAGCGTGACCTCCAGTGTTTCGCTGTTGAACCGCGCGCCCTTGCACGCGCCGCAGATCACCTCGACGTCGGGCATGAAGTAGAGCTGGGTGGTGATCACGCCCTCGCCCTGGCATTCCTCGCAGCGGCCGCCTTTGACGTTGAAGCTAAACCGCCCCGGCTTGTAGCCGCGCTCCGCCGACAGCGGCGCCCGTGTGAACAGGTCGCGGATGGTGTCATAAAAGCCGATATATGTCGCGGGGTTCGAGCGGCTGTTCCGCCCAATCGCCGATTGATCTATGTTGACCACCTTGTGCACATGCTCGGCGCCGTCCACCGCGTCGTGCTCGCCCGGCAGGGTGCGCGTGTCCACTAGCTGCTTCCACAGCGCCTTGTAGAGGACCTCGTTGATCAGCGTGCTCTTTCCCGAACCGGAGGCGCCGGTGATCGCCACCAGCTTGCCGAGCGGGAAGGTCACGTTCACCGATTTGAGGTTGTTCTCCCGCGCTCCGCGCACCACGAGCGCTTTGCCATTGCCTTTCCGTCGCTGGCTGGGCGTCGCGATAAAACGTTTGCCCGACAGAAACTGCCCCGTCGGCGATGCCTCGCACTCGAGCACGTCGTCGAGCGTCCCCTGCGCCACCACCCGGCCGCCGTGGACGCCCGGCCCGGGGCCCATCTCGACGACGTGATCGGCGGCGCGGATCGTGTCTTCATCATGCTCCACGACGATGACCGTGTTGCCGATGTCGCGCAGGCTTCTGAGCGTCGCGATCATCTTCACATTGTCCTTCGGGTGCAGGCCGATGCTCGGCTCGTCGAGCACGTAGAGCATTCCCATCAACCCAGACCCGATTTGGGTCGAAAGCCGAATCCGCTGCGACTCACCGCCAGACAGCGTGCCGGAACGACGGTTGAAGTTCAGATAGTCCAACCCAATGCCCAGGAGCAGTTCCAGCCGGGCCCGGATCTCATTGAGCACCTGCCTGCCTGCGTCGGCGCCGCGCCCCGTGGGCTTGACGGTGCCGAGGAACGCGTGCAACTCGTCGAAGTGGAGCTGGCCGACGTCATGAATGGTCTTGCCCGCAATGGTGAACAACAACCTGGTTGCGCGGACCCGCGCGCCGTTGCAGTCAGGGCAGGTGTGCTCGACCATCACCTTGTCGAGCCAGGCTTCCATCCCGGAACTGGCTTCGCCTCGCTGCCGATAGCGGCGGTAATTCCGCTCGATGCGCCGCGCGATTCCGCCGAAGCCGACCTCGTGGCCTACAAGCTTCATCAACTCCTCGCGGCTCACCTTTGTGTCCGGCGGGAGAGAGACCTTGATCTTCTTCTCGACACCGTAAAGTATCGCGTGGCGCGCCGTCTCGGGCAGCTTCTCCCACGGAGATTCGAGCGAGAAGCCCAGCACCTTCGCAAGGCTGTACATCACTCGCCCGTCCCAGGTGTCGGGGTTGTATTTGAATGCCTCACGAACAAAGCAACCGCCGATGATGCTCCGCCGCGGGTCGGGAACCAGCAGCTCGGGGTGGGTAAGTTTGTGGACCCCAAGGCCGCCGCATGTCCGGCACGCGCTCTCGGGGTTGTTGAAGACGAAGTACTCAGGCGCGATGTCCCCGTAGACGAAGTGATGTGTCGCGCTGCACAGCCCGCGATAGAACCGCTGCGCTTCCGGCTTGCTCGCGCCTTTGACGATTTGGACCTGCATCAACCCATCGCCCACCAGCAGCGTGGCGGCGATCCCAGCCTTAATCGCCTTCTCATGCTTCCGGCTGACAACAAAGCGATCGACTACTGCGTCCATGTGTCTGACCTTCGATTCGTCGAGCTCGACCTCGGCAGAAATGTCCACCGGCTTTCCGTCAATGATCAGCAGCCGGCAACCTTTCTTCCGCACCTCGGTGAAGACGAAGTCCAACTCCTCGCCGTACACCTTGAATACCGGCGCCCGCAACTCGATCTCCGCGCCTTCCGGCAGTGCGAGTATTGCCTCGAGGATTTGGTTCGACGTTCGGCTGGGCGCCGGCTCACCAGTGCGCGGGCAGTGCGGGTTGGCAATAGTGGCGAACAGGAGGTTCAGGTAGCTGGCGATGTCGGTCATCGTGCCGACGGTGGAGCGCGGGTTGTTGGCGATCGTCTTCTGCTCAATCGAGATCACCGGAGACAGGCCGAAGACGAAGTCCACGTCGGGCTTCGCCACCTGAGCGACGAACCTCTTGGCATAGCTCGACAGCGACTCCATGTATCGCCGCTGCCCCTCGGCATAGATCGTGTCGAACGCCAGCGACGATTTGCCCGAGCCTGAAAGCCCAGTGACGACGATGAGGCTGTCGCGCGGGATCTCCAGCGAGATGTTCTTGAGATTGTGCACGCGCGCGCCCTGCACCGCGATCGTCGTGCGTGCCGCGGCCTTTGGGGCACTGCTCCCATTAGCCGCCTTCCTGGCCCCGCTCTTGGAGGGAGGGGCGGAAACGGTCGCGGCCTTCTTACCCGTACGCTTCAGAGCCGCTTTAGAGGCCATCCTGTGGTTCCTCAATATGGAAGAATGCGAGCTCCTGCACCTCGACGTTGCTCTTCTTCGTGAGGCGAGCGGGCGTCGATGCCTTGCCGAAAACTCCCTGGTCCGCCAGGTATTCGCACACCGTGGTCACACCGCTCACGTCGAAGTTCCGTTTGAAGTAGTCCTCGATCTCGCTGGAGCCTCGCGCTTCACCGATCTCGCGCAGATAATCAATCACCGGCCCGAACAGCATCGCCGCACGCTCCGCTACGTAGCGGTCAATAGCGTCCAGCGCCGTCTGTACGCTCATCCGCGTCTTTTTGGCGTTGAGCAGATCGGAGTAAACCGTCTTGAAGAACGTCGGGTTCAGCTTCATCGCCTGCGGGATCACCTCGCGGTCAGCAAGCAGGCGCGCACCGATCACTTCCACCTGCGCCAGCGGCGTCGCGGCATAGAGAATCCACAGCCCTGGGCCTTGTAGATCGCCGGGAGCGCGCTCGTCGCCGCGCGCAGGAGCTGCACCTGCGTATCGCGCTCGCCGATCTCCCCCAGGCCGGCGCATAGATCGGCAATCGTCTGATCATGGGTATAAAGCAGCAGTCCCTTCGCCAGAAGCGAGTGCATGAACGAATTGCGGAGCGAGCCTTCGACCGTCTGACGGAACCTCGCGCGCGGGATGAGGAACGCGTGAACGTTCACCCCGTCTGCGTAAAGCGCGAGATCCGTCTGGCCGACCTTCTTGTCATCAATCGTCACGAGCACCAGATCAATGTCGGATTTTGCCCACACCTTGTCGTGCGCCAGGCTGCCGCAGAGGATGGCCGCCAACACGGAGCGGTCCCCTTTCACCTGCTCGACCAGCGCATCGAGCGCTGCGCTGAACTTTTGCTGGATTGACTCGTTCGCCAGACTTTATCCCTACTCACCGTTTCTGAATTAGTTAGGTTCTGCGACTTCGTCTCATCGAGAGCGCACGCGCCGAACGGCACTAGTGTCGCTTGGGCGATCCGCTCAAACCGCGTCAGGTGGCTTGCTTCGCATCGGAGGAGCCATATCGGACCGCCGCCCTGGCGCGGGCTTTTGACGCTTCAATTTCACGATCGCGAGGCGGCGCGTTGGTAACCAGAGAATCGAGCAAGTCATGTGCTGCTTTGGTCACCTCGTCCACGGCCCGATTGAAAGCGAGTTCGTTTGTTTTGGAGGGTCTTGTGAAGCCGCTTAACTTTCGGACAAATTGGATGGAAGACGCACGAATCTCTTCATCCGTAGCAGGCGGTTTGAAGTTATGAAGCGTTTTGATGTTTCGACACATAGAAGATCCTTATCAAAGCGATTGAAGAGTCCGCGGCCCGAGATTCTCCAGAAGCAGAAGCTCGGCAAAGTCGTGAAGATCACGTTTGTAGGCAACCGCGAGCACGGCGCCAAGCCGCTTCCAATTGATGTTATCGGCGCGGACCTCATGATGACGCGGCAAGCGCAGGTGGCGCACGGCGCTTTGCGTCGTCTCGGGATTCTCACGAGCGATATCGAGCAACTCGGCTTGCGCCGGCCTGGCCTGAGCATCCACGAGGTTCAGAATCACGCCCTGATTCTCGCCAACAATTCCGGTGTGCGGTTCGGCGACAAAGTCTCGCACTGACGCCGAGTGCCAGTGATACCGCCGAGCCATTCCGCTCCGATCATTCAAGCCCCTGCTGCACCACTGCCCACTCGCCGCCGGCGGTGACGACAAAACTATGAAGGTAAATCTGAAATCCGTCGGCGATCGCATTGTTGTCTATCCGCGCCGTAAGACGGCTGGTGCGGACCAGGTCCTCGCCATCGAAGCCGCGACGCTCTGCGATCATTCGCAACTCCTGAGGTGTATTTCGCGAGAACCTCCCGCGGCCGCCGCAGACGTAGATGCCCAGCTCGTCGGCTCGCGATGCAAGGCCGCGCTTCAGAGCGCCCATCACGGACGTTGTGATACCCGAGGAGTGCCAGTCCATTCCCATTACCGAGCCGAGCGCCTGAAACCAGAACGGATCGCTAAGTCGTGAGAGGAAAGCTGAGGCGCCGTAGTCGTGAAGCATGCAGCCAATCAGTTGCAGAGCGCAAGTCGTTATGCGGTTTTGGATACCTATCGGTGTGATCAGGTGCGAGACATGGGCCAGGCAAGCTTTTAGCCGTCAAACCAAAACACTATGCGTACTTTCTCTGGCCCGTAATGGTCTGCCAGTACTTGCATCGCAGCTATAACAGCCTGAAATTCAGGTGACTGTTTTGTGATCTCTAACCCAGCATGACCCAAGGCCTCCTTCAGTTCTCTTAGATTGAGCCAACTCGGAGTGTGCACTTCCGCCGCGGGCAGACTCCCGCGTTCCAGGTATTCTTTCAGTGCCCAGTCGCCCCAGGATTTCGCAATCTCCTCTGGCTTATAAACCTCTTCCGCCTGTCCTGTTTCTATCAGGAACTGCTTGAATTCACCTGCCGTTGTAAAGAAGAGGTTTTTCACATTGTAACTGCAATTAGTAGGGATTCCGCGCGGCGGGTACGGGAGATCGTCGGTTATTCCGCCATCCCCGAAGGCGATGGCAGAGACGAGATCGTAGTCACGGGCAATATGAACCTCACCTTCAGTGAAGGCATCAACAAAACCCCAGTCATACTTTTCATATTCAATCACTAAGTGAATGTCACATCCCATATCTCTCTATTGGCTGTCCGACATTCCTTTGAGTATAGCAGTCGATCGAATGTGCCTCAGCTCACAATGGCTAGCTCTGTAGATACTCGACGAACGAATACGCTGCGCCGTCAAAGCCTTGCACTTTCGGGTTCGCCGACTCGATGACGAAAAACTCGTCAGGCGCGTGCGCGCCGCCTCCAAGTCCCATTCCAAAATGGCCCGCGGGCAGACGCAACAGCTCGCCCGTGAAGACGTAGCCCGGCCACGAGCCCGCAAGCCGCGGCCACATTATGGGCTCGATGCCGGCCCGCCGGTACACTGCCGCCTGCGCCCGGATGAGCGCGGCGTCGGCGGGCGTACTGGTCGGATCATAGCCGCCGGTCATGTTGACTTCGATGTCTCCGAAGCCGCGCTTCGCCAGATGAGCCTTGAGCGCCGCCAGCGACTCAGCAGCCGTCATATCCGGCACGAGCCGCAGATCGAGCTTCGCCGTTGCCTTGTGAGGAAGGATGGTCTTGCCGCCGGGACCTGTATACCCGCCGACGAGTCCCTCGATGTTCACTGTCGGCCGCGACACCAGAAGCTCCAGCGCCTCGCGCCAGCCCACGTCACGCACCCAGTGCTCGGCCCCGAGCTGTTTCTTCGCGACGTCCTCTTTGAGCCGCCGTGACGCTTCAGCAATCATTGTCTTTTCGGCATTCGAGAGAGGGCGCGCCTTGTCGGCGAAGCCGTCGATAGCCGGATCGTTACCGTCTGCTGTAACCAATGTCGCAAGCGCTTGAACCAGGCGCCACGCCGGGCTGTCCAGGTACGCCTTGGTGCTCGAATGCACATCTCTGCGTGGCCCGCGGCCCCAGCGCTCGCCGCTGGAGATGAGTTCGAGTTCAATGATTCCTTTGGCGCCGAGGTTGATCGTCACGTCGCCGTCGAGTCCCTGTGAGGGAAAGGGCATGAAGACGCCCGTGCACCTCTTGAGCGCGGCCTGCACCTCCGGCTTGCGGACGATTTGCGGAAAGTGCGGTGAACCGATCTCCTCCTCGCCTTCAGCCACCAGCACAAGATTCACCGGAAGCTTCCGACCGGCGCCGCGGATCGCGTGAAGCGCGGCGAGGAAAGCGGCTTGCGGACCTTTTTGATTCGTGGCGCCGCGGCCTACCATCACTTTTCCGAGCCCCGGCCTGTCAACGATGGCGGCCGCCCAGGGTGGGGATGACCACTCTGCTGGGTCTGCCTGCTTGACGTCGTACATCAGATAGACGCCCACCGTTCGCGGAGCCCCGGCGTCAAGGGTAGCGAAGACACCAGGCTGGCCATCGGTTGGAACTCTGGTGACCACGCCGAACCCCGCGTCGCGCAGAAGTCGTATCATCAGATCGCAGCCCTCGCTGACGCCTCGATTCTCAGCGGCAATCGATGGCTGACGGATCCATTCCTGCAATCGCTGCACACCTTCGTCGTGGTGCTTCTCGATCTGGGCACGAACGCCTTTCAGCTCTGGCGCATCCGCCCACGCCGAGCGCGGTAAGGCGAACGCAGTTGCGCCCGCCACTGCAGCCTCGATGAAGGTTCGTCGGTCCATAAAAGTAGGTCGAGTCATAAATTCCTTTCTTCGGCGAACAATATTGCGCACGATGGAATCGAGCTTCTCAGATCATGCTGAAGTCCTTTCCATTGAACGCAGCAACTCGGAAGCATCATATAGCCCGCGCTTCTCAGCACAATCCGACGCCGTCAGTCCTTCCTTGTTCCTGATCTTCGGATCGGCTCCGTGAGCAACCAGCAGCTCGACGATTTCGATTGCGCGAGGTTCGTCTTCGGGCAACCACATCAGCGGCGCGTTGCCATCTCCAGCCTTCGCAAGCTTGGGCTCCTCGTTCAGCACCTCACGCAAGCGCTCGAGGTTTCCTATCCAGGTGAGGCGGAACACATCCCGCGTGAAACGGCTGAGGAACTCGATCATTCGCGGCAGATTATGGTACAGCGCGCCATCGAGCGGAGTGTTGTTCCAATTCGATTCCACGGGTTCGATCTCTGCCCCTCGCTCGATGAGAAGCGCCGCCACGCGCAATGCATCGTGGTCGGCCGACACATGCAGCGGGCGTACGTTTTTCTCGTCCTCTATCTCGATCGAGATGCCGAGGTCGAGCAGGAACTCGACGACATCCGCGCGATCACGTTTAGCAGCCGCGAACATCGCCACCGGAGAGAGCAGGTACTCGGGATGATGTTCGAGCAGCGCCTGCGCTTCCTCGCGATCGAGCCGGAAACACGCCGCCGCAAACGCTTCCAGCCCCTCGAGCTTTACAGTTGATGGCGTCGCACCGTATCGTACCAGCAAATCGGCCATCTCGGTGAAACCCTGCCGCAGCGCTTCTTCATGCAGCGAGCGTCTAGGAAACTTAGAGTCCGGCTTCGAAGCGGCGTTTGGATTCGCCCCGTGCGTCAGCAACCACTCGGCCAGCTTGAGATGGTTCCCCCGGATTGCGTTAAGGAGCAGGTATCGCGCGCCGAGGTCGTAACCTCCCATGTCTATCATCGACCAGTCCGGATCCTCCCAGTCGGCCCGGCGGCCCACCCTCACCGAGAACTCATAGATCAGCTCCATTAGCCAGAGGATGTCGCCGTGAAAATGAGTGTTGTAGAAGACCTGAATGTCGTACGGCTCGGCGCCTCGCTCCAACAGCAACCGCGCGAGCGCCTCCTTCTGAGGGTGAGGGGGCGCGTCGTCTTCGCCCTCGCCGGCGACTCCGCACAGCGTCGTGTAGCGACACGGATGTGACCCCACCTCGAAGTAGTCGTTCGCATCCGCGCCGTGATCAAGCAACGCGCGAGCGATGGCGACCGCGTTATCGCTGGCCGCGGCGAGGGGAAGTCTCCCGTAGCACAGGTGCAAAAGCGGCGTCCATAGCTTCTCGCGCTCGCTGATTTGTCGCCTTCTCCGCGGACCACCAGGCTCGGTCGCAGCCTCAGGCCGTTCGTTCAGAATGCGCTCGACTTCTTCCAGATCGCCGCACACGACGGCCGTGTGAATGTTGTCGCGAGCGATCTCAGGATGTCTCATCAGGATGCGCAGACCGGCACGCGCGCGCCTGGCGTGGGCTGCCGGTCCGTTGTTGAGGATTGGATCGGCGCATACGTATTCCAGAAACGAGTCGACCAGCTCCGCGCGCCGACTTTCGGCGAGTGCTTGACCTTCAGGTTGGTCTTCGAGTGATTGGTCTTCGAGCTGTTTCTTCATGAAACCTTCCTCCTGGATATGTGCCTGAAGTCCGCTGAACACAGGCGGGAAGAAGGTTCGGCGAATATCGCTACGAACCGGAATGAGTGGGAGTAGTCTCCCTTGCCGCGGACAGGAGGCGCCCCAGTTGCGCACCGGGGGGCGAGTGTCGCGCAGCGTGTTTGATTTGTCAACGCGCAGACGCCAGCAGGCAGACGCGCTGGCAAATTGACCTCACCAGATAACATACCTTCCAGTTTTGGCGCGATAATCCTGGAAGGGTTGTCCATGAAGCCTCAATAAGAAATCCTCTTCCTGAAGTATATAAGTGGCAGTTTGTCCCGGTACACCAGGTTCATCTTGACGCGGCAGTCCTGGTCGACCGCTTCGCGATCTTGTTGATCGTGTCGCTCAGTCTGATGATGCCGTCCAGATCACGACTGGCTTTCAGTCGAAGCGCAGCGTCGTTGGGCGAACTGAGGCGAAAGACGGGGCTGCCCAGGAAACTATTAATCAAGCGGCTCAGTTCGGGTAGCTTCGACGCGAGATGATCAGGATCAGGATCCTCATCGTATCGAATCTTCTCGCCCTTATCGACAACCTGAAGAAGCGGAACGTTATACCTGATTCGACTTGCGCGAGTCTTGAGATCGGCAGTCGCGTCGCAGAGAAATTTATAGTCTACCGAAGGCGCTGATGCCTGGGTGGCGATCTTCTCGACGTTGATCGAGTGCAGTTTTTCGAAGTCTTCGCTCAACTGAGCGTTCTGTCTCCTGCGGACGAATGCAGCCTGGTCGGGGTCATCAGTAATCGATATGAGCCCCAATTCGCGAGCTCGCTGGTTGAGCGCCTCTATCATCGCCCTGACCTTGGGCCTCTCCGCTGGGTCAACAGGCTGCTTGTTGGGCGCCGGCTGCTGTCGGGCAAGAAGCGATTGTGCTACGACAAGAATGACGAGAACCGCGGCGGCGTATGCTTTTCTAGGCTCCTTCATTGTGGCAGCCTCCGGAAGTAGAAGATGTGCGGCAAGTATAAACGGTGTGATATGACTTCTCAATGCGATTGCTTCTCAAGGCGCTTTGGTTGGGCAGATCACAACGTCCGCAAGCGCCGGCGGCTGTGCGGACTTTCGTAAGGACCGTCGTTCGGACGCCGCCGAGCGCAACATTGAAAGCGCGGTATAGACCACGACGACTACTACCAGCCAGCGAACGTAGTAGAGGTCTAGAGACTTGACGATCAGGGCGGCGATGAGCACGGCGGGGATGCCGCCGAGCGCCAACCCCAGCGACGCGCGAACGTCATAGCTGCCTCTGCGGATGAACCGGGCGCTGCCGACCGGCATAAGGAAGGCGCACGATCCCATCATGATTGGGAAAGCAGCGCGCGGATCCATGCCCAGCAGACTGATCATTATCAGGCAGGGTCCATACAGACCGATCCCCAGAGACATCAACGCTCCGAGGGTAAAGTTGCCGGCGATGCCCGCCCAAAGCTTGACTCCGTGCAGATCGAGCGCGAGCCCGCCCGCGGCCTCTTTCCGAAAGATAGTCATAACCAACAGTGTAGCGGCAACCATCAGCGCCACGCCCATTCCGATCTGAATGTAGCGCCGGGGCCACCCTGAGACGATTCCCGCGCCCAACCACATGCCTAGCACCGACGCTGTAATCAACAGAATCAACGTCGTCATATCGACCTCGACGATGGATATGTAGATGAATGCCTGCGCTATAGTTGGCAGCGTGATTCCGACGTTGAGCGTGCCCGGAAGAACTTCGTCTTTGACCAGTTTCCGGAGCTTGAATATTGAGGTGGCAGTGGCGAATGAGCCTATGCCCAGAGTGTCGAAGAAGGTGGTTACAAATCCAATAGCGCCGAGCAACGGCGTCGGTGCAATTGGTTCTGTGCTGCGTTCCCGGCTGCGCGCAGCGACCCAGGTGATTATGTAAAAGGCGCCGAAGCCGCCCAGTGCGATGAAGAGCCACGCTTTGGTAGTGAGCATCCCGCACATCCTATTTAATGAGGTTGCCCGTCGCAAGCAGAACCTTTTCACCTCGGGATTCTGCCGCACTTTTTCCCAGGTCGCGGCCACGATCAACCGGTAATGCTCGCCGGGCACAGCAGGCCGGTACTCGATCTGTTGGCCTTCAAAGGTGACCCACGTGATCCCATCTTCCTCATGTTCTCCTCGGCGAGCGTACCCGCGCTCTTGGCTTCGAATCTTGTCATCTCGGCCACCTGCTCACGCGTGTATTTCCATTCAAGGCCGGGAAATCTGGCGCGGGGATCATCCTTGCCTTCAGGAGAGAGCATCATTTGCCAAAGCCCTTCCAGGCTGGCGTAACGTTGGTCGTGAAAGATAAACGGCGTCGCCGCAAAATTGGACAGCAGACCGAGTTCGTGGCGCTTGGAAAGAATGACTTCACCGGGTCCGGCTTCCCGCGGCAAGATCTCCCACGCCGCTGCGCCCTCTCTGGGAACAGGCGCCCACCAGTGAGCCGGATAGCGAGAATCGCTCGAACTCCGTGCAGAAGAAGAAGGCGTTGGTTGTTGGAACAAGTGACAGGCCGCGAGCAGGAATGGCACGATTCCGAGTGTGATGAATTTGCGAGTGCGATGATTCATAGAATCGGAACTCGGCGGCAGGAATCACAGACACTCTCGCCGCCCTTAAGCGTTGTTGCTCTCCAAAAATCCAAATTGCTGCTGTGCGACATCGAGAATATCGCTTTCGGGAGCAGCGCATTCTGGTTTCTTTCGGCGATGAGTATACGACTTCGCGAGACGTCAAAAAAGGGGCGGCCGATCCGAGAGGCTTGGCTTCGAACCCGGTCTGGGCTCGAGCCAGATACAGAGATTTCTCTGAAAGGTAATGTCGGTTGCCTACTGTGCTCTCAAGCATCTCCTAACTCCCCGCGGTAGTGGGGTGACAGTGTGTTGCTGGGGCGACACCACCGGCTTCAGCCGTGTGGTATTTCAGCGTCAACCTACGACAGCCGCACCGGAGGCCAGACACCACCGGCTTCAGCCGCGTGGTGCTTCAGTTTCAACCTACGGCTGCACTCCGTACCCTTAAACAGAGAAACACCGAGTGGCGGTTGGTTGAAATTGAAACACCACGCTACAGGCGACGTGTACGGTACGGCAGGTGGGCTGAAACTGAACACCACGCGGCTGAAGCCGGTGGTATCTCGTGCACCTCGATGTGGTCGTAGTTTGAAGTTGAAGCACCACGCGGCTGAAGCCGGTGGTGTCACCCCAGCAACACACTGTCACCCCACTCCCCGCGACTCGAACTGTGGACACCCCAGGTTCGCTACGATAGACTCACAAGGTGCGGTCGGAATGACCGCGTGCGAGTTGGTATCGAACGCCAGGGAGATGACGGGTTAGAAGGAGAAGGTTGTGACATTCTATTTGCAGATGATAATCGTATTCGTGCTCGTGCTCGGTGCGATGGTAGTGATTCACGAGTTCGGTCATTTCATCGTCGCGAAGTTTTTCGGAATTCGAGTCGAAGTATTTAGCGTTGGATTTGGTAAGCGTCTGTGGGGTGTTAAGAAGGGCGATACCGACTATCGCGTCAGCCTCATACCGTTAGGCGGCTATGTGAAAATGGCAGGCGAGAATCTGGATGAACAGCGCACCGGCGCGCCCGACGAGTTTATGTCAAAGCCTAAGTGGCAACGGCTCTGCGTCGCGGTTGCCGGTCCGGCGATGAATATTTTGACGGCGCTCGCGATTCCAGCCGTGATGGCGATGATGCATCACGAAGTGCCCGCTTATCTTGACAAGCCCGCTGTGGTAAAAGCCGTCGAGCCCAACTCTCCCGCCGAGCAAGCCGGTCTGCAACCGGGCGATTTGATCGTCAAGGTCGATGGAAGAACCGACCCTAAGTGGCGTGACCTTGAAGACACCGTCGCGGTGAACCCCGATCAAGACCTGCCGTTGACCGTGAAACGCGATGGCGAGGTCAAACAGATCGTGTTGCACGTGACCTCACGCGCCTTTGATCAAGAGAAGATCGGGTACTCCGGGCTTAAAGCGAACGACGAGCGAATAACGGTGCGAGATGTCACCCCGGGCGAGCCTGCCGCCGCGGCGGGTCTGAAGCCGGGCGACAACATAATCGCGGTCAACGGCACTCGGGTCGAGCAGAGCGAGTACGGGCAGATCGAGATCATCAGCGCGATTCGCAAAAGCGCCGACAAGACTTTGACTCTCACGGTCAGGCGCGACGACGGGACTGTAGACATCCAGGCGACACCGCGATTGAACGACGGCGAGTTGCGATTGGGCTTCACTCAAACGATAACTGGCCGCGAGATGGTGAATCAGCGATTGTCGCTGGTGGCAGCCGTCAGATACTCGGTCGACGAGAACATTCGGATAATTCAACTTACCAAGACGGCGCTTGCTCAAGTGTTCGTAGGCAAGCGCTCGGCGCGCGATACGCTTACAGGGCCGGTCGGGATCGCCCAGATCGTCGGACAGGCGGCGCAGGAAGGCTCGGGGCAGGTAATCAGACTGACGGCGCTGCTATCACTTAACCTGGGCATCTTCAATCTGTTGCCCATACCGGTACTCGATGGTGGGCTGATTTTCATGATTTTGCTCGAGTCGTTCCTCGGCCTTTTCGGTTTGCCGCTGAGTCTCCGAGTCAAAGAGCGGATGATGCAAGTCGGACTGGTTATGTTGATGCTGTTGATGGGTTTTGTGATCTTCAACGATATCTCGAAGAAATGGAGTCACAGCTCGACACCGCAGGTAGAGCAGCCCAAATAGATAGCAATGAATAGGTGCTTGCCAACCGGTACTTGAACTTCAGTATTCAAAGGCACGTGTAGGTCAACAACAATCAGCACCCCCAACTACTCGGCGGACGCCCTTTCTATTATGCGAAAGCTTCGTATTGGAATCATCGATCTCGTCTCCAAAGGACCTACTCGCGCAATGTTCGCGCGTGTAATGAACGCCAATTTCGCGGCTATTATGCCCCAGGTCATCGCGGTGTGGTGCGAACAACAAGGGCACGATGTTACGCTCGTTTGCTACACCGGGTTTGAAAACCTTGTTGACGAGTTACCCGACAATGTCGACCTGGTCTTCATAGGGGCGTTCACCGAGGCAGCACAACTTGCGTATGCGCTCAGCAACCTCTTTCGATCGAGAGGCGCCGTAACCGTAATCGGCGGCCCCCACGCGCGCTGCTACCCGCAGGACGCAGTGAAGTACTTCGACTACGTCCTGGGATTCACCGACAAACAATTGGTCTGTGACCTCCTCGAGGACTGTTCCCGGCATCGGCCAATCGGCGTGCCCATGGCGGCCGGCAAGCAGCCTGGAGCACTTCCGGGAGTGCGCGAGCGATGGAAGTACATCGAACCCACTCTCAAGAAAGCGCCGTTCATAAAGATGGTGCCGATGATCGGCAGCCTGGGATGTCCGTACACTTGCAGCTTCTGTATCGATTCGGTCATACCATATCAACCGCTCGACGTCGATGTGATCAAGGAGGATCTGCGATTCCTCCTGCAGAGGTTCAAGCGACCACTTGTGGGCTGGCACGATCCGAATTTCGGCGTCCGGTTCAACGACATCATGGATGCGATCGAAGAAGCGGTGCCGCCTGACAGCATCGACTTCATCGCCGAAAGCAGTCTCTCGCTCCTGTCGGAGTCTCACCTGAGGCGTCTCAAGCAAAATGGATTCAAGGCCCTTCTACCGGGAATCGAATCGTGGTACGACCTTGGCGACAAATCAAAGACCGGTAAGATGAAGGGGATGGAGAAAGTCCGGCAAGTCGCGGATCACGTCAACATGATCTTGAGATACATGCCTTACATACAGACCAACTTTGTGCTAGGACTCGACGTGGATGAAGGCGCGGAGCCATTTGAGCTGACAAAGCGATTTGTGGATCTGGCGCCGGGAGCGTTTCCCGGCTACTCGTTGCTCTCGGCGTTTGGACAAGCCGCGCCGCTGAACCTGGAGTACCAGCGCGCGAACCGGGTTCTGCCATTTCCATTTCAGTTTCTGAACAACAACCAGGCGATGAATGTGAAGCCGAAGAATTATTCCTGGCCCGATTTCTACGAGCACGTGATCGATCTGGTCAAGTACACCTATTCATGGTCTGCGATTCTCAAGCGAGTCAAATCGAACAAAACCATGATTCCGCGTTGGATGAACGTCGTACGCGCCGTATCGTCAGAAGGTTTTGGCAGGATCAAGTACCACGGCGAGGTACGCCGCCGGCTCGACACCGACCGACCGTTTCGCCGTTATTTCGAACAGGAGACGACGAAACTTCCCGAGTTTTATATGGACCTGGCGCGAAGAGATATGGGACCGTTGTGGGACTGGCTGCCGGAGGGCGCAATGGATCATGACCCCAATGCCTATCTGAAGTCGGCGACCGGGTGATTAAGTAAGTTTTATTTCACTTTTCTTTTGTGCTCGGTGCTGGGCCTAACACACGCAGAACGCAGCTTTGGGAACAATCCTACGAGACATTACAGATACCCGGGTTGGAAACGGGGCTGTTTATGTTTGACAAACCACCCGCTCACCCATAGAGTTCTTTCGAACCGAGGTTAGCTCACTCTCTTCTTCAGCTTCTCTGGAATCATCCAGTCCATCTGAATCCAACAGCTCTTTGATTATGAGAGGACGGACTTATCCCTGCTCTCGAGACATAACCTGCTCTTCGGCAAACAACGGAGATGCGCCCGGGTCTGATGTGGCCTGGACGGTCAACCGCTTGAAGAGCAGACAATCGTTCACCAGTTAGAGGCCTCGCCCGAAAAATTCGGGGTGCCGACAGTATCCGCCCGCAACCGTTCCCGCGAACCGCTCGGCCTGCTTCCGACCTTAACCAACAAAGGAATAACTATGTCAGCTAAATTGTTTGTGGGTAATCTCTCGTATGAGACTACCAGCGATGAGATTCGAGATCTGTTCAGCGAGGTCGGCGCGGTGGAATCGTGCCAGGTGATAACAGACCGGGATACGGGCCGCTCGAAGGGCTTCGGCTTCGTCGAGATGAATTCGAAAACGGAAGCTAATGCGGCCAAGGAAAAATTCGACGGGCAAGACCTTCACGGTCGCGCTCTCAAAGTCGATGAGGCCAAACCGAAGACCGACAGTCGCAATAATGGCGGCGGGTACGGGGGCTCGCGGTACTAACCGTTGATGCCAGGCGATCCGGGGTCTTTTTGATCCAATCGCCGCGCGACAATCTGGCTGAGACGGGAGCCTGCGTGGCTCTTGTCTCAGCCTTTTTCATATGTATGGATCACCTGGCGAAGGAGTGACATTCATCATTCTTGTTCAGCACTGTTGTCTGAATCCTGATAAAGCTCACGGTCGTCCCAAGACAATCATTTACTCTGCTCCACGCTTTAATCGCCGCCACGGTATACAGGCTCGTCAAGACTGTGACCCTGACTTGTTGCTTCGGCCACATCTCGAGACTTGCTTCCGCTGCTCATGGCCTCCCTCACGAGCTTGAGTATCGTGCGCCGATTTTGAAAAATAATTTTCATCCATGCCCGCTTGCCCAACTGCGGGAAGTAGATTCCGCGAAAGCATAAACGCGCAATCAGGATGTTTATGCGATAGCCGAGTCCCTTGTCGCGGATCGATTCCACTGCCTGGGCGATGGCCGCGGGGCTGTATGAAGTGCTCCACGCGTGATTAACCTCTGCGTGAGTCTCGTCTATGCTCATCTTCAGCGGAGTGTGGGCCATCGTGTATGGCTTGAAGTCGAGCCAGTGCTGGGGCCGCGTAAGTCGCCCAGCAACCTCCAGCCTCTTATACAGCGGTGTTGAGGGGAACGGTATCAGCGTCCCGAAAACAGGGAGTCCGGGAGGCCAAGTGCGAATCTGCTCGAGTGTTCGATCTGCCGCGCCCGGCGTGTCGTTATCCAGGCCGAAGATGAACGATGTGATCGCATGGATGTTGCGCTGCGAGAGTCGTTCGAGCACCCCTTTGTACTCATTCGGCTTATTGAAGCTCTTATTGGCAATGGCGAGGTTGGCAGTGTCCACCGACTCCATGCCAATAAATATCCACTTGCCGCCTGACGCCGCGATGAGATCAACCAGTTCCTCGTCGCGCAACAGATTGGCGCTGATCTGCGCGATCCAATTCATCTGCGCGCCAGCGGCGATGATATCGCGCAGCAGCGACTTAGTGCGCTTGGGGTTGATGGCGAAATTATCATCTATGAAGAACACGGCAATCTGACCGCCCTCTTGCCGGGCGCGTGCCTTCAGCCGCAGCAGCTCGCTCACAACGCTTTCGTTTGTGCGGAACCTTATCGAGTCGCCGAAGAAGCCGGTAACGGTGCAGAATTCGCAACCGTATGGACACCCTCGCCCGGATTCAACGGGAATCAGTCGAAAGGTTCCCCACCCACCAAACAGGCGGCTCAGCATCGGCGCGGCGAACTTAGGAACCAGGTTGAACTGATCCAGGTTCATCGACTCCCAGGGAATCGTTGGATAAGGCTGGAGACTGGGCTTGCGCTCCTTGCCCGTCTCGTCAAGCGGCGCGTAGATCTCCTTTAGCTGGCCGCGCGCGGCATCTTCGACCATCTGCGCCCACGTTTCATCGGCTTCGCCGAGAGCAACAGCATCAGCGTGCCGCGGCCCGCCATTTCGCCCGAGTGCCTCGTCCGGCACCTCCGTCACGTGAGGTCCACCCATTACGACAGGCACGCCAATCGCGCGAATCGCATCGGCCATTCGGTAGGCCTTCTGTATCATTCTGGTCATTGCGCCGATGCCTACAAGACCGATCTTATTCTCGCGAACGAATTGCGCTATTTCGTTTTCATCCATACGCTGGGCGTTGCCATCGATCAGGAATACCTGATGCTCGGGTGGGGTCAGCGCCTCTAGGAGAAACATCCAAAGATGCGGCATGAAATTGCGGGTTACACCATTATCGGGATTGAAAAGCAGGATTCTCATGCGGTCCTTTCGTCTTCAGGAGTTAGTAATGATCCGGTCATGTGCCCGTGGAATATCACTCACGGACGGAGGTGCCTTGTCAAAAGGCTCGCAGTTGTTTATCCCGGCCAGTAATCCTCAAGTGTGCCTCTCGAGCCACGCGGATACTATCACAGTTGGGAGAATTGTACAGAGGGCAAAACCTGAGAAGGGCAAACCTGAACTAAGGCTCATCCACATGTTTTTCGAAAGTTGTTCAATACTGGACGGAAACGCATCTTGAGTTGGGCGTACCATCTGAGACGTACACCGAAGTCCGGAGGGAGCCTTGGCGCGATAGAGAGGATTGTCGCCGAAAGGGTGATCTAATCGGAACGCAAAGGCCACGGCACGAGTATTGCCCCTTTAGTTCCTTCGCGACCGCTTTGGAGATTGGATTGGCCGGTTTCGGTACGCTGGGTATGGATGATGACCTGATTGAATCCAAGCGGAATTGGGTTCAAAGCGAGAATGGCGAATATCGGAAGCTAGTGATGCCGGCGAATCTTCACTCACATGGAACTACTATGGATGAGAAGATTACAGAATCGGGAATGGTCGATCTTTATGAGGAGATGCTGTACGAGCGCGCGGCGATAGGAATCAGGCCCGTGCTTTATGTCTCATCACGAACAGACCTTGAGTGCAGTGTGCTTATGCTGCTGGATGAACCACTGGAAGCAAAGCTGGCGTTACCGCGGCAGCACGCTTCAACAAGAGGAGACCACCATTACCTTATGACAAGCTATACTCGCCTGCGGCGAGGCACAGTCTGAGACTCCGGCAAGAACTCAAGCGCATTATGTCACTTGCGGGAGACCTCAGCCCATATACACTTTGGTTGAGGCCTGGGAAAGATGAACCGAACCCTGCGATCGATAAATGCGTTTGTCGCCTTATCTATTCTCCTTGCCGCCGGCGCCTGTGTGACCGAGTCGTCCACCGCCAACCGCGCCATTAGTCCGACGGCTGCCAACACAAACGCGACCAGCCCCGCCGCAACAACACCACCACCCACGCCGGCGAAGGCGATCGATGCGGCGCCGACCTCTCAACCGGTGACATTACCCCTGCTTGATGCGTTCTTCGCGCAGGAGAACTTTGCGGCCGACCTCAAGGCAAAACTGCACCTGACAGATGAGCAGGTCAACAAGCTCAGAACTATCGCGCGCCAGGCAACGGCCAAGCTGCGCGAAAGTGATAATCACGATGAAAATGCCGGAAGGACAACGGCGGCTCGCGAAGATGCATACGTAAAGAGCAAGGCGGCAATCGGCGACGAAAAGACTGAGGAGCTGATCGCGTTTGTAAACGAGCGCTGGAGCGGCGACGTCCCCGCTGCGACAACGGCCAGCGCCAAACCCGATGTAGTACTTCGAGATGGCCCCGGAATACCACAGGATAAGCGCGTTGTTGTCAACGCACCCGCGTTTCGAATGGACCTGTTTGAAGACGGCAAGTTAGTCAAGTCCTACAAGATCGGTATCGGCTATCCTGAATTTCCCCTTCCTACAGGCCTGCGTAAAGCGGAAACCATCATCTTCAACCCTACATGGACACCTCCGGATGAACCCTGGGTTGAATCGCCTGGAGGCAAGTTCAAGATCGGAGAGAGAATCGAAGCCGGTGATAAGCTGAATCCTCTCGGTTCCATCAAGATTCCGATCGGCTTGCCGTCGCTCATACACGGGGGCAAGGCTCCGGCAAAACTCGGCGGGTTCGCGTCGCACGGCTGCGTTGGATTGACCAACTCGCAGGTAAAGGATTTTGCGAAACAACTTGCGCGTCTCAGCGGAACGCAACTCTCGGATGAACAGATCGCCGGGTACGAAAAGAACAAGACCGAAACCAGGCCGGTGAAGTTGAGCAAAGCCGTACCGGTTGAGCTTCGCTATGAAACTATAACTGTCGAAGACGGCAAGCTGCGCATTTACCGCGATGTGTATGATCGAGGCACGAATACTGAAGAGAATCTGCGCACCGTGCTGCAATCGTATGGTGTGAGTCTTGATCAATTGAGTGTCGTCAAGCGCGCAGAGCTGACACGCGCCCTCGGCCAGATGGCTCGCGACGCCAGCGGCAAGCCGGTGACGGACTCGACCGCCACGAACGGATCGGGCAGCGCTAAAGGCAACTCATCAGCCGTGTCCTCAGCGAGCGCTTCGTCAAGAAAGGGTGCTAAGGGCAGGGAAGAGTTGAAGGCGAACAACCTCGCGAGCGGAAAGGTAACGCGCACGATCAAGGGAGGCAAGGCAGTGGTCGTGGAGATTCCACCACTCCTGGGCAAAGGCTATCCTGCACCAGTCGATCTGGACGCGGGCGTAGCGTCGAGGAAGGCCGCGCCACGCTCCCGGCGACGAAGGTAAGGCGTACTGGAGTTCTTGGACTGCTAGAGTGAAGGAGGTAGGAAATATGCGACAATGCATTTGCACAACTACACAGCACGACAATCATCCAGGCAAAGATTGCGATCAGCCGGCGACTGCCGAGGGCGCGTATTGCTCGGTGTGCCGCGACAAAGAAATAAAGGAGCACGCCGATACAGTACCGGATATGCTGTCCTATTAGGCCCGATAGCTTTTTACTCCGATCAACAATCGGCGGTGCTTCTGCCTTTAGTTGTCGTGTTCCATGCAAGCGTGTGGCGCGATTGCTTCACGCAATCTGCTGTGCCATCTGTAATGCCTCTTCGATTTGACGCGAATTCTTTTCGAAGCCGTCTACTAGTGAACAGACTCCGTGCCGAAGGGGCATATCATTCGACTGGAAAGGAACTGGAAAACCATGAGTATCATCGGATTGATCATATCGGGTCTGATCATCGGCGTTATTGCCAAGCTTCTGATGCCCGGCCGCGATCCGGGTGGATTCATTATCACCATTCTGCTGGGTATCGCCGGCATGTTCGTGGGCGGTTACATTGGCCGGGTGGCTGGATTCTACAAGCCTGGTCAGCCTGCCGGATGGATCGTCTCGATACTTGGCGCGTTGATTTTACTGGCGCTCTATCACCTGCTGTTTGTCCGTGGCCGGGCATAGCATCCTTTCACTGGCGGACAAGGAAAGGATAGGGATTGATCGGATCACCGCCGCTCCACTTGCGCGGCGACGTAAGCTTCGAGATGGCAAAGTGGAGGTGGAAGTTCCCAGCACCGGCATTGCCGCTGTCGCCGACATATGCGATCACATCGCCGCGCCGCAACTGTTTTCCCTCCGTGATGCCGTCTGCGTAGCGCATCAGGTGCGCATAGAAATAAACGTAGCGGCCTGATGGATCGAGTTCGTAGAGGGTTACGCCGCCTCGATCGCTCTGAAAGAGCTTGAGCACAAGACCGTCAGTCGTCGCCAACACGGGCGTCCCCTGAGGGGCCATTATGTCGATCGCATCGTGCTGCCGGCCTTCGGATCGCGCCTGGGTAAACGTGTCGCGCAACCGGCTGGCTGGCACGCCCGACACCGGTATCAGCAGATTTCTGGCCGCAATGTAGTTGAGATCGGCATCGGTGACTGTGGTGGTCTCCTCCGGCGCTTCTATGGTATCTGCCGACGGTGCTACGGAGAGTGGCTGCCCCTTCGGTTGTTCTCCGGCTTTCGCGTTAGACGGTGTTGCGCGAACGGAATCTGTCTTGATTCGGCCGAGTTTAGCGGGCATCGGGCCAGTCTTCAGACTAAGCACAAGTACGGCGCCCACGAACACAAACACGCAGAGCAGGACGCGCACAATCGTGCGCCTTTGGGTGACTGACACGTTGGCGCTTTCCTTCAACTAACCTCCCGCCCGAGTAAGTTAGGTTATGCCCTCACTCATTAAGAACTTATTCTTGTGGTTGTTCAATAGAGAACAGCGGCGGATCAGCAATTGCCGTATCGTTCAGTCAGGAGGAGGGCTATGAGTGCTATAGATAAGATCGCTGAAGTCCTCGAGACGCCTGATGAAGGTATAGGCACGGACCTCGATTGGGAATCCAACAAAGACGACGAGAACCCGGAACAGCTGCCTTGGCCTGAAGAAAATGAGTCGAAGGAATAGCTCGAGTCAACAACCTGTTCAATTTGTCCGCTGGTTAACTCGGGGGTAATGCCTTCTCCAATTAGATTGACCGTCGCCGCGCCGACTGGCATCCAACTAGCAGGTTAAAGGTTAGATCGGGAACGCGGTGATTCAGATGAATTCATTTGGTTCACCGCCGTGTTTCAATCTGGTGCGGGGCCGTTTCAATTTGCTGCGCTAGTTCGCCGGTGGAAGGAAGAACGTCATGTATAACAATCTCGTCGACAAAGTCACAAGAGTCCGGTCATTTTTCGCAGTCCTTCTCTTGTTCATAGCTTCGGTATGCCTGGCAAGCGCGGGGTGCTCCGGCGCGGGGGACAAGGCGTCCGCCTCTGATGTCATGCCGTTGGCTGCGCGCGTTGATCGACTGGATGGCGAAGTCGGAATAGATCGCCAAACCGATCCTCAAGACAGTAACCAGGACCAGTCGAAGACCGATTGGGCGAAGGCTAGTGTTAACACTCCAGTTTCCGTGGGCTCCCGCGTCTATGTGAAAGATAAATCGCACGCCGCAATTGCATTTAGCGGTCGGAACTACGCCCGTTTGAATCCGAGGACTTCTCTGGATGTGCTTTCGTTGTCGCAGCGGCGAACGCAGGTGGCGCTGCGGGATGGCTCTGGAATATTCGATGTCGGGGCTCTCGCGCCGGGAGAGTTGTTCGAAGTCGCAACGCCCAATGGCGCAGTAGATTTCCAGCAGCCCGGACTGTATCAAGTGGGAATTGACGATCGCGGCAGTACGCTCGTCTCGGTTCTGAGCGGGATCGCTCAAGTCATCGGTCTTGCGGGCTCGGGGCAGGTTGGCAGGGGACAATTGCTGACATTTGGAGGCGACGACGGGAGCGAGGCGTATGTCTCGCAACTCGATTCCGGGGTTTGCGGCAACATTACCAACGACTACTACTCCTACCGCTACCCGACGACTTATGACGGACGTTATGCTGATTACCAAAGGTATCAGGACGATCCATACTACTACGATCCTTATCGGCGGTCGTCCAGCTATCAGTACATACCCGATGATGCAGAGGTAGCGGGCCTGGAAGACCTGGATGATTATGGCGACTGGCAAGACGTGCCGGGTCACGGTAACTCGTGGTGCCCGCGAGTTAGCTCGACTTGGGCGCCTTATCGTGATGGATCCTGGTATAACGATCAGCCACTGGGACTGACGTGGGTTTCAAGTGAGCGATGGGGTTGGGCGCCGTATCACTACGGCCGATGGGTTAACGTCAACCAAAGGTGGTACTGGGTGCCAGGCGAGATAGTGTCGCGCCCTCTTTACTCGCCGGCGCTTGTAGCGTTCGTGGCCTTTGACCAGGACGATAGAGTTGGCTGGGTGCCGCTGGGACCCGGTGATCCATACGTCCCCAGGTACTACGATCGGAACTATCAGCCCCAGTACATTGGATCGACAACCTACATAACTCAGAATGTGAACGTAACGAATATCGTAAACTACAACGTCCCGGGTGCGGTGACCGTTGTGCGCACCAGGGAGTTCACCCAGGTCATAACGCCAGGCACGGTGCTAACGGCGGATTCTGCCCTGTTAGGGCGGTCGCAGCCGGTGCTTGATCCATACGCGGTCCCCAGACTCAAAGAGCTTGCGCCAGAAATCCGGTCCCACGGTCCGAAGGTCCAGATAACGGCTGACCAGGCTCTGAGCCGTTCTGTAGTTACCAGTCAGGACCCGATCGCGCCGGCTGTGGTGGCTAACACCGCGAAAGCGCTCAAGGTTAAATCCGTGCCGGAGGCGGAAGGAAAACATAAGCTTCAGATAAACAATAGAGGGCAGACCGTCACCGCGATTCAGCCAAACGGCTTGCCGGTTCCTGCCGTTCAAAAGGGGCAGAATCAAACAATGACGGCGCAGGAACGCGACGCGCGAATTTCGGCGCTAGCTGCACAGGCGGCCCAGGGTGATAAGAGTGCGAAGCGAGAGATGCGCCAGCTCCAGGATCAGCAGCGCGTCCAGGAGAAAGTGGACCGCCGCGCAGCGCAACAGGAGACCGCTACTCAACAGCAGGAGCAGAAGCAGCAGCAAAAGACAGAACGTAAAGCGGCTCAACAGACCGCTACTCAACAGCAGGAGCAGAAGCAGCAGCAAAAGACAGAACGTAAAGCCGCTCAACAGCAGCCAGCTGTTCAGCAACAGCAGCAAAAGCAGGAACAAAAAGCGGCTCGCAAAGCTGCTCGGGAGGAGCCGCCTATCCAGCAACAGGAACAGAAGCAGCAGCAAAAGGCCGAACGCAAAGCTGCTCAGCAGCAGCCACCTGTTCAGCAACAGGAACAGAAGCAGCAGCAAAAGGCCGAACGTAAAGCTGCTCAGCAACAGCAGCAGCCAGCCGTTCAGCAACAGCAGCAAAAGCAGCAGCAAAAGGCCGAACGCAAAGCTGCTCAGCAGCAGCCACCTGTTCAGCAACAGGAACAGAAGCAACAGCAAAAGGCCGAACGTAAAGCTGCTCAGCAACAGCAGCAGCCACCCGTTCAGCAACAACAGGAGCAAAAGCAGCAGCAGAAAGCGGAACGTAAAGCTGCTCAACAGCAACAGCCGCCGCCGGAGCAGCAACAACAACAGCAGCAAAGGCAGCAGCAGAAAGCGGAACGTAAAGCTGCTCAGCAGCAACAGCCGCCGCCGGGGCAGCAACAACAACAACAGGAGCAAAAGCAGCCGCAAAAGGCCGAACGTAAAGCTCCTCCGCAACAACAACCGCCGGCGGACAGAAAAGCCGAGAAGGCAAAAAACAAGAACGGGAACAACAACGGCAGTCCAAAACAGTAACCCTTCGTAGAACTCGTCACTACAATCGCGGACCACACCGAACTAACGACGTGCTCCGCGATCCATTTTTTTTCGACGCACCCATCTGACAATTCCGGTCTCTTGTCTCGCAGCATCAGCAGAGGATTGTTGTGAAATAGCGCTAGTTTGTTTCGATAAACGGAAAAGTGGCAAATTGTCTAATATTGAACAGCGCCTCAATTGTGAGAGGCGTATACTAGAGTAGTCGATAAGCATTGGCCCTCGGAAACGGAATGGAAGAGCTTATGATTCAGCGAAATCCGCAGTCGGATCAATTCAAAGAACAAATGCAGGGGTCGTTGCTCAACGAAACGAAAAACTCGAGTGCTATCAAGGTCGCCAAGCACAGTCGCGTCTATACGATTGGGGATGAGCGCGAGACTGTATATTTCATCGAAAAGGGTCAGATCAAGCTGGTCATGATCTCAGAGGAAGGTAAAGAATGCATGCTCGCCATCCACGGCGCGGGAGATGTTTTCGGCGAGTTGTGCCTGTCTGGGCTTGGAGGCCGGCTGGAATCAGCGACCGCAATGGAAGACTCTTTTTTGAAAGAGATCCCTTGTGGCAGGTTTCTCGATCGCCTGGCTAAAGACTCACTCCTCGAAGGTTTCATCAAGTATCTGGCGGTGAGAGTTGCCGACCAACAACAGGTCATCGCAAATCTTGTGATGGTTGATAGCGAGCAGCGGCTCGGGAAGACGTTGTTGCAAATCGCCAGAAAGCTGGGCAAGAAAGACCCGCGGAGCATTCGTATCGAGGTCAGGCTGTCCCACGAAGAATTGGCGGCAATGGTAGGCACTACGCGGCCGCGGATCAGCGTATTCATGCAGCGATTTCGGAACCTCGACCTCATTGAGTACAACACTGAACACCATCTGATTATCAAGGAAAAGAAGCTCACCGCTTACCTCCGATCGATCCTCTAGACCTGTCGCCGGCGGCTTTCGATACAACTCGCAATTGTCACGTTGTCCAAAAGTGAACAGCGCCGCGTACGAAGTCCGGGTATGCTGCTTGCTTGCTACAAGCTTCAAAGGAATCCTATGAACAACCTTCGAATGAGACGCGCTCCGCAGATTATTTTGGCTCTGGCCCTTGTATGCTCAGTGGCAGATGTAACGCAGGGCTATTCTGTACTGACCCATGAGGCAATAATCGACTCTATGTGGGATAAGGATATAAAGCCGCTCTTGCTTAAGCGATTCCCATCCGCCTCGGTGGATGAATTGCGCGAGGCGCGTGCCCATGCTTATGGTGGCGCGATCATACAGGACATGGGCTACTATCCACTCGGAAGCAAACTGTTCAGCGATCTTACGCACTACGTAAGGAGCGGCGATTTTGTAGAGGCTCTCATACGTGACTCGCAGGACTTGAACGAGTACGCGTTTGCGATTGGCGCGCTCTGCCACTATTGCGCTGACAATGATGGCCACCCCATTGCAATAAACACGTCCGTTCCGATTCTGTACCCAAAGCTGCGCCGGCAATACGGGAATAATGTCACCTATGATGAAAACCCGGTCGCACACATGCAGACCGAGTTTGGGTTCGACGTCTTACAGGTCGCTCGAGGCCACTACGCCTCCGAGGATTACCACGACTTCATCGGGTTCAAAGTATCGAAGCCCCTGCTCGAACGCGCGTTCAAGGAAACATACGGCATCGAACTGGCGAGCATTTTTACCAGCCTTGATCTCGCCCTTGGTACGTACCGTTACAGTGTGAATAAGGTAATTCCTACAATGACCAAAGTGGCCTGGGAAACAAAAAAGGGAGACATAGAGAAACAGACGCCGGGTGTCACTCGCGACAAGTTTCTCTATAACCTGTCGCAGGCCGATTACCACAAGGAATGGGGAACTGAATACAAGAAGCCTGGAATGCTTGCAAAGATAGTGTCAGTGCTATTTCGCATCGTACCGAAGGTCGGTCCGTTTAAGGGGTTCGCAATCAAGCCCTCGACTCCGGAGACGGAGAAATTATTCATGCAGAGCTTCGATGCCACAGTGGATTCGTATAGGCAGATGCTCAGGAAAGTCGGCGCCGGGGACCTCAAGCTGCAAAACAAAGACCTCGACACGGGCCGGCCCGCCAGCGCTGGAGAATACAGGCTTGCCGACAAGACATATGCTCAAATACTGGATAAACTCGCGAGCCATAAGTTCCAACAGGTGCCGCAGGACCTGCGCGCGAACATACTAGCATTCTACGGAGATACGAATGCGCACACCGCCACCAGGAAGGATCGCTCCGAGTGGCAGAAGACGCTGCGTGAACTGACCGATCTAAAGAAAGCGGGAGGACTAGCGCAGCCCACAGCACGGAAGTAGAATGAAGACACAATGCACGGTAAGACTACAACGATGCCGAGCTAATCCTGCATACTTGATTGAGACGCGCGTGTCTGGCCGTTTAATTTGGTAATTTTCCCATTGGTGTTGCTGGCTTCATCTGAGAGGAACACTGGCACTTATTTTGCTCCATCTGAAATAGATTTCTGTGCGCATCCTCGCGGTGCCGGCAGAAGTAAAATCAGCAAGGAGCGAGTTATGGATCAGATGAGCGACAGTAAAGTTTTGTCCGGAGACAAGGAGACTTTCAGTTTCGGATCGGAATCGATGAGAAGCAACGCGACTCTTGAGACAATCAAGGACACGGTCGCAGACAAGATGCACGCGGCTGCGAGCGCGATTCAGCAGAAGGCGGCGCAGAATCAAGAAAACGCAATTGCAGGTTACGCCGGGCAGGCCGCCGGTTGGCTGGACGATGCAGCCGAGTATGTCCGGGAAGTAGACCCACAAAAAGTAACAAGCCCTCAACCACAACCGGGCCATCTTCTACTGGCGGAACTGGGTACGCGAGCACTGCCCCTCAACGCGCACGCGAGATCGCATCTGACGTTAGCAGCGGTGTACAGACTGCCTACGATCAGACGGTGAAGGCGGTAGGCGAGGCGTACGAGAAGACCAGCGAAGTCCTCACTAACACCTACGATCAAACAACGACCTATGGGCGCGAGAATCCGGGCAAGCTTACGATGATCGCGTTCGGCGCCGGCATAGGGATCGGAGTGCTTCTGGCTTCCGGTCTTGGTGGCGGACGCAACCGCAACAGCCGCTTTGCGGAACCCATCGTCACCGCGCTTTCGCAGGTCGCTTTGGAGTTGTTCCGATAACCGCGGAATAGTACGTACGGCGAACCATCAGGCTCGAGACACAAACCACAGAGGCGCCGCTAGCGCAGTGTCTCTGTGGTTTGTTTCTTCTCGATCACTACTATTCGAAGCTAATACGATTCTCAGGAACTGATTGCCGAGCGCAATCACGGCACATATGTTGCCCTTCTAGTCTATCGAGACTGTTCAGACCTGTGATCGAATGGTTTCGATACGACGGTCAAAGGATGGTGATCAGTTCCAACGCAGTCGGGTTCCTTGACCGCATCGCAGGCCGGGAGGGCCGCGCGAAATAAAAACAACTTTAGGGGGTTACAATGAGCGAATATACGGAAAAGCGAACCGTAGTTGAAGATGTACCCATCAAACGCGCTCGACCTGTAGGCGAGACTCAATATGATTCAGTAGTTCGCGAAGAGCGAGGCATGTCGGGCGGGGCGATTACAGCGCTGGTGCTGGCAGCCATCGCAGCGGCAGTCGTAATCACAATGCTGGTCATGAACAATCAGCAGAGGAACAGTGACGAAGAGTTGGCGCAAGAGAGAGCGCGAAACGCAGCTGCTCAACAGGCGCAAGCGCAGCAGCCCTCACCGCAGCCGCCAGTCCTGGTTGTGCCTCAATCCCAGCCGTCGACGGTGCCCGTACCGGTTCCTGTTCCTTCGCAGCCTGCGCCTTCTACATCGGCCGCCGCTCCCACGAGCACCGAGCTTGAGATCGACATAAACTCCAAGCTTCTGGATGATCAAGACCTGCGATCCTATCCGATTGATGTGAAGGTCACAGGCGGGACCGCGATGCTCCGCGGTCATGTGCCGAATGATGAGCTAAAGACGCGAGCCGAAAAGCTTGCCAGAACGGTTAAGGGCGTCCGCGGTGTCATAAACAGTATTGTCGTGAAGTCTGAGTGAATACGCGGGACAGATCATCGGGAGTCGTTTGCCAATGTGAAGGGCTGTGCACATTTCCCGCATAGCCCTTTCGCATCACGATCCGGGAGACGGGTAAATAGAGCTTTGACAAGAGGAACGGTGAGAATCCCGCAACGCTATTGCATCACCCTAACCACAAAAGGGCCGCTCACCGAGCGTTCTCAGCAGCAATGTAGTGCGTCATTACCAAATCAGAGTAGGTCTGATAGCGCCCCTCGTCGAAGTCTTTCAGGAAGACGGTCAACTGCTGCAACAGCGTTGTAGTCCGATGCCCGGGCAGCTGCGCCGGATGTGAAAAGCGCGTGTTGGGGACGGCGCGGATCAAAAAGCTCTTCTCATTGATTGGCAGCTTGCGCACGTTCTCGGCAAAACCGGTGAATACGCCGTTTTGGAACAGGTACTGCTCTACATTCGACGTATAAAAGGCAGTCACCTTGAAGCCAGCCTTGCGCAGGTAGTCTCCAATCGCAGCCAGCGCTTTCTTTCCCGCAAAATCACCCACCACCGGGATGACGAGATTCTTCCGGTGCAAGTCGCGCACGAATTCATAATCCTCTTTGGTAGCCAGGAAGTTGCCGAGTTTTCCGTGCTGGTCTGGCTGCACGATGAGTTCTTTCAAGCTGGGAAACCAGCCGCCACGCGTGCCCTCCATCCGGTAGGCGATGTCCAGGCCATCGTCGCGGAAGTTCTTGTATACGTATTCCAGACTCTTCTGATCAGCGTCGGAAAGCTGGACCTGAAACTCTTCTTTTATCGCCTTGCGAATCGCGCCCAGATTCGATGCATATGCGAGATCGTCCGCCGGAGCCTGGTTGATGAGGCTGAGCATCTCATTCACCGGAGTGTCGGGTGAAGGAACCTTGTCCTTGGGCAACGGCTTGCTTAAAAGTAAGGAAAGATACTGCGTCCGGCTTGAGGCGAGATGGAAGATCGCCTTGAACATCAAGTGCTGAATCATTGCCTGGCGCCGGATGTCGAGGATGAACGCGATGCGCGGACGCACTTTTGCGATGTAAGTGAAATTCTGCTCCGGCCCTACGCCGATGTACGCCCCGCCAGTCGCGCCAAGCTCTCGCAGTTTGTCCACGACGTGCAAATAAGACGTTTCGTTTGAAGTGAAATTGTCCGACCGGAAGTAACCGCCTTCCTCGGATAGATCTCGTACCAGTCGCGAGAACTCCGCGGCGGTCAAGCCCTCACTGGGCTGTCCGCGCAGAGGCGAGACGGACTGCTGCGCTGAGGCCGCATTGGCAATCAGCGCCAGCGCCAGAAATGATGCTGAGAGCAGCGCGCACAAGCTTGACCGACGATTGCTGACAACGAATCCGCCAGGACCACGGTGAGGAACACGAGCCGGCATCTGATTCATTCTTGATTCTCCATCTCCGGTTTCAAAAAATACTCATCGCTACTATGACTCGGAGATCCGACTCGACCTCAGCAGGCCTATCCGGAGGCACACTAATGATTCAGGCCGGACTCTATCTCATCGCCGGCTGTCGATTGTACACGTGAAGGCTTCTCGGCGAGTCCGCCGCCACACACGGCCAATTGCGCAATCACGGACGCTTCTTCGCCGGGAAGTTGACGCGCCAGAGCCAGCGCTCCGTCGAAGTCCGCCTTCGCGAGCGCCGTCAGCGTACTCTCAAAGCTCGCCGCATATAGTTCATCAAGTGTGAAAGCTTGAACGGTCTTCGCGCGTGTTCCAGACGCCGATACCTCGTCCTTGGAATCTTCCTGCTGCTTGATCAGATCGTTGATCGCTTTCACTGCCGACTGGAGCACCTCGAAGCTGCGCTCCGTATCGAATGCGGAGAAGCTGCTGGCGATCATCACAAGCGATCGTGCGCGTTCAAGCGTGGGCCGCGCCTTGAGCGAGCAGGCCTGGGCCTCGTTAAGCAACTCGACCGCACGGGCGTTGTCCCTTGAGGCTCGCGCCGCGCCGCCAAGCATCACAAGCAGTTCGACGCGCGCGGTCTCATCGCCGATCCGGCGAGCTAATGCAACTGCGTCGTCGATGCGATCCTCGTATGAGTGCCTCCGAACAATCTGTACCAGCACTCGATCGCGGGTCGCGGCATCCGAGATTTTCAGCGCCGCCGCCTGCGCTTCTCTTACCTCGCCTCGCGTAAGCCACGCGAGTGCGGCCCTTGCATAGAGTGAATCGCGCTCGGCGGGATCAGTCGCGTCGATCGCGTCGCTGGCAATATCGCCTGGGGCGCTGACTCTCAATGCACCCGCATCAATCGTCTCATCGTACGACCCGGCATCGTTCTGATCGCTCACGTAGCGCTGCAATTGGCCGAGACGGTAAGGCAGGTAGCGCGCAAACAGCTCGGTGAGCTGGCGTCCGATAAAGTAGAGCGATGAATCGTCTCGTCTGGCGCCTCTCAGCGGCGCGGATTCGCGTGCCGCAATCCGATCGAAAGCGAAGTTCAAGAACCGCACGACCAGCGGCCTGCTCAAAGGCTGCTTCGATCCCGAGTTGACCACCGAAACAACGTACGAGCCCAGGGTGTGAACATCCGCGAGGTCGACTTGCGGGGACCGCTCGAGCCGAGCAACGGCGTTCGAGAAGAGCAGGTCGGCCCGTTCCGCGTCTCCCGTTCGCATCAGTGGAAGCAGCCGGGCCAGATTTGAAGATATACCCAACGCGACGCTCATCTGTGCGAACGCCATCGCCTGCTGTGGGTCGCGCTCGACTACCTGCAATGCAGCGCTCATCAGCAGCTCGCAGCGCTCGGCATCCTCTCGAGTCTTGGTCGCGACGGGCCCAGGCGCCGTGCGAGACAAGCCGCCGCCGTTCGAACTGCAATCTGGCGACCCACTGTCAGTGCAACCGTTCTTTGAACCCTCGACTGAATCGGCAAGACTGTGCGTGAGCTCCTCCGCAAGTTCAGGGTCGTGAGCGGCTATCTGGTTTAACAACTCACTGCGCAGTTGCCGCTTCTCGGCGGCAGAGGCCAGGCGGGCTTTGGACGCTTCAGCGCCATCTGCATTATCGCGAGACTTCGGTGAAGCATCTGGCGCGAGTGACTGGAAGGCGCGCTGATAGATCGCGCGCGCGCGGTCGGGGTCTTGCACCCAAAGCAATCTCGCCGCTTGCGACTGGGCTCGCACAGCGAAGGCAAGGTTCTCGGAGGCGCGTGCCTGATCGGCTAACTGCTCGAGCAGAGAAACTATTCTCGTGTTTTGTTGCTCAACCGCTTCAGAGTTTCGTGCGGCCGGTGTAACGTACTGCTGACTCTGAGCAAGGACAACGCTTCCTGCGAGGGCCAGGGCGATGGAGACTGCGCAGCTTCTAACTACCATCCACGCCATGCTGCGAATTTAACACGGAGCGGGACGAGGGTAAAAGCGAGTTTCGCGGAGGGGGCGCGCGGGAGACCCGCAGGCGCCAGGTCGCCCTTGGGACTGCTAGTCCCTAGAGCGAGAGGTTGCCTTCGTTTCTCTTGTGCCTGGTCCCTATTTCTCTTTTCTGCGGAATTCTGTCTTCTCTTCGGTAACCTTGAAATCCGATGGCGCTTCGAATAGTTCGCGCGCCGGCTCGCTGCGATTGATGTTCGCCAGTCGATAAACCATTTCGCCCATTCTCGGATCGCTTCGCTTGCCCATCACGACGATCTGAAGCTCGGGTGAGTACCATCTCTCAGACACGATTGCGAAGGGCTGATCATTACCTTCCGTGCCCGCGGGAATCGTGAGCGTAAAACGCGTGACCTCTGCCTGCACGCCTTCGAAGGTCTGAACGCCAAGCAATTCGACTCGGCGTTCCGGTTCGGTTTCCCTCCCTTCGCGCTTGATCGCGACTCCTCTTGTCTTTTCCATCTGCTCGCGCTCCTGGTTTTCGCGTTGGCGGTGGCGCTCTTCAATCTCTCGATTGAACTGCTGGTTACTGATATTCACCTTACTGGCAGTGTGTTGAAACATATGCAGGTTGTAGAGTACGCCCAGGACTCTGTCATTGATCAGAACAATTTCAGGAGCGCCGTCGCGCGGAAGCTCCTGTCGCGTGCGCCCTTGGCTGTCGCGGTACAGCGTCCCGGTCATCTTATGAGCGACGTGGACGCCATTAGCGAGTGTTTGAGTATTGTCGAAGATCACCTGCGCTGAAAACGGCGCTCCTTTGACCGCCTTTTCGCCAAAGGGATGCTCGACCTCGGCGCCGAATTCGAACCTCTCCCTTTCGTCCGCGGCAACGGCCGGCCCCTGCAGATAGACAAGCGCGCCCGCCGCCAGCAGCGCAAGCAGGCATGCCGTGATCGTGTTTGAACTAGCTCTTGATTTCATGTTGCTCTCCTTCCTTGGTGTCAGTCGTCAATCGCGTGAAGCGATGTACTCCGGCATAGTAACCATCATCGACAACGAATTGGTTCAGTACAGGTAAAGTGTTTGTAAAGTTTGTAAAATGTGGCTGGATCGAGGCTTCAAGGCGATTTAGTTGTGCTAAATTAGAATCACTGCAATGCGATTCAAAGCGCACAGAGCATCGCTGACCTTGCTCCTGATCGGAGTATTGGTAGCGCTTCTCGGGTTGTTGGCGGTTCTGCAGTACAAATGGTTAGGTCAGATCAGCGTCGCTGAACGTCAGACCATGCAGACGAACCTGCGAACTCAGGGGCGAGCTCTTCAAGAAGAGATTAACAAGGAAATCGAGCTCGCGAGTTCCCGAGTTCGCATGAGCCTCGCCGATTATCGCAAGGACTCATGGGGCGAATTGATCGAGCGGTACTCGAGATGGAAGGCCAACACAGCCGATCCGGGGCTGATCAAGAGTGTGTATCTGGCCCGGGCCGACGGAGACGGACAATTCAACTTGACGCTGCTCTCGGCGAAGCGGCTGGAGCCGGCCGGTTGGCCCGACAGCTTTGCGGATCTTCGCAGGCGGTTCGCGCCTATGCGACGTTCCTACGGCTACGCAACCGAGCGGCGAGAGATGGAGCGAACGGATGAAGGTAGAAGCATTGGTTCGCTGATCGAGCACGGCTATATCGCTGAGGACATCCCCGCGGTGGTTCG
>WNFR01000593.1_pt1 | contig 37202 bp, 39 predicted proteins | sample 5400221 | NCBI WGS metagenome assembly WNFR01 (sample SAMN13153357, study PRJNA577476) | soil metagenome | isolation source: 40 cm soil under Madrone tree | place: USA:California | collected 2016-06-14 | reverse complement strand
GATGCTCTCGAGAACCTGAAACGCCGGAAGCGGGCTCCCTGCCGCGATCATGCCGAGAAGCGGGATGCGGCGACCGGGCTCCAGCCGCGCGCGCACCACCTGGAGACTCTCGCCGTAATCACTCACCGAACTGACGGCCCGCGACGCCATACCCGGTCACCTCCGCGGTCTAATTATAGGCGAAAGTAAGGCGAAACGTCAAGCGGCGGGGGATAACATACTTGACTCAGTAGCCTGAGCCTGCTACGTTACGTCCATGTTGAGTGGACGCCCCAAGAAGCAGACCGCCCCGCACAGCCTCCAGGCCGCGATTCAGTACTTTTCGGACCCGGCTACCTGCGGCGACTACATGCAGGCGATCCGCTGGCCAGACGGCGTCACCTGTCCCACATGCGGCTCGAGAGAGGTCCGCTACATCGCGACGCGCTACCTCTGGGAGTGCAAGGCGAAGCATGCGAAGCGGCAGTTTTCCGCGAAGATCGGCACCGTGTTCGAGGATTCGCCGATCGGCCTCGACAAGTGGTTTCTCGCGATGTGGCTCCTCGCCAATTGCAAGAACGGCGTCAGCTCCTACGAGATCGCCCGCGACATCAAGGTCACGCAGAAAACCGCCTGGTTCATGCTCCACCGCATCCGCCTCGCGATGCAGCACGGCTCGATTCTGAAGCTCGGCGGTGGCGGCGGGACGGTGGAAGTGGACGAGACCTAGATCGGCGGCGCGGCGCGGAAGATGAACGCGGCAAAGCGCCGCCGGCATCCAGGGAAGGGGACGATGGGACCGCACGCTGTCAGCGGCAAGGCGATCGTGCTCGGCATGCTGGAGCGCGGCGGGCGCGTCGTCGCGAAGGTCGTCGGCAACACGCAGCGCCGGACGCTCCTTCCGCAGATCGTGAAGCACGTTGAGCCGTCGACTGAGATTCATAGCGACGAGCATCCCGCGTACCTGGGCCTTGTCGGGCCGCGCTACGAGCACAAGGTCATCAACCACACGATCGCGTACGTCGAGGGGAACGTGCACACGAACGGGATTGAGAACTTCTGGTCGCTCTTGAAGCGCGGCATTCGCGGCACGTACGTCAGCGTCGAGCCCTTCCATCTCTTCCGCTACCTCGACGAGCAATCCTTCCGCTTCAACGAGCGGAAGCACGAACGCGGCGACGCGGGGCGGTTCGTCGAGGTGCTGTCGCAGGTCGCTGGTCGCCGCCTGACCTACCGGACGCTGATTGGTGCGACGGCACTGGAGGGCCATCCGGCGTGAGGAGGCAGGGGCGCGGCAGACGTAAGAGGTAGCCGCATGGTAGAGGGTGACCCCATGCCGAGTGCTCGGGATACGGGACCTTATGTGACCGCAGCGCTGTTTTGCGAGCGCATCATCCAGGACAAGAAGGACGAGGCGGTCACGATTGTCCGGATTGTCGATACGTTTTCAGCGGGGATTCCTGATCCCGGAGTCGTTTCCGCAAAGCAGCCGGTACTCGTCCCCCTTCATGCGCTGGTTCTGCTGAAGGCGGGCAAATCGCGGGGACGGCACAAGATGACCGTGGAGGTCTATAGGCCATCCGGCGAACGAATGCAGCCGTCAAAAGAGGGCGGGCCGGTCGAGGCGCAGTTCGTTTGGGGCGACGCGGACAACGCTGCAATTCAATTTTTCTTGAACCTGCAGTTACTGGCCAGTGAAGCCGGTGTGTATTGGTTCCACGTCGTGCTTGACGATAAGCGCGTCCTTACGCAGATACCGTTTGAGGTTCAGTTTCAACGGTCTCAGCCCTGATCGGTGCGTATCTTTCAGGCACCGTCTCATCGAAGGAAAAACGTGCGACGAGCGGTAGCAAGAGAGATCGCAGCTCTCGTTCCGACCAATCGCCGTTGGTGTACTCGGCTAATCGATGGTCGATGGTGGCCGTGAGTTCATCAGCTATTCGATCGCCGCGATCAACGTTCCAGGTCGCGGGAATGAACCATTTTTGGAACTCACGGAGCGACATATCTCCCGCGAGGTAGTCGACCAGCTTGTCTTGAATACGCGCAGTGAGCACTGAACGCATGCCGGACCTCGTCGTCGTCTCAGCTTCGGAACTTAGCGCCAAGTTCGAAGAAGGACGATTTCTAGAACGCCTCGCCGCAGGGGAGCTCATTGCCGCACTAAAGCGCAACGGCCATCCCACTTCGCCTGCTGCCCCAGAGCCCTACTGCACGCACAGCCAGCTATGGAACCTCTATGATGCCCAAACTGGAGACCGCGTTGCCTCATTTCATCAATATCTTCGCACAGATGGGACGCTTGGGGCAAGCGGAAAACAGGACCCCAAACGCGTTCTCCTCAACGGAGTTTTGTACGGGGTAGTAGAACCGCGGCGTCGTGGAGGAACCGGGTAAACCCCACCCCGGAACAGTCCCGCTTTTCGAGGCCGTTTCGGCGGGGGATTCGAACCCCCGGTGCCCGTTTTTCAGGCGGGTGCCTTAACCACTTAGCTACGCCGGCACCGTCTATGATTAGCAGATTCGCGTCAGTGTGTCAAGTCTTTCCGCGGGGTTAGCGCTCTCCGGCGCCTACCGGGCCAGCTTCGGCTGCGCACCCTTCTTCTTGGCGCGCTGCCGCTTGTACGCCGCTTCCCGCTTGTCGATTTCCGACTTCGGGACCGCGACCACCGTCCGGACGAGTTGATCGAAGCGCTCGAACGGGGTTCCTGCCGGCTCATCCGCCGCGGCTTTCGACGAGCGTCTCACGTCAGTAGGCCCACCGCTGCCGCCATTCGCCCGTGGAGCCCTCGGGACTGTGCAACCAGAACGAGAAGGAGCCGATAAGTTCGCCCCTCTCATTCTCCCAGATGGACCACAGGTGCTCGCCTAGGTCCTCGTGCCCGTACTCCTCGGGATGCTCGTCCTTGAGCACGATCGGAGAGAGTCCAACCACGTCGCAGAAGATGGGCCGATACCGACCGTGCCCTTGAACCCGGTGCTTGAATTGGCGGCTACGCATACAGCGCAGCTTATCACGGTGGACGGGTGGCCGGGAATGTCGCGCGGCCTACTCTACTTCGCGGGCGGGTAGATGTGCTCGGCGGGGACGCAGCGCCACATGTGCTGCGGTGCGAGGCCCTTGAGCTTCGGCCGCTCGTCACGGTTCCAAAGCAGCGGCCCCTGGCTTCGCGCCTTCTCGCATTCGGCGGCCGTGTCGTACGCGTGGAGCACGTGCCACCGATATACTGGGACGGAGTCGTCGATCCGAAATGCGAGGGGAGACTCGGTTTGGCGAGGGTCGGTCATCTGCGGCTGAGGCGTGCGCGTCCACGGCGAAACCACCTCGGGATCGATCTGCTGACGAGGGCCGACCTGGATGATCGGTGGTTGCATGAGAAGCCATCCGCCAAGCAGAAAGATGGCGCGCGCGTGTCGCGGCAGCACGCCGGGCGTGTAGCGCTACCACGCCCTCGCGGTCAACGGCGGCTCAGTACGGAATCCCGAACGTCCGGACGGCCAGCAATGCCGCCCAGGCGACCAGCACCGCAAACAGAATGATCGCCGGGAGCGCCCATAGCCGCCTATCTACGTTCTCGTCGGACAGACGGTTCACCAGCCGCAATGAGCACCAGTAGGCGATCGCCGTCGCAACGAAGGCGATCAGCTCCCCATACGTCACGGGGCGGCAGTCTAGCGGCAACTGCCGCCGAAATCTCCGGACGGCGGCCTCTCGGGAAGGTTCTACCAGCCGGGAGCTACTGAGCCAAGTATATTATCGTCAAGTGCCGTGCTGCATCGCGAGGCGGATGCGGTGGAGCATCAAGCGGCGATTGGTAGGCGGTAACTCGTATGGGCGATGAGCTTCTGGATGTCCTGGTGCCATTCGCCCGCCCAGCGCTCGGCGAGAAGGCGCCCCTGTGACTTACCGTGACGGACGAGCTCTTCGAGACGCTCGAGGTAGATCCGCTCGTCGTCGCCGTTGCTGTTGAACTGACGTTGGCGGGCGAGGCCACTCGCAGCGATCGTGATCACCTCACGCGCGAGCTCGTCGAGCCCAATGCCGCGGAACTTGGCTTTGAGGCCATGACGATGGGCGGCGCGGTAAAGCTCGACGCGCTCCTCCCATGTCCAGTGGCGTGTGAGATCCCACGCGGCGTCGAGCGAGTCGGGCTCGTAGAGCACCCCCTTCATCAGCGCCGGAAGGGCGAGCATCATCTCGGGCGGCTGACTGTCCGCGCTGCGTACCTCCAGGTAGCGCTTGAGTCGCACCTCGGGAAAAAGCGTCGTCAGATGCAGCGCCCAATCATCGAGGGTCGCCCGCTCACCGCGATAGCCGTGGCGCATGAACTCGCGGAACGTGACCGTGGTCGCCTCGACGTACTCGCCGCCGCGAATGACGAAGTACATCGGTACGTCGAGCGCGTACTCGACATAGTCCTCGATGCCGCAATCCGGATTGAAGACGAACGGCAGCATGCCCGAGCGTGCGGCGTCGGTGTCGGTCCAGATGTGGCCGCGTAGGGTCATGAAGCCGTTGAGCCGTCCCTCGCTCACCGACGAGTTGGCGAACATCGCCGATACGAGCGGCACGAGGCCCATCGCGACGCGCAGCTTGTGGATGGCGTCCCGGTCGTCGCCGAAATCGAAGTTCGCTTGCACCGTCGCGGTCTGCTTCATCATGCGCTGGCCGAGACGGCCGACCTGCCGCATGTAGGGGCCCATGATCTCGTAGCGCCGCTTCGGTACCCACTCGATCTCGTCGACGCTCGAGACCGGCTGGATGCCGAGGCCGAGGAACACGATACCGAGCCCGTCGCTCACGGTGAGGATCTCGCGCACATGCTCGAGCAGTTCGCCGTGCGCGCAGTGGATGCTCTCGCACTGTTCGCCGCTCAGCTCGAGCTGGCCGCCGGGTTCGACGGTGATGTTGGCTTGTCGGCCGTAGAGCGCGATGATTCGGCCGCGATCGAGTTTCGGTGTCCAGCCGTACTGCTCGGCGAGCCGGTGCAGAACACGCTCGATGCCGTGAGTGCCGCTGAAGGGCGCCGCCGCCCCTGTGTCACGACGCACGCCGACCTTCTCGTACTCGGTACCGACTCGCCATTCCGCGCGTGGCTTCGCGCCTGCACGAATGTACGCGACGAGCTCACTCGTGGCGCTGATTGGTTCGGCAGAACCCGGCTCGCTGCCGGCCTGAAACTCGGACACGGCGGGGAAGCTACCAGATCGCCTCTCTGTGGCAATCCGCGTTCTGCGCGAGTCGCCTGTCGCATTTCGCGGCAGGGGCAGTCGCGTTTCACCGCTCTGAGCCGGGACAGCGCGTCGCCGGCCTTGAGTCGCGCCTCCGTAGGCACGGCTACTTATGCATCTCCGCTGCTGACGAACGCTTCGTCCGATGCTGGCATGTGATCTGCTCAGAGTCGCCAGCAGCGGGCGCTGGAACGAGGCTCATTCCGCGTTCTTCGATGCGCCCGAGAGTGGGAGGTTCTTCCTGATGGATGCGCGAGTTGCCCGTATCGCCGAAGACCAGAGCGCTTCATTGTTCGGACCCGACACGCTGGTGCCAGCGCAGTACTTCGATCGCGTCGGCTCGGACGCGGCCTTCCAACCCGAGAAGCGGCTCATGCTCGCGGTGCTGGAGGAGGCGATTGCGACGTTTCAGCGCCACGCCATCGGCGAGACGCGTCGTAGTCAGCGGCTCGTCGAAGAGGTCGAGGAGTGGATGTCCGGCGCCACCGGCGAATGGCCGTTCTCGTTCGACAACATCTGCGGAGCGCTGGACCTCGATGCCGACTATCTCCGTGCCGGCATGACACGCTGGAAAGAGACAGAGCGTCGGAAGGTGCAGCAAGGCCGTCCGACGGTCTACCGGTTTCCCTTCCGCCGCGTGAACGGCAAACGGCACAGCATCACCGGTCCGCGCGAGTATCTGAAGAAGAGCGCCTGAGAGCGCCTCACGGATGAGCAGCTTGGCCGAAGAGCTCCGGCGGTGGCGGCAGACTCGGCGCATTGCGTCCGATCTGCCGCCATCGTTCGGCGCGCCGCAACGGATCGCCGTCAACGATCACGAGGTGCTCGTCGTTCGACGTCGAGGAATGCGCACGGGCGTGCGCAGCCGAGAGAGAGCAGCCGGTACCGTCGGTCAGTGACCGGCGGGCGCAGCGCTGGTTGCGTCGTCGAAGAAGATCTCGCCTTCGAAAATCAGTGCCTGAACGACGGTGTTGAGGCGGGTGAGCGGCGTCCCGTCGAGCTTGTAGTGGCGGACTCCGCGCTTCATCGCGTCGGAGAGCTCGGCGAGCAAGAACAACGTCTCGTATGACGTGCGGAAATCGAGCTGCATGTCGCTGACGAGCGGAGCTTGGACGGCGAGCTGGGGAGCGGAGTCTACGTACATACCAACCTGGTGAGCCACGCGTCCTCCTTCGTCCCGCATCGATAGGATGCGGGTGGTCGCGCGTGAGTGAATCGCGACGACCGGCGAGGACTCAGGGACCAAGTTCCGTGCCATCGATTCGACGCGTCGTCCGGAGGCGCCTGTTCCACTGCCGACACCTCCGGCACGACGGGTCCTTGTACGACGAGCGTCTCACGAGACGAATCGAACCGCGGGGTTGTAGCGGGCGGTTCGTGCGGCACACCGCATCCGCCGCATTTCGGGCTTGGCCAATTGCACGAGCGTTCGCCAGTCCGGCCGGGTGCCAACTGGACTCCGGTCGGAATTGCAGAAGTGCGCGTTTCGGCCGAAAGCCTGCGCCGCTACCCGATCCAGCGATCAGGAGCGGAACGGCACGTCGAAGACGCTACTTGCGCAAACGTTCCCGAAACGCGCGATCCATGTCGTCTGCGACGCGAGCGACGCGATCAGCGGCATCGCCGGCTCGTGCAGCGGCACGTTCCGCCGATTCGGCCGCGGCATCGGCGCGGTCGGCGGCGAGCTCGGCTTGTGCCGCCGGATCTGCCGCCAAGTAGTACTGCGCGATGCGCTCGCGCATCGCAGGCGCGATCGGCCGGTCGAACTTGCGAACGCCGATCAGCGGGTGCCCGAGGATCGACGCGCGGGTGAACGCGATCTCCTTGTCCAGTCGGAGGTAGAAGACGCGAATCTCGTACGCATCGAGCGGCGGCTCGCTGTCGACCTCCACGCGCTCCGCCCAATCGGGATAGCCGCGCCTGGCGATAACGTTGGCGAGCTCGGGATTGCGATCCATCTCGACTTCGAGGCTCGCGGGGCCGAGCGCCACTGGCGGTCCCACCGGAATGCTCGTTGCCGAGCACGCAGTTGCCACGAAAAGCCCCATGACGCCCAGCATCACCGCCAAATGTTCGCTTCGCATATGCGACCTCCTCGTCAAATTCGCCATCAAACCATAGCGGACGCGACTACCCGCTGTCAGCCCGCCAAGTTGTGGCCGCGGCTCTCGCCGTCGTCACGGCCGGCGCGGGTTGCGCCGCGCTCCACGCATTCGATACAGTCGGCACCCTTCCGAATGTCGAGCGACCCGGACTACCGATCGCCGTCTCGGCGCTCCGTCGGGCGTCGCACTGTCACCCCATGAGCATCGAAGCATACCTGATCCTCGCGATTTTTCTCGTTTTGTTGAACGCCTTTTTCGTCACCGCCGAGTTCGCGATCGTCAAGGTGCGCGCCACGCGCATCGAAGAGCGCTTTCGGGCCGGCGTACGCGGGGCGGCGGCGACACAGACGATCCTGCGCAATCTCGACGCGTACCTCTCGGTGACGCAGCTCGGCATCACGCTCGCGAGCCTCGGTCTCGGCTGGGTCGGCGAACCGGCGTTCGCGACGCTCATCAGTCCGCTGTTCGCCGCGCTCGGCGTCTGGTCGCCTGCGGTCGTGCACAGCATCGCTGCCACACTGGCGTTCGGGGTCATCACGTTCCTCCACATCGTGCTCGGCGAGCTCGCGCCGAAGTATCTCGCCATTCAACGTCCGGAAGCGGTTGCGCTCTTCGTCTCAGTGCCGCTGCTCGCGTTTCGTCGCATGCTCTATCCGGCCCTATGGCTCCTCAACAGCTCGTCGACTGCACTTCTCCGCATCCTCGGCATCGATCGCGCGCCGACGTCGGAGCTCGTCCACTCGGAGGAGGAGCTGCGACTCTTGCTCGCCGAGTCGCACCGGACGGGCGCGCTGTCGAGCTCGAAGCGCAAGCTCCTCGAAAACGTCTTCGACTACACGCACCGATCGGCGAAGCACATCATGGTCCCGCGTGCCGAGATCGTGTATCTCACCCTGCGCAAGTCACTCGCCGAGAATCTCGACATCATCCGCAACAATCAGCATACCCGCTATCCGCTCTGCGAGACGGACATCGACCACGTCGTCGGCATGATCCACACGAAAGATCTCCTCCAGCCTGCCGAGGGTCTCCGTGAGTCGCGCGATCTCTTGCGACTGAAGCGCGAGATTCTGTTCGTGCCCGAGACGCGGCCGCTCGAGCTCCTGCAACGCGACTTCCAGCAGCGTCGTGTCCACATGGCGCTCGTCGTCGACGAGTACGGCAGCACTTCCGGCTTGGTGACGCTCGAGGACATCCTCGAGGAGATCGTCGGTGAGATTCAGGACGAGTTCGACGCCGAACCGCCGAAGATGGAATCCACGGGCGATGGCTACGTCGTCGACGGCCTCGTCTTGCTCGACGAAATCGCCGAGCGGCTCGGGCTCGATGTGCCCGAGCACGAGAGCAACACGCTCGGCGGCTTCGTGATCGCGCGGCTCGGGCGGATCGCGCGCGTCGGCGACGTCGTGCGCCTCGACGGGTACGACGTCAAAGTCGTCGAGATGAAGGGCCGACGCGTGAGCAAGCTGCTGCTGACGCCGGTCGTGGAACGCGAACACGAGCCGCAATCCGCCTGAACGGCGCGCGGCGGTTCGCCGTCGAGGTGCCGCGCGAGTGCGGCGGCCTCGGCCTGGGGTCCTCGACACCTGCGTCTTGCAAGAGCAGCTCAACTCGGGGTGTGCGGGCATCCCGAATGCCCTTGCCGCGAACGGCCTCGCGACTCATCCACTGATCATCGCGCGGGTCGGCGGCGGACGCGCGCCCGCGCGCGACTGTCGTGGCACTCGCGATGTGCCACCAGAGCCCGTCGATCTTGCCGGGCCGTGCTCGCGACGCGCTCCGCGGCCGAGCCGACGGTCGTTGCCGCTTTGATTTCGCGGAATTGCGCGGCCGCGGACCGCGTCCTGTTGGACGACCGCCGATTGGCGCAGGCCTTGCTCGATAGGCGATCGACAGTCGCCGCTTCAGAGGGCGCCGAAAGGACATCCGATGCAAGCAATGCTGGAACGGAAGACGGTGGTCATCGACGGCCAGTCGCTGGAAATGTGGTCGCCCCCGGTGTCGGACTTCTCGTGTCTGCCCGACGACCTTCGCACGTACATGACGCGCGGCCGCTGGGATCTCGTGTTCAACGCGCTCTGCTACCTCGCAGATGCGGTTCCGGAGGGACGCGCCTGAGCGCGGCGGTGGCCCTGAGCGCGCCGAGTAGCGCGCCGCCGCCACTCGGCGTGGTCGACGAAGGGCCGCGTCACCGCTCGAGCACCCCCGCGACCGAGATCACATCGACGCCATGACGAGGTCGATGCGCTTGCGTGTCCGCCGCAGGACCCGACCGAGGCGCTTCTGCTCCGTGTCGTCCAAAGCCGGGGTATCGAGCCCGCGCAGCTTCCGGTTGAGGCGTCGCGCGGCGGCCATGACGTCCGCCGCCGACTGCGGCTGATCGCTCTGCCGCGACTCGCGGAATTTGTGGACGGAGAGGTTGGCGAGCTTCACGCGCCGCCAGAGCTTCAGCATGTCCGATTCGGAGCCCTGGCGCGCGATCGCCATCAGGATCTCGCGCGAGGTCGACGGGTAACGGTGGATCTCGGCCTTCACCTCGGCGGGGAGGCGCGTGAGGACGAGCATGTTCGACACGTACGGCCGGCTCTTGTGCAGCAGCTGCGCGAGCACCTGGTGCGTGTACCCGTAGCGCGCCACCATCGCGCCGAGCCCCTCCGCCTCCTCCAGCGCGGTGAGGTCCTCGCGTTGTAGGTTCTCGATGAGGGCGATCTCGTTCGGATCGTCGTCGCGCACGATCGCCGGCATCGAGCGCAGCCCCGCACCGAGCGCCGCGCGGTACCGACGCTCGCCCGCCATGATCATGAAGCCGTTGCCGTCGCGTTTCACGATGATCGGCTGCAGCACGCCGCGCATGCGGACCGAGTCCGTCAATTCATCGAGTCCTTGCGGATCGATGAAGCGGCGCGGCTGGTTGGCGTTCGGATGGATTTGCTCGATCGGAATCGCTGCGAGCAAAACCCGATGGCCGCCGAAGAACTGACCGGCGGCGAGCCCATTGCCGCGTATTGCCCCTGCGGTAGCGTCCACCTCAGCCTCCTTTCCCATCCACCCACACGTCAGGACCAGGAGCCGTTCGGGAAATCGTCGCGGATCATAGCTCGATTGGCGGGGACGCCCAAGGACTTTCTCACCTCGTGAACAAAAAAAAGGGGCGGTTACCCGCCCCTTTTTTTGACGAAATCGATGCTCGGATCAGATCTTTCCTTGCAGAAAGAACGCGATCACGAGGGCGTACAGGCAGAGCGCCTCCATCAGCGCCAGGCCGATGATCATCGGCACGAAGATACGATCGGCGGAGTTGGGATTGCGGCCGATGCTCTCCATCGCGGCTGCGGTCGCACGCCCCTGTCCGAGCCCGACGCCGAGCGCGGCGATGCCGATGCCGAGGCCCGCTCCGATCCCGATCAATCCGCCCGATCCCGCCGCGGCCGCCGTCTCCGCCGCGAAGCTCGGACTACCGGTCAGCACCAACCCGATGAACAACACGATCCCCGATACGATTCTCGACATGTGATCCTCCGAGTTAAGGCTCTTGCGGATCCGCCTCCGCCACATCCTCTGTCCTCTTCCACGCGCGGGAGCGAGAGCCGGGTGAAACTCCTAATGCTCGTGACTTATCGCGAGACCCACGTACACCATCGTCAATAACGTGAAGACGAGGGCCTGCACGAGCGACACGAACGTGCCGAGCACATAGAACACGACCGGCACGACCACCTTCGTGAGATCGGTGAAAATGCTGAGCAGCAGATGATCGGCGAACATGTTGCCGTAGAGACGAATCGCCAATGATGCAGGGCGGAACAAATGGCTGAAGCTTTCGACGACGATCATCAGCGGCGAGAGTACGAGGAGCGGGCCGATGAACTGCTTCAAGTACGCGGCGCCGTGGGCGCGCGCGCCATAGTAGTTGTAGGCGACGAACGAGACCGCGCCGAGTGCGAACGTGATGTTGAAGTTGTCGGTCGGCGGCGTGAAACCGGGCAGCAGCCCGATGAGATTGGCGACCAAAATGAACAGAAAGAGGCTTCCGAAGAGCGGCACGTACTTCGGTGCGTCGTGCCCGATGATCCCTTCGGCGAGCTGCGTGATCATCTCCGTCATCACTTCGGCGATGTTGCGGGCGCTGAACCCCGCCTCCGGCAGCGTCGCATCGCGTGTCGCCGCGAGCTGCGCGCGAACGCGTAGAGCGAAGGCGGTGATGAGGATCATCACGAGGATCGCGGTCGCGAGGTGACCGGGAATCTCCGCGACTCCGGGAATTGCTCCGACCCAGCTGAAGCCGTGCTCCATGATCTGCTCCTTGGACCGTCGGGCGCGGCGACGGGAAGACACGCATCGAGCACCACCGCGAACGGTAACGTCGTGACCCCGATCGCGAACGAGACACCGTCGACCAGCGATCGCGGCAAGAGCAATGCCGCGGCCGGAGCGGCGAGCAAGATGATCGACTTCAGGAGCGCCATCGAGACGACGTGGTGGACGGGGACACGCCGGACGAGTGCCGCCGCGCCGAGGCGGCGGATCATCACGAAATCGAGCAGGGCGGCACCACCGCCGAGCGCGATTCCGAGCGGACGTGCCACCCCGAGCGCGAGTGCGACCGCCGCGCTCGCCAAGGTCAGGGACGTGATCAACCACTCGATGCGCGCCAGCCGTTGCGTCATAGGTTGCGTTCGAACCGTCGTAGGATTTGCACCATGCGATAGAAGCCGATGACGGTCCCGGCGATCGTCATGCCGAGCACCAGCCACGGATCGGTGCCGAGCCAGCGATCTAGCTGAGACCCGATGAAAACGCCAGCGAGGATTGACCCGAGGAACTCGAACGCGAGCGCGCCATACTTCGAGTAGCGAACGAAGGCGGACTCGCCCGGCGGCTCACGCTCCGCCGGCATCGGAATCGCGTCGCAGCACGTCCTCGGCCGCGTTCAGGAGCTCGTCGACGTCGTGCTCGCCGTGCGCGAGCGAGAGAAACATCGCTTCGAACGGCGACGGCGGCAAGTAGAACCCGCGTTCGAGCATGCCGAAGAAGAAACGCCGGAATCGTTTGCGGTCGAGACGTTCGACGTCAGTGAGCGTCGCCGCGCGCTCGATACCGAAAAAGAGCGTCGACATCGATGCCACACGCTGCACGCATCCCGCGACCTGGTGCCGGGCGAGGATCGTCTCGAGACCGGCGGCCATCCGGGCGCCGAGCGCCTCCAGCTTCGCGTATGCGGCGTCGTCGAGGAGGGCGAGCGTCTCGCGCCCTGCGGCCATCGTCACGGGATTCCCGGCGAGCGTTCCGGCTTGGTAGACCGGCCCCACCGGCGCGAGCTGCTCCATCACGTCCGCACGGCCGCCGAATGCGCCGACTGGCAAGCCGCCGCCGATGATCTTCCCAAGGCAAGTCAGGTCCGGCTCGATGCCGAAGCGCTTCTGCGCGCCCCCGCGGCCGAGACGGAACCCGGTGATCACCTCGTCGAAAATCAGGAGGGCGCCGCACGCGCGCGTCGCTTCGCGGAGGGCCGCGAGGAACCCGTCTGCGGGCGGGACGACGCCCATGTTCGCGGCGACCGGCTCGACGATCACAGCCGCCAGCTCTGACCCTTTTGCTGCGACGTAGGCGCGGACCTGCTCCGCGTCGTTGTAGTCGGCGACGGCGGTATGCATCGTGACGGATTCGGGAACCCCGGCGCTGTCCGGAAGCGCGAACGTCATCGGACCAGAGCCGGCGCGGACGAGCATGCCGTCAGAATGACCGTGGTAGCAGCCGGCGAACTTGAGGATCGTCGGCCGCTGCGTGAACGCGCGAGCTACGCGCACCGCCGACATCACTGCCTCGGTACCCGAGGTGACCATCCGCAAGCGCTCCATCGCCGGCATCGCGTCGCGGATCGCGCGCCCGAGCTCGACCTCAACGGCCGTCGGCGCGCCGAAGCCGAGGCCTGCAGCCGCCGCCTGCTGTACCGCGTGCACCACGCGCGGGTGCGCGTGGCCGGCGACCGCGGCGCCCCAGGACCCGACCAGGTCGCAGTAACTCTTGCCGTCGGCATCCGTGACGCTCGCGCCGCGTCCGCGGACGAGGAAGAGCGGGGTGCCCTCGACGTTGCGCCACGCGCGAACCGGGCTGTTCACCCCGCCTGGAAACAGGCGAACCGCCTCGTCGTACAGCTTCGTCGAGAGAGTCATCGCCAACGCAGCCGACGCGCGCGCCGCTCTGCTAGCATCCGTGCGTCTGACGGTCAACGAAAGTCTTGCGTCCCTACTCCAAAGGGACTAGACATGCCGGGCTTCGCGGCCGATTTCTCCACTCCATCGGGGCTTCGATCATGATTGGTCCATCAATGCGGCGCCGATGAATCGGCCGCAAACGGTTGACAGCCCCGCCGAGCGCGCGTGGCAACGAGCGCGTGACATCTTGCTCGCGAAGCTCGGGCAGACGGCGTTCGATCTCGGCGTCAAGTCGCTGCGCCTCTTCGCGACGAGCGACAACGCCGTACAGTTGGTCGCGCCGAGCCCCGCCGCTGCGTCGTGGATCCAAACGCATCATCCCGGCGCGCTCGAGGACGCACTGCGCGCGGCGGGGCTGCCTGCACACGTCGACATTCTCGGCGAGGGTCGCAGCCAGGGAGAGCTCTTTCCCGGTGAGCCAACGGCGGCGAAACGCGCGCGGATGCGGTTCGGCACCCTGGTTCCGCGCTACACGTTCGAGTCGTTCGTCGTCGGTGGCAGCAATCAGTTCGCGCACGCCGCGTGCAAAGCGGTCGCGATGCAGCCGGGCAATCACTACAACCCGCTCTTCCTCTATGGCGGTGTGGGCCTCGGCAAGACGCACCTCGCGAATGCGATCGGTCACGAGACGCTCGAGCGACAATCCCAGGCACGCATCGCGTATCTCAGCGCCGAAACGTTCATGACCCAGCTGATCAACGCCTTGCGACGGGACCGCATGGACGAGTTCAAGGGCATGTTCCGCAAGATCGACGTGCTGATCCTCGATGACGTCCAGTTCCTCGCCAACCGCGAGCGCACCCAGGAGGAGTTCTTCCACACGTTCAACGCCCTGCACGAGCAACGCCACCAGATCGTCCTTACGTCCGACAAAGTGCCGAAGGACATCACCGGCCTCGAGGAGCGGCTGCGCAACCGCTTCGAATGGGGCCTGATTGCCGACATTCAGCCGCCCGACATGGAGACCCGGGTCGCGATCTTGGAAAAGAAAGCAGAAATCGAGGGGCTCGACCTCTCGCGCGACGTTGCCGTGTTTCTCGCGTCGCACATCGATTCGAACGTGCGCGAGCTCGAAGGCTCGCTGACGCGGCTCTCTGCGGTCGCCTCGTTGTCGAAGACGCCCATCACCGTCGACTTCGCGCGCACGGTCTTGAAGGACCTGCTGCGCGACCGGCGGACGATTACGATCGAGGCGATCCAAGCGAGCGTCTGCGATCACTACGGCATCCGCATCGGCGACCTGCTCTCGCAAAAGCGTACCCGCGACATCGTCGGCCCGAGACAAGTCGCGATGTACCTGGCTCGGAAGCTCACGACCTCGTCGTATCCTGCGATCGGCGAACGTTTCGGCAACCGCGACCACTCGACCGTGATCCACGGGTTCACGACCGTCACCCAGAAACTCGCGGAAGACGGTGCACTGCGCTCTGCGATCGAGCAGATCGAGCACCGACTGCAGGGGAAATCGTGAGCTGTGGACGAATCCTGAATTCGCGTTGGATTCGCCGGTGCGAACGGTCGTGGAACCGCGACTTCGTCGCCCCCGGTCTCGTCGTCCAGCGCCGTTTCCCCAAACGGTCATCGATGATAACTCCTGAATCGAGCGGAGCTTCCGGGCGTCGTCCACGGATCGGCGAACGCCTACTACTAGTGGTCTTTCTTCTAACCTTTCTCCTATAAGACTACTGGGCTGGAGAGGACATGGATCTACGGGTCGAAAAAAGCGAGTTCATCCAAGGCCTGTACCTGACCCAGGGAGTCGTCGAGAAGCGCAACACGCTTCCGATTCTCGCCAACGTTCTGATCGAGTCGACGAACAACGAGATCGTGTTGACGGCGACCGATCTCGAGGTCGGCATCCGCAGAGCGTGCAAAGGCAAGATCGCGCGCCCGGGCACGGTAACACTCAACGCCCGTAAGCTCTACGAGATCGTGCGCGAGCTTCCGTCGGACGATCTCGTGCTGCGCTCCGGAGAGGGCGGTTGGGTCGAGGTGAGCGGCGGGAAGGCTCGCTACCGCATGGTCTCGATGGACCCCAAGGAATTCCCGAGTATTCCGGCGAGCACTCCCGTCGCGAAAAAAGGCGGCGTCGTGATGTCGCTCGCCGCCGGCGTGCTTGCGGAGATGATCGAGAAGACGCTCTTCGCGGTCTCGACCGACGAGACGCGTCTCAGCCTCGGTGGCGTCTTCATTGAGAGCGTCGAGAAAAATCAGGTTCGCATGGTCGCGACGGACGGACATCGCTTGGCGCTCGTCGAACGCGAGATCCCGGGTGTCGACCTCCGTCCGGGCGTGATCTTGCCGCGGAAGGGCCTCGTCGAGGCCAAGCGCTTGCTCGAAGACACGAATGGCGACGTCACGTTCTCGATCGCGGGCAACCTCGCGCGCGTCGAGCGTGCCGGCGTCGAGCTCTTCATGCGTCTGATCGAAGGCGAGTTCCCGGACTATCGACAAGTGATACCCAAAGAGAGCAAGCGACGAGCGCGTGTCGACCGAGAGCTGCTGTTCGGTGCACTGCGACGGGTGTCGATTCTCTCCAGCGAGCGCTCGCGCGGCGTGAAGCTCCAGCTGCAGCCGGGAACGCTCGAAGTCGTGACGACGAATCCGGATATCGGCGAAGCAATGGAAGAGATCGAGGTCGACTACGCCGGCGAGGAATTCGCGATTGGTTTCAACGCTCGCTACCTCCTCGACGTGCTCGGAGTCGCGGGGGTAACGGGGACGGTCGAGATCGGTCTGACGGACGAGGTGAGTCCCGGAATCGTGAGGGTCGACGGCGACGAAGGCTACTCCTACGTCGTCATGCCGATGCGCTTGTAACTCGCGAAGTAACAAGCGGAATCGCTTTACCGTCGGCGGTTGTTTTGGTACACTCCTAGGTGGCGAAGGGGGTGGGGTTGAGTAGGGGGTCGTGTGCCCCGTCGCATCCCTTTTCGAGGTCCATGGCAAACACCATCGCGTCCGACAGCTCCGGCTACAGCGCCGACAACATCAAGGTCCTGGAGGGTCTCGAGGCCGTCCAAAAGCGGCCCGGGATGTACATCGGGGACACCAGCGAGCGCGGGCTGCACCACCTCGTTTTCGAGGTCGTCGACAACTCGATAGACGAGGCACTCGCTGGTCATTGTGATCGCGTCGACGTCACGATTCACGTTGAGAACAGCGTCACGGTCGAAGATAACGGCCGCGGCATACCCGTCGACATCCATCAGACCGAAGGCATCTCGGCGGCCGAGGTGGTGCTGACGAAGCTGCACGCCGGCGGCAAGTTCGACAAAGCTTCCTACCGCGTCTCCGGCGGCTTGCACGGCGTCGGCGTCTCGGTCGTGAACGCGCTCTCGGAATATCTCGAGGTCGAGATCAAGCGCGACGGCAAGGTGTACTTCCAGCGCTTTCAGCGCGGCAAGCCGCAGGGGCCGCTGCGCGAGACCGGGACGACGCAACAGCGCGGGACCAAGGTCACATTCAAGCCCGACCCGCTGATCTTCGAAGTGCTCGACTTCAGCTTCGACATCCTCTCGCAACGTCTACGCGAGCTCGCGTTCCTGAACCAGGGCGTCCAGATCACGATCCAAGACGAGCGCGACCGCAAGCACCACGAGTTCCACTACCGGGGCGGCATCGTCGAGTTCGTCGAGCACCTGAGCCGCACGAAGACGCCGCTTCACAGCGTCATCTACATCGAGGGCGAGCGCGACGGCGTCGAGACGCAGATCGCGCTGCAATGGAACGAAGGCTACAGCGAGAGCATTTATCCGTTCGCGAACAACATCAACACGATCGAAGGTGGGACACATCTCATCGGTCTCAAGTCGGCGCTGACGCGGACGATCAACGCCTATGCGAGTGGCGCGAACCTCGCGAAGCGCGACGACGAGGCACTGCAAGGCGACGACTGCCGCGAAGGCCTGACGGCGGTCATCGCCGTCAAGGTTCCCGAGCCGCAGTTCGAAGGCCAAACGAAGACCAAGCTCGGCAACAGTGAGGTGAAAGGTCTCGTCGAGGCGCTGGTGAACGACAAGCTCGGGGCCTACTTCGAGGAGCATCCTGCCGACGCGAAGAGCATCGTCCAGAAGGCGTGCGAGGCGGCACGCGTGCGCGAAGCGACGCGCAAAGCGAAAGAGCTCGCGCGACGCAAAGGCGCGCTCGATTCCGGCTCATTGCCGGGCAAGCTCGCCGACTGTCAGGAACGCGACCCGGCGCTCTCCGAGCTCTACATCGTCGAAGGCGATTCCGCCGGTGGCTCTGCCAAGCAAGGCCGCGATCGCCGCAACCAGGCGATCCTCCCGCTTCGCGGCAAGATCTTGAACGTCGAGAAGGCCCGTTTCGATAAGATGCTCTCGTCACAAGAGATCCGGGTGCTCATCACGGCCATGGGCGCCGGCATCGGCAAGGACGAGCAGGACCTCGCGAAGCTGCGCTACCACACGATCGTCATCATGACGGACGCGGACGTCGACGGCTCCCACATCCGCACGCTGCTACTGACGTTCTTCTACCGGCAGTACGCGGAGCTCATCGAGAAGGGGTACCTCTACATCGCGCAGCCGCCGCTCTTCAAAGTGCGCAAAGGCAAGCAAGAGCACTACTTGAAGGACGAGACCGCGCTCGAGGATCATCTCGTCGAGCTCGGCACGCAGGACGTCCGCCTCGAGGCGGACGGCACGAGTCTCACCGGGATTGCGTTGAAGGGCCTGGTGAAGCGCGCCATCCGTTTCGAGAAGATCATGGATGTCGTCGAGCGCAAGAAGCGGCAGCGCCACGTCGTCGGTGCGATCGCGGCACTCGAGGAGAATCCGGAAGAATGGCTACGCGATCGCGCGCGCGTCGACGCGGTCGCGGAGAAGGTGCGGCATCATCTCGAGACGACGGCGCCCGAGCAGCTGCCGCTGACGTACCTCTGCGAGGACGACGTCGAGCACAACACGTCGCGCGTCACGTTTCTCACGCGCACGAACGGCGGCGGCACGCGTACGGTCGTCGACATGGAGTTCTGCCTCTCGCCGGAGTTCGAGGAGCTGCGCCGTCTCGCCGGCGAGCTGCGCGCTGCGGGCGCGCCGCCCTTCACGTTGACCGCCGGCGAGCGCGTCCTCACGGCGACGTCGCTGCGCGAGGTCGTCGACGACATCGTCCGCGACGCGCGCAAGGGCCTCGACATCCAGCGTTACAAGGGTCTCGGCGAAATGAATCCGGAGCAGCTCTGGGCGACGACGATGAATCCGGAAACCCGCACGCTGCTGCAAGTCCGGCTCGCCGACGCGTACACCGCCGATCAGATCTTCTCGACGCTCATGGGCGACGAGGTGGAGCCGCGCCGTAAGTTCATCGAGGCGAACGCACTCGACGTGAAGAACCTCGACATCTGAGCCGTGCACAAGATCCCCGTCAACATCGAAGACGAGATGCGTCAGTCCTTCATGGACTACGCGATGAGCGTCATCATCAGTCGCGCACTGCCGGACGTGCGCGACGGGCTGAAGCCGGTCCATCGCCGTGTGCTGTACGCGATGTACGACCTCGGGAACGAGTGGAACAAGGGATACAAGAAATCAGCGCGCGTCGTCGGCGACGTCATCGGTAAATACCACCCGCACGGCGACCAGGCGGTCTACGACGCCATTGTGCGCATGGCGCAGGAATTCTCGCTGCGCTACCCGCTCGTCGACGGCCAGGGAAACTTCGGCTCCGTCGACGGCGATCCCGCGGCGGCGATGCGCTACACCGAAATCCGCATGGCGCGCATCGCCGGCGAGCTGATCGCCGATCTCGAGAAGGAAACCGTCGACTACATCCCGAACTACGACGAGACGCTACGCGAGCCGGTGGTCATGCCGAGCCGGCTGCCGAACCTTCTGGTGAACGGCAGCACCGGCATCGCCGTCGGGATGACGACGAACGTCCCGCCGCACAATTTGAAGGAAGTCGTCGACGCGACAATTGCGCTCATCGAGCACCCGGACATCAGCGTTAAGGAGCTCATGCAGCACGTCCCCGGGCCGGATTTTCCGACCGGCGGCTTCATCCACGGAAAGGCCGCGATTCGCGAGGCGTACGAGACCGGCAAGGGCGTCTTGCAGGTGCGTGCGCGCGCGACGACGGAGATCGACAAGCGCACCGGCCGCGCGAGCCTCATCGTCTCCGAGATTCCGTTCCAGGTGAACAAGGCACGCTTGATCGAGCGCATCGCCGAGCTGGTGAACGAGAAGCGCATCGACGGCATCAGCGACTTGCGCGACGAATCCGATCGCGAGGGCATGCGCATCGTCATCGAGCTGAAGCGCGACGCGGTGCCGGAGATCGTGCTGAACCAGCTCTACAAGATGACGCCGATGCAGGACTCGTTCGGCATCATCATGCTGGCGATCGTCGAGCGCCGGCCGCGTCTCCTCACATTGAAGCAGGTCCTGCAGCACTTCATCGGCCATCGCGTCGAGGTCGTGACGCGGCGAACGATTTTCGATCTGCGCAAGGCCGAGGAGCGTCTCCACATCCTCGACGGTCTGCGCATCGCGCTCGAGAACCTCGACGCGGTGATCCGACTGATCCGCGCGGCAGCCGATCCCGCGACGGCGCGCACCGGCCTGATGAGCGGCTTCGGCCTGTCCGAGGTGCAGGCACAAGCGATCCTCGACATGCGCCTGCAGCGCCTGACCAATCTCGAGCGCGACAAGATCCTCGCCGAGCACGCCGAGACGGTCGCGCTGATCACGCGGCTCCGACAGATCCTCGCCGACGAGCACGAGGTCTATGCGATCATCGTCGAGGAGCTGCGCGAGTTGAAGAAGATGTTCGGCGACGCGCGGCGCACCGAGATCCTCGACGCCACCACCGAGATCTCGATCGAGGACATGATCGCCGAAGAAGACATGGTGGTCACGATCTCGCACGAGGGCTACATCAAGCGAAACCCCGTGTCGCTCTACCGCGCGCAGCGCCGCGGCGGAAAGGGCAAGATCGGCACCACCACGCGCGACGAGGACTTCGTCGAGCACCTCTTCGTCGCGTCGACGCACAGCTACATTCTCTTCTTCACGACCGTCGGCAAAGTCTACTGGATCAAGGTGCACGAGGTACCGCAGGCCGGCCGCGCAGCACGCGGCAAGGCGATCGTGAATCTCCTGACGCTGCGGCCCGACGAGAAGATCTCCGCGTTCCTGCCCGTCCGGGAGTTCCAGGAGAACCGCTTCGTCTTCTTCGCCACGAAAAAGGGCATCGTGAAGAAGACGGACCTCATGGCCTACTCGAACCCGCGGCCTTCCGGAATCATCGCGATCGGCCTCGACGGCGCCGATGAGGTGATCGGCATACGGCTGACCGATGGGAAGCAGGAGATCATCCTCTCGACGCGCATGGGGCAATCGATCCGCTTCAAAGAGGAAGAGGTACGGAGCATGGGCCGCGGCGCCGGCGGCGTGAAAGGAATCACGCTCGAAGCCGACGACGAGGTCGTCAGCATCGAGATCCTCACCGAGGGCGCGAGCGTACTGACCGTCGCCGAGAACGGCTACGGCAAACGCACAGAGACCGGCGAATACCGGGTGCAGTCACGCGGCGGCAAGGGCATCATCACGATGAAGACGACCGACCGCACCGGCCTCGTCGTCGGCGTCCAGCAAGTGACCGACGAGGACAACCTCATGCTGGTCACGAGCAACGGCAAGATCATTCGGCTGCGCGTCGGCGACATCCGCGTGATCGGCCGCAACACGCAAGGTGTGCGGCTGATCGACACGGAGCCCGGCGAGCGCGTCGTGAGCTTGGCACGGCTCGCCGAGCGCGAAGAGGACGACGAAGAGCCGACACCCGCTGCGTCGTGAGCGGGGCGACAGCCTCGCCCGCGTGAGCTGAAACGCGGCGCCGCGCGCCGCCCAGCGGCTACGATCGTCGGCGGCGGGCGTGGCGGACGCGCGGCGGGTGCTGCTCACCATCGCGTTGCAGCAGCGCGATCGCCTCGTCGCACCAATCGACGTAGCTGCTCGCGTGACGAATTCCGCGCAGCAGGGTGAGGTAGCCGCCGAGGCGCAAGCGGTTCGACATCACCGGGCCGCTGCTGAGGAACCGCTCCAGCTCTTGGTACTTCTGCCGTCGCACGCGATAGATCTCGCGGTGCTTGGTAATCAGCTCCGTCGCCTCCTCGTTGGTCAAGAGACCGCTCGAGAAGGTCTTGAGCATCATCTCGTCTTTCACGCGCTGCGGCCGAGCGGGAATCCGCAGCCACGCGAGCAGCGCTTTGCGACCACTCTCGCTGAGCGTGTAGATCTTCTTCGTCGGACGGCCGCGTTGCTCGACGCTCCGATGCGTGACGTCGCCGTTGCGCTCGAGTCGCGCGAGCTCCTTGTAAATCTGCGGATGGCTGGCGTGCCAAAAATATCCGACGGAGCCGTCGAAGAGCTTCATCAGCTCGTAGCCGCTCAGCGGATCGTGGGCGAGCAGGCTGAGAATAGCGTAGCGGAGCGACACGGCGGACACGCCTCCTTCGGACGAGCACCCCCCTAACAGGGATGACGCCGGCGCCGCAAGTGAATAATGCCCCACCGTCCCCACGATTTCGTGCAGCAGCGGCGACGACGAGCCGTTCCTTGCGACCGCGCCGGCGATGTGCGAGACCGCGGCCGTCGTGGCGACCATCGGGGTGATCGGCGCCGGCTCCTGGGGCACGGCGCTCGCGAAGATGCTCGGCGAGTCGGGCCACGACGTCACCCTGTGGGCGCACCGCGCGGAGGTCGCGCGCGACATCGAGACGAAGCGCGAGAACACGACGTATCTGCCCGGCTTCCCGCTGCCCGTGAGGCTTCGCGCCACGGCGGATCTCGCGGCGGCGGCGCGCGACAAAGACATCGTGCTCTCGGTCAGCCCATCGCACGTCGTCCGCACGGTCATGAGCGACGCAGTGGGTCACCTGACGGGCGATCCGTACCTCGTCACCGCGTCGAAGGGGATCGAGGAGGCGACCCACCTGACGATGGCGGGCGTGCTCGAGGAGATCGTCGGGACGGCGCGCGCGAATCGCGTCTGCGCGCTCTCGGGCCCGAGCTTCGCTCGCGAGGTCGCCGCGCACATGCCGACGGCCGTCACGGTCGGCGCCCGCGACCACGAGGTGAGCGCCGCAGTGCAGCGCATCTTCACGACCGCGTATTTTCGCGTCTACTCTTCGGACGATCTGATCGGCGTCGAGATCGGCGGTGCGGTGAAGAACGTGATCGCGATTGCCGCGGGGGTGAGCGACGGACTCGGTTTCGGCTCGAACACGCGCGCCGCGCTGATCACCCGCGGCATCGCGGAAACGGCGCGTCTCGGCGCCGCCATGGGAGCGAACCCGGTCACGCTCTCGGGATTGGCGGGTGTCGGCGACCTCGTGCTGACGTGCACGGGTGAGCTCAGCCGCAACCGCAACGTCGGCCTTCGACTGGGCCGCGGCGAGGCATTGGCAGACATCGTCCGAGACATGAAAATGGTTGCAGAGGGAATCAAGAACACGCGATCCGTCCGTGCGCTCGCGGCGAAGCTCGGCGTCGAGATGCCGATCACGGAGCAAATGTATGCAATGCTGTACGAAGCGAAGCCGCCACGCGAGGTCGTGACCGACCTCATGGGACGCGGTCTCAAGGCGGAGTTCAGCCGAACCCACTGACGAGGAGCGACGATGCCGAAAGAATCATGCAAGTTCGACGGCTGCGAGAAGCCAGCCGCGGGTAAGGGATATTGCGCGGGTCACTACAAAGACTGGCGCCGCGGCTCGCTGCCCAAAGCGCGGTACAAGACGTGTACGCACGAGGCCTGCCGAAAACCGCGCAGCATCGGCTCCAAGTGCGAGGAGCACGGACGCAAAGCTCCGGTCGCCGCCGGCGAGGCGGCCGCGTCGTAACGCTCGGCGTGCCGACGCCGGCCGCGTATCGCGCCTAACGTATCGCACCTAAATTGACAGTCGGGGGCTGCTGTGATGGATAGGCGCGATTCCGTATGAAGCGAACCTTTCAACCGAGCAACCTCCGACGTAAGCGCACACACGGCTTTCTCGCCCGCATGGCGTCCCCCGGTGGGCGCCAGGTGCTGAAACGCCGCCGCGCCAAGGGCCGGAAGCAGCTCACCGTTTCGATTCCGCCGAAGCAGCCGAGATGACCGCGCCCGCAGGCGAGGGCTTCCCGAAAGCGGCGCGCATCCGCCGCCGCCGGGAGTACCTGGCGCTCGCTCGGACGGCGCGACGGCGGCACGCGCCGCATTTCGTCCTGCTCTGCGAGCCGAGCGACGGCGAGTCTCGGCTCGGTGTCACGGTCAGCCGTAAGGTCGGCAACGCCGTCGTACGCAACCTGGTGAAGCGGCGCGTGCGGGAGGTCTTCCGCCGCGACCCGCGCCGCCTCGTGCCGAACCACGACGTGGTCGTGATCGCGAAGCCGGGAGCCGGGGAGCTCGCGTTTCGCGCGATCGCAGACGAGCTCGGCACGGCGGTCACCGGGCGTGTCGAGCGACCGCGGACCTGACGTGCCGACGCGCCGGCGCGTCCTGCGCGAGATGGCGGTGGCGCCGCTGCGACTCTATCGGATGACGCTCTCGCCGTTCTTGCCGCGCAGCTGCCGCTTCGAGCCGACCTGCTCCGCCTATGCGATCGAGGCCGTACTTCTCCACGGGGTCGCGCGCGGCGCCTGGTTGGCGGTGCGTCGCCTGCTCCGCTGTCGGCCCGCGTGCGCAGCCGGTCTCGATCCGGTTCCCGGCGAAGCGAGCAGCTGATGGACCAGCGTCGCGCATTGATCGCTGGATTGCTCTGCCTGGTCGTGTTGGTCGTTTACCAGGAGTTGATCCGGCGCCTCTATCCGCCGCCGCCGGAAAACGTGCCGACGGCGACCGCCGAGCAGCTGACCTCCGCGCAGGCGCCGCTGCCCGCGCCCGCCAGTGAAAGCGCCGGCACCCCCGAAGCGCCAGCTGCCGTTGATCGCGGGACCGTCGTTCCGATCGAGACGCCGCTCTACTCGGCGCGCGTGGCGACGATCGGCGGTCGACTCCTGAGCTTTCGGCTGAAGCAGTTTCGGACGAGCATCGAACCATCGAGTGAGCCGCTCGAGATGGTGGATGTCGCGCCGTCGGCGGCGCCGCCTCTCGGGGTGCGCTTCATTGCCGATGACGGCAAGGTCGAGGACGACACGACGGTCGTCTACGCCGCCGATCAGCCGTCGGTCGACGTCGCGGCCGGCGCGAGCGCGATACTGAATCTACGCGGCACGTTGCCCTCGGGCGCGCCCGTCGAGAAGACGTTGACGCTCACGGGCGACACGTATCCGATCACGGTTGCCGTACGTGCCGATGCGCTGCCGCCTCGTTTCACGCACGTCGGGCTTGGTTGGCGGCGGCACGTTGCGGTCGGAAACCCGAAGGACCCGGACACCCGCTACCGGAGCGCGGTCGTTCTCGCGAACAACAAGGTCGTGCACGAAGCGCCCGCGACGCCGTCGCCGGAGGGACCGAAGCACTTCGACCCCCCGGTCGCATGGGCCGGCTACGGCGACCACTACTTTCTCGCCGCGCTCGCCGCCGAGGATCCGACGAAAGCGTCGGCCGTCGTCAGCCCGGATCCGGACGGCGTGCAGATCCTGCTTTCGGCGCCCCGCGACGCTGCGGGCGGCGCGACGTTCACCCTGTACGTCGGTCCGAAGGACGTGGAGATCCTCGAGGCCGCCAACCACCAGCTCACCCGCGCTGTCGAGTTCGGCTGGTTCGCGTTTCTCGCGGTGCCGCTCCTGCGCCTACTGCGGCTGTTTCACCGCGTGACCCGCAATTACGGGGTCGACATCGTACTGCTGACGGTGCTCGTGAAGGTGCTCTTCCTGCCGCTCTCGCAGAAGAGCATGAAGTCCATGCGCGACATGCAGCGACTCCAGCCGCAGATGGCGAAGCTGCGCGAGAAGTTCAAGGACGATCGCGAGCGCTTGAACAAGGAGATGATGGAGCTCTACCGCCGCCATCGCGTCAATCCGCTCGGAGGCTGCCTACCGATGGTTTTGCAGTTCCCGGTGTTCATCGGATTGTACCAGGCGTTGAATCAATCGATCGAGCTGCGCCACGCGAAGCTCGGACTCTGGGTGCGCGATCTCTCGGCGCACGAGTGCTACCCATGGCCCGGACAGCAGCCGACGCTCGGCTGCAACGATCTTTCGATAATGGGCCTGTCGATTCCTGTGCTCGTGATCCTGATGGGCGCCAGCATGCTGCTGCAACAGTGGCTGTCCCCTTCGACGGGCATGGATCCGGCGCAGCAGCGCATGATGATGGTCCTCATGCCGGTCATGTTCACGGTGATGTTCGTCAACTTTCCATCGGGGCTCGTTCTCTACTGGCTGGTCAACAATCTGCTGACGATCGGCCAGCAATGGTGGACGAACCGCGCGAACGCGTGAGCCATGCGATCCGTCGAGGTCGAAGGCGGATCGATCGATGACGCGATCGAGCGCGCGCTGCGTGCGCTCGGCGCCGGCCGCGATCAGGTCGAGATCGACATCCTCGAGAATGCGAGCCGCGGCGTTCTCGGGATCGGCAGACGTCGCGCCCGCGTGCGCGCGACGATCCGCGCCCCGCTCGTCCTCTCGGCGTCCGACGGCGCGGCCGCGCGTCATCCGGTCGCCGACGCGCTCGAGGGCGCGGCCGTGGATCATCCGCGGCGCGACGGCGGCGCGCAGACGGTCCGCCGGAGTGCAGACGGACGCGAGTTCGACGTCCCGTCGTTCCTCGAAGGCGCGTTGCAGCGGATGGGCGTCGCGGCGCAGGTGCGTGCAGGTGACGCCGTCGACGGCACCCGCACCCTCGAGATCGACGGCAGCGATGCGCAGGTGCTCGCGACATGTGCAGGCGACGTGCTGGCTGCGCTCGAGCTCATGGTGAACCGCGTCGCCGACCGGCACGCGACCGAGCGCATCCGCTTCAGGATCACGCTTCCGGACGGTGGTGCCGACGATCTGCCGCGCCGCGCGCGGCGCCTGGCAGAGCGCGTGCGCCGACACCGAAAGCCGGTAACGATCGAGGCCGCCGACGAGCACGAGCGGAGGGCATGGACGACCGCGCTGCAGGGCGAGCGCGGCGTCGCCGTCCGACCGAACGGATCGCGGCTGGTCATCGTTCCACAGGGGCGGAAGGGCGGCGGCACGGCCGAGCGCTGATCGTGATGCGCGACACGATTGCCGCGATCGCGACCCCCCTCGGCCAGGGCGGCATCGCTGTCGTACGCGTGAGCGGCCCCGACGCGGCCACGATCGTGGCGCGGCTCCTCGAACGCGGCGACCGTCCGCTGCGCCCGCGGCGAGTCTACGTCGGCAAGCTGCTCGATCGGGCCGGCGGCAGCGCGATCGACGAGGTGCTCGTGTTCACGATGTGCGCGCCGCACAGCTATACGGGCGAAGACACCGCGGAAATCCAATGCCACGGCGGCTCGATCGTGAGCGGCCGCGTGCTGCACGCGGTCCTCGAGGCGGGCGCGCGTCCGGCGGCGCCGGGCGAGTTCACGCGCCGCGCATTCGTGAACGGCCGGCTCGATCTCGCGCAGGCGGAAGCGGTCGCCGACTTGATCGCCGCGCGCAGCGATGCTGCGCAACGGCTCGCGTGGTCGCAGCTCGAAGGCCATTTGTCGGCGCGCGTCGAGACGCTGCGCACGAGTATCGTCGCAGCGCGCGCGCTGTGCGAGGCGGCAATCGACTTCGCGGACGAGGACCTTCCCGAGCTCGACAACGCGCGACTCGCGCACGAGCTGGGGCGCATCCGCGCCGAGGTCGACGCGCTCGCGGCGACGTTCGCTCGTACCCGTGTACGTTACGAAGGCGCACGGGCGGTTCTCGTAGGACGGCCGAACGTCGGCAAGTCGAGCGTCCTGAACGCCCTCGCCGGCCGCGAGCGCGCGATCGTGACGCCCGTCCCCGGCACGACGCGCGACGTGCTCGAGGCGGCAATCACCGCTTGCGGCGTTCCGGTCGTGATCGCCGACACCGCCGGCCTGCGCGACACGAATGACGTCGTCGAGCGCGCCGGCGTCGAGCGCACCCACGCGGCGCTCGCGGATGCGGGCTGCGCGCTCGCCGTCTTCGACGGCTCCGCGCCCCTCGACACCGCCGATCACGCCGTCGCGGCCGCGGTTCGCGACCTGCCGGTCGTGGCGATCCTCAACAAGCGCGATCTGCCTGCGATGACGACGAAGGCGGACGTCGCTGCGCTCGTCGGCGACACGGCGATGGTCGAGCTGAGCGCGCTCCGCGGCGATGGACTCGGCGACCTCGAGGCCGCGATCGCGCGGGTGCTGCTTGCCGATGCGAATCGCGACGAGGCCGAGGTCGGCATCTTCCGCGAGCGTCACCGTGATGCCGTGCGCCGCGCCGCCGCCGACCTCGCGCGCGCCGCGCAGGCATTGGAGGCGGGCGCGCCGCTCGAGCTCGTGGCCAGCGACGTCGCTGCCGCGGCGGACGCGCTCGGCGCCATCACGGGAGTCGTCACCTCGGAGGACGTCCTCGACCGGGTGTTTGCCGAATTCTGCATCGGCAAATAAGGTTCGACGTCGAACCGCGCGCGCGGTTCGAACGGAACCATGAGTGCACGGATGTACGACGTCATCGTGGTCGGAGCCGGCCATGCCGGGATCGAGGCGGCGCTGGCCGCCGCGCGGCTCGGCGCCGACACGCTCGTTCTGACGTCGAATCTGGACCACGTCGGCCAGATGTCGTGCAATCCCGCGATCGGCGGCATCGGCAAGGGCCACCTCGTGAAGGAGATCGACGCGCTCGGCGGCGCCATGGCGCACGCGATCGACGCGACCGGCATTCAGTTCCGGACGCTCAACACGAAGAAAGGCCCGGCGGTACGCGCGACGCGGGCGCAAGCCGACAAGGCGCTTTACCGACGATACATGAAGCGGCTTCTCGAGTCGGCGGCGGGAGTCACGCTGCGGCAGGCGAGCGTCGAGCGCGTGCTCGTCGAGAACGGCGGCGTACGCGGCGTCGAGACGCAAATAGGCGAGGCGTTTCTGGGGCGCGCCGTCGTGCTGACGACCGGCACGTTCTTGAAGGGCCTGATCCACGTCGGCCGGCATCACTACCCTTCGGGCCGCGCCGGCGACTTCGCCGTGTTCGGATTGAGCGATAGCCTGAGCGCGCTCGGCTTCCGCATCGGCCGGTTGAAGACGGGTACGTGTCCCCGTCTTGATGCGCGCACGATCGATTTCGCGGCACTGACACCGCAGCCCGGCGATCCCGAGCCGGTGCCGTTCGCGTTCGAGAGCCACGGCATCGTGCAGCCGCAGGTGCCGTGTCACATCACGTACACGACCGCGGCGACACACGAGATCGTGCGTCGCGGTCTGCCCGAGTCGGCGATGTACGTCGGCAACATCACCGGCCGCGGCCCGCGCTACTGTCCGTCGATCGAGGACAAGATCGTGCGCTTCGCCGAGAAGCCGCGCCATCAGATCTTCCTCGAGCCCGAGGGCCTCGACACGGTGGAGGTCTATCCGAACGGCCTTTCGACGAGTCTGCCGCTCGAGATCCAACAGGCAATGGTGCGCTCGATCCCAGGGCTGGAGCGCGCCGAGATCATGCGCCCGGGTTACGCGATCGAGTACGATTACGTCGATCCGCTGCAGCTTCATGACTCGCTCGAGACGAAGCTCGTGCGCGGGCTTTTCCACGCCGGACAACTCAACGGCACGACCGGCTACGAGGAAGCGGCTGCGCAAGGTCTTGTCGCGGGCGCCAATGCCGCGCGCGGCACGAGCGGCGCAGCGCCGCTCCGGATCGGGCGTGAGCTCGCCTACATCGGCGTCATGATCGACGATCTCGTCACGCGGGGCGTCGGCGAGGAGCCCTATCGAATGTTCACCTCGCGCGCCGAGCACCGGCTCGTGCTGCGCGAGGGCAACGCCGACGAGCGCCTCTGCGCGGTCGCCGAGACCGCCGGCTTGATCGATCAGGACCGGGCGCGGCGCATCCGAATAAAACAAGAGTTGATTTCAGCGGAGATAGTCTTCTTGACGCAGAATAGTCTCGCCGCGGAGCTGCGCCGGCCGGCGGTTGCGTACGCGGATGTCCGCGGACGCCGGCGGACGGAATCGGTATTGCCGCGCGAATTCGAGGCGGAAGTCGAGTGTCGGATAAAGTACGCCGGTTACATCGAGCGCCAGCTGCGGGAGATCGCCCGACTGCGAGACCTCGAAGACCTGCGCCTACCTGTCGACATCGAGTACGCGAGCTTGCGCGCGCTCTCGAGTGAGGTGCGCGAGAAGCTGGCGGTCGTGCGGCCGACGACGCTCGGGCAAGCGGCACGGATTCCCGGTGTCACGCCGGCGGCAATCTCCATTCTCGCCGTGCTCGTGAGAAACGCTCGTGAGGGCGGCATCGCCGTTGCTGCGGCTCGGCCCCGCTGAGCGCGACCGCCTGCGTGCCGGCGCCGCCGCGCTCACGATCGAGCTCGACTCGACGGCACTCGATCGACTCGTGCGGTACGCCGATCTCCTCGACCGCTGGCGGAGCTCCGCGAATCTCATCTCGTGCCGCACCGCCGACGAGCTGATCGAGCGTCACCTGCTGGATGCGCTCGTCTGCACTTGGGCCTGTACCGCGGCGGCCGACATCGCCGATCTCGGCAGCGGCGCCGGGCTTCCCGGCGTGCCGCTCGCCATCGTCGCCCCGGAGCGGCGGACGCTCCTCGTCGAGCCCCGCCGCCGCCGCGCCAGCTTCCTCCGCGAGGTGAAGCGCGAGCTCAATCTGCCGCACGTCCAGGTGCTGCAGGTTCGGGTCGAAGAATTCACCCACGTCGATGTCGAGCCCGTCGAGATCGCCCTTTCCCGAGCCGTCTGGTCCGACGATCGCCTGCTCCGCTTCGCCGCCCCCTGGATCCGCGATCGCGGCCTCCTCCTCTGCCAACGTGCCCTCAATCACGCGCTCGTCCCCACACCCCCTTTCCTTCTCGAGCAGACTCTCGAGTACCGCCTCACCGCCCGTGTCCACCGCCGCCTCGATGTGTACCGCAAGCCGCCCGCCGCCGGCGCGGAATGTTTCACGTGAAACACTCCGCGCCGGCACAGCGCCAAGTCGGCCGTGGCATCTCACGCGTCGATTGCCGCGGATCGTGAACGCCGTGCCCGCCCTCGGCCGCTGGACGGGTGCGACGACGTGCGTTCGAGGGGATCACGTCGAACACGGCCGCCCGCGACGCCGCGCTCGAGTGTTCCACGTGAAACATTCGGCCGTCGCCGCACCCCCGAACGATTCGCGTTGCGCCGCGGCCCGCCCGCTGTTATGAAGCGCGAGACCGTCTGGCGCGGAGGTGCTTGTGGGACGGGTTCTCGCGGTCGCAAATCAAAAAGGCGGAGTCGGAAAGACTACCACGGCGGTGAATCTCAGCGCCGGGCTCGCGCTCGCTGGATGCTCGACGTTGCTCGTCGATTTCGATCCGCAGGCGAGCGCGACGAGCGGTCTCGGCGTCCATCCGCAGGAGCTCGAGGCCTCGGTCTACCACGTGTTGATCGGAGCTCGACCTATCGAAGAGGTCATCCGAAAGACGCAGATCGAGCGCCTCGCACTCTTGCCAGCGAGCCGCGATCTGATCGGTGCCGAGATCGAGCTCGTACCTCTGCCACGGCGCGAGTACCGGCTCGACGACGCGATCGCGCAAACGAGGCGGCAATACGACTTCGTGATCATCGACTGCCCGCCGTCTCTCGGTCTGCTGACGGTGAACGCGCTCACCGCTGCGGACGCGGTGCTGATTCCATTGCAGTGCGAGTATTACGCGCTCGAAGGCTTGAGCGCGCTCCTCGAGACGATCGGCTTCATCCGCCAAAGCCTGAATCCGAAACTAGACATTCAGGGGCTATTACTAACGATGTTTGATACACGGAACGGCCTGGCGCATCAAGTGGTCAACGAGGTGCGGCAACATTTCCCGAATCAGGTATTCGAGGCCGTAGTTCCACGGAATGTTCGTCTGAGCGAGTCGCCGAGCTACGGCATGCCGGCGATGTTGTACGACGCCCGATCGCGCGGTGCGCGCGCCTATGCCGCCGTGGCAGATGAGTTGATTCAAAACAGTGTTAGGACATGATTATGCGTAGACCTTTGGGCCGCGGGCTGGATGCGCTCATTCCCGGAGCTCCGAAGCCGGCACTCGCCGAGACGCCGACGTCGGTCGAGCCGGAGCGACGGGCCGCGATCGATCGCATCCGCCCGAACCCACGCCAGCCGCGCGCCGACTTCGACGCAGCGGCGCTGGACGAGCTCGCCGCGTCCATTCGCGCCCAAGGCATCCTGCAGCCGCTGCTCGTCCGTCCTGACGGCGATGGCGGCTATGAGCTCGTCGCGGGCGAGCGCCGGTTGCGTGCGGCGGGGCTGGCGGGTCTCCGCGAAGTGCCGATCGTCGTCCGCGAGGTCTCCGATCGTGAAAGCTTGGAGCTCGCGCTCATCGAGAACATTCAGCGCGACGATCTCTCGCCGCTCGAAGAAGCGGCCGCCTACCAGCGGTTGCTCGACGATTTCGGCCATACGCAGGAGGAGATCGCGACGCGCGTCGGCAAGAGTCGCCCCGCGATCGCGAACGCGCTCCGACTCCTGCGCCTTCCCGAGCCGATCAAGCGCGAGCTCGCGCGCGGACGTCTCACGGCGGGGCACGCGCGCGTGCTGCTCTCGCTCGACACCGCCGACGCGCAGCTGCGCGCCGCGCGCCAGATCCTCGCGCGGCAACTCTCCGTTCGCGACACGGAGAAGCTTGCGGGCACGCGTCGCAACGGCGACGAGCGCCGCACCGCGCGCGATCCCCATCGCGCCGCGCTCGAGCGCGAGCTCGCGGCGGCGCTCGGTACGCGCGTGCGAATCGTGCCGCGTGGACGCGGCGGTCGCATCGAGATCGAGTACTACTCGAATGAGGAGCTCCAGGGCCTCACCGAAAGGCTCTCGCGCGGCGCGCAGAACTTTGACAACGTGTAAGGTCGATGGTAGGACGACGCGGTTTTGTCCCAGCCGCAAACAACAGATCACGCAGTCGAAAGGAAACCTTCCATGGCACTCTTCGGGAAGGAGAACAAAGATCGGCACGATCGCCTGTCGGATCGCGATGACACGCGTCTCGTAACCGAAGACTCAACTCGCAAGGACGCCTACATGCCAGAGCCAGAGCCCACGGTGCCCGCCGCCAGCGGCGAGGTGAACGCGTATCTCGGAAAGGGCAGCAAGGTCGCCGGCAAGCTGACGTTCGAAGGAACGGTCCGCGTCGACGGGACGGTGGAAGGCGAGGTTGCGGCGCAGGATACGCTCATCGTCGGCGAGAGCGCGATCGTCAACGCGCAGATCATCGGCAGCACGATCATCATCAAAGGGAAGGTCACCGGCGACATCACCGCGCGCAAGCGCGTCGAGATCAAAGCGCCCGGGAAGTTGTTCGGCAACGTGACGACGCCCAGCCTGATCATCCAGGAGGGCGTGATCTTCGAGGGTCACTGCTCGATGGGCGGCGCCGACGCCGCCAAAGGTGATCGCAAGGTCACGCCGTTCCCGAAGGACGATCGCGGCGAAGCGCTCGCACCGAAAGCGGCGCTGTCCGAGGGGATGAAGTAGCTCCTTCGGACGAGTTGTTTCGACATCGTCACGGCGCGCCGGCGACCGCCGGCCCCCTCGCCGGCAGAGACACGATGAAGCTTCGGACGAGACGCTCGATTTTCGTGCATCACGCGAGGCCAGAAGGCCGATGATCAAGTTGCCGCCGGACTGGACGTTCGTCGCGCAGATCATCTGCTTCGTCGTCTTCTGGCAGATCATGCGCTGGGCGCTCTTCACGCCGGTGCAGCGCGCCTTGGCGACGCGCGCCGCGCGCACGACGGGCGATCGCGCGCGCGCGGATGCGCTGCGCGCCGACGCGGCAACGTTGGCGGCGAACGTCGAGGCGCAGCTTGCCGAAGGACGCCGCGCGGGTGCACGGCAGGCGGACGAGATCCGGCGCCGCGCCGAGACAGAGGAGCAGGCGACCCTTGCGCGGTATCGCGACCAGGCACTCGCGGTACTCGAGCGCGAGCGCGCGACGACCGATGCGCAAGTGGCGGCGGCACGTGCGCCCCTTCGCGGCGAGGCCGATCGACTCGCAGCGAGTGTCGTCACGAAAGTACTGGGGAGGCCCGCGTGAGCCGGCAAGCGCCGGGCATCGCGACCGCGCTGGCGGGATTCGCGCTCGCCGACACGCGTCTGCTGTTCGCCGCGGAAGCGGAGCGCGGCGCGAGCCACGAGAGTGGCCACGCGCCGAGCGTCACCGAGCTCCTCTTTCCGACGATCAACTTCGCGATTTTCGCCGTGATCGTGGTGAAATACGTGATCCCCGCGTTGCGCGAGTACTTGCGGCGCCGCGCCGACGATGTCACCGCGGCGATCGCCGAAGCGGCCGCCGCGCTCGGAGACGCCGAGTCGCTCATGACGTCGACGCGCGCGCAGGCGGCGTCCGTCGACGCCGAGCGCGCCAGCATTCAGGAGGACCTCGTCACCGCAGCGACGCGCCACGCCGAGCGCCTGCGCGAGCAAGCGGAGGAAACCGGCAAGCGCCGCCTCGCCGACGCCGCGCTCGTCGCCGAGCAGGAGCGGCGACGCGCATCGCAGGAGGTGCGTATGGAAGTCGCCGCGCTTGCGACCGAGCTCGCGGAGTCGCGCCTGCGCGCCGCGCTCTCCGCGGACGATCAGCGGGCATTCGTGGAAGAGTTCATCAAGGAAGCGCCGACGCAATGAGAGTCGACGCCGTCGCGCGACGGTACGCGCGCGCCGTTTTTCGGCTCGCACAGGAGCAGGACGAGGTCGACGCGGTGGCACGCGCGCTCGCGGCGACGACGGCCCTGCTCGAAGACGAGCGCGTCGCGTATGTGCTCACCGGTCCCGTCCCGCGCGAGCACAAACAGCAATTGCTGCGGACGATCAGCGACAACGTCGGCGCGCCGCCATCCTTCCGCGATCTCCTCCTGCTGCTCGCGGACCGCGACCGCATACGGCAGCTCGCGGCGATCCGCGAGGTGTTCGACGCGCTCGTCGACAAGAGCCGCGGCCGCACCCGCGCGCACGTCGCGAGCGCGGTGCCGCTCACCCAAGAGCTGCTGACGCGCCTGACGGGAGTCTTCAGCGAGCTCACGGGCAAGCAGGTGATCGCCGAGACGACGGTCGATCCCGAGCTCTTGGCGGGCGCGATCGTCGAGATCGACGGCCGGGTGTACGACGGCAGCCTGCGCACGCAGCTCGCGAAGCTCCGCCAGCAGATGGCGAGCGGCGGCTAATCGACCAACGGGAGAGGCAGATGCAGATTCGAGCCGCAGAGATCAGCGAGGTCATCAAGAAGCAGATCGCCGAGTACAGCCGCGACGTCGAGGTGCGCGAGACCGGCATCGTGCTCTCGTGCGGCGACGGCATCGCGCGCATCTACGGCCTCGACAAGGCGGCGGCCGGCGAGCTGCTGCAATTCCCGCACGACGTCACCGGCATGGTCCTCAACCTCGAGGAGGACAACGTCGGCGCCGTGCTCTTCGGCGAGGTGCAGGCGATCGGCGAGGGCGACGAGGTCCGCCGCACCGGCCGCATCGCCGAGGTGCCCGTCGGGGCGGCGTTGCGCGGGCGCGTCGTCAACGCGCTCGGAGTGCCGATCGACGGCAAAGGTCCGATCGCCACGAACGAGACGCGTCGCATCGAGCTCAAGGCGCCCGGCATCGTCGCCCGCCAGCCCGTCAAGGAGCCGCTCCAGACCGGCATCAAGGCCGTCGACACGATGATTCCGATCGGCCGCGGCCAGCGCGAGCTCATCATCGGCGACCGCCAGACCGGCAAGACGGCGGTGGCGCTCGACACCATCGTGAATCAGCGCGGCGGCGACGTCACCTGCATCTACGTCGCGGTCGGGCAGAAGCGCTCGACCGTCGCGCAGGTCGTCGAGAAGCTCACCCGTCTCGGCGCCATGGAGTACACGACCGTCGTCGCGGCGACGGCGTCGGAAGCGGCGCCGCTGCAATTCATCGCGCCGTACTCGGGCTGCGCGATCGGCGAGTATTTTCGCGACAACGGCCAGCACGCGCTGGTCGTGTATGACGATCTCTCGAAGCACGCCGTCGCCTACCGGCAGCTCTCGCTCCTGCTGCGGCGCCCGCCCGGCCGCGAGGCGTTTCCGGGCGACGTGTTCTACCTGCACTCCCGTCTTCTCGAACGTGCCGCGAAGATGAGCAACGAGCGCGGCGGCGGCTCGCTGACCGCGCTGCCGATCATCGAGACTCAGGCCGGGGACGTCTCGGCATACATCCCAACCAACGTCATCTCGATCACCGACGGGCAGATCTATCTCGAGACCGATCTCTTCTACTCGGGCGTGCGCCCGGCGGTGAACGTCGGCCTCTCGGTGTCGCGTGTCGGCGGCAACGCGCAGATCAAAGCGATGAAGCAGGTCGCCGGCACACTGCGTCTCGACCTCGCGCAGTTCCGCGAGATGGCGGCGTTTGCGCAGTTCGGCTCCGATCTCGACGCCGCGACGCAACGGATGCTGGCGCGCGGCGCGCGCCTCGTCGAAGTCTTGAAGCAACCGCAGTTCCAGCCGCTGGCCGTCGAGCGCCAGGTGCTCATCGTCTACGCCGCGACGGCCGGCTACATCGATCGGGTCCCGGTCGAGGCGGTGCGCCGCTACGAGACGGAGCTCGGCGAGCTCGTCGAGTCGAAGCATCCGCAGCTGCTCACGACGCTGCGCGAGAAGCGCGAGCTCACCGCCGAGGTGAAGCAGCAGCTGAACGCGGTGCTCGAGGAGTTCAAGGGCCGCTTCGTGGCGTAATGGCGAGTCTCAAGGCCATCCGCAAACGGATCACCTCGGTCCGCAGCACGCAGCAGATCACGAAGGCGATGAAGATGGTCGCCGCCGCGAAGCTGCGTCGTGCGCAGGAGGCCGTCGTGCGGTCGCGTGCGTATGCGGCGAAGTTGCGCGAGGTCGTGGCGGGCCTCGCATCCGAAGCGAGTTTGCGCGAGCATCGTCTGGTACGCGTGCGCGATGCCGAGACGCGCGTCCTCTTGGTCGTCCTCACCGCCGATCGCGGTCTCTGCGGCGGCTTCAACGCCAACCTCATCCGGCGGAGCGACGCGTTTCTCGGCCGCGACGGCGGAACGCCGTCGCTCGCGGTCGTCGGACGGAAGGGGTTCGACTACTACAAGAAGCGCGCGGTCGAGATCCGTGAGCAGTACATCGGCATCGTCGGGCGGCTGCCGAGCGAGCTCGCGCGCGAGCTCGGCGATCGCGTCGTCGCGCTCTTCGTTGCCGAGGAAGTCGACGCCGTCTACGTGCTCTACAGCCAGTTCCGCTCGGCGCTCTCGCAAGTGCCGACGATCGAGCGCGTGCTGCCGATCGAGACCCCGCGGCAAGCGGAGGGCGACCCGGGGCGCGAGTATCTCTTCGAGCCCGATCGCGCCACCGTCATCGAGGATCTGCTGCCGCGCTACGTACAGGTGCAGATCTTCCAGGCGCTCCTCGAATCGATCGCCAGCGAGCACGGGGCGCGTATGACGGCGATGGACAGCGCCACCAAGAACGCGAGCGACATGATCGAGCGCCTCACGCTCGAGATGAACCGCGCCCGCCAGGCGACGATCACCAAGGAGCTCATGGAGATCGTCGGCGGCGCCGAGGCGCTCAAAGGATGACGCCCCCGCTCGCTACGCTCGCGATG
>WNFR01001454.1_pt1 | contig 37235 bp, 27 predicted proteins | sample 5400221 | NCBI WGS metagenome assembly WNFR01 (sample SAMN13153357, study PRJNA577476) | soil metagenome | isolation source: 40 cm soil under Madrone tree | place: USA:California | collected 2016-06-14 | reverse complement strand
CGCGGACCTTTGGCCTTTTCATCGCTGGCTCTCTTTCTCGCCGGTTGATTCACCGCCCGTGAGGAGTCACTTCCGCCGCGATTGTCCTTGTCGGTCTCAGTTGCAACTCGCGCTCGGTCCATCATCTTAAAATCATCAGTGGGCGATGCAGACTTGCGAGGCCCGGAGGCCGAAGCCAGGCTTCCCGTGCCCGATTGTTCACGCGACGGTGTTTCCGCCCGTTGGCCTTCAAGCGGAGGCGGTGGCGCGTAAGACGGAACTGGTTGACTCACCATGGGCTCGGCCTTTTTTGCTGACGCAATCAAAGGAGCTGCGCCCTCTTTCAGAGACTTCGGGGGCGAAGCAGGATTGTCTCCGGCCTTTAATTGACCCGCCTTCGCGATCTCATCGGAACTTGGAGATGTCGGTGACGGGGAAGCTTTGAAAGGCTGATTGTTCTCATTTCCGCGCGACTGTGCACCAGTGTTGGTTTGCGGCGCGGCGCCTTGTGGTTTCACCGCGGTCTCGGGCACGCGTTCTCTTTCGCCGCTTTGGGCCACAAGATTGGAGTCGCGAGGGCGTCGTGTGACGAGGAATATCACGCCGGCCGCGGCTATCAGAACCATCGCAAACGCTGCGTAGCGCAATGTCAGTGGCGAGAAAAGTCTTTTCCACCACGAGTAGCGCTGAATGCCGCCCGTCGCTTCGGCTTCGGTCTTGACTAACGCACCGCCGCTGATAGCCAGTTGAGAAACTATCTGACGACAGTTATCACAATCAATCAGATGCGACACATAACGCGCCCGCGCCGCCGCGGGTAGCGAACCCTCGGCGAACGCACTAAGTTCGTCTGCGTCCAGATGTTCAGCAGCCGTTTGGCTGTGTGACTGTCCCGCGTAACGGCGGAGAAGAACATCTATTTGTGGGTCGTTGGATGTCATGTGCCTGGTAATGCTTGGTCGCGTGCGCTTATTTCCCTGTTAGATGAACGTCGCCATCCGAAATTACTTGCGAAAACATCGCGAATGAATCGATACCTTATTAACCACCGGCGGCCGGAGAGCCCTGCAAAGTCTGGCCGCTCTTACCCGCCAACATTGGTTCTACTTCGGTCTGTAAGTGCGCGGCCACTTCGGCCAGCGATCGGGTCGCCTCGGCTTCAGTCCAGCCGTGCTCTTTCATCAGGATTGCTTCGACCCGCTCTCGCACCTGGCTATGAATCCGCGCCAGGCGACGACTAGCGGTCGCCTCGTGGACTCCTAAAACAGCTCCCGCCTCGCGCAAGCGCAAACCATCGAAATAATAAAGCTTCATTAATAGTCGATCCTCATCGTCCAGCTCAGCCAGCGAACGCCCCAAAGCCTTTTCCACATCGGCCGAAGCCATCTCGCGGGCCAGCGATTCTTCAGGACCCAGCGCCGAAGTAAAAGGACCCGAGCCGTCAGATTCTCTACTCGCATCGTGGGCCAGACGCTCGAGGTCGGTGTCCTCTTCAGTCTGCACCAGGCGTGATTGCCGGCGATGCTGATCTATCGCCAACTGTCCTACCACCGCTCGCAGCCAGCCGCCCAACGAGCCGGCGCCGGAATAGTAAGCCAACTTGCCGGCGGGCTGGCCATCTTCACGCACCTTCAAACCATGCAGGTCCGCCCAGATCGATTGAGCCACATCATCCGCCATGGCTTCATTGGAACTGGCTGATCGGGCCGCGGACCTGACGGTCGCTCCGTACCCTTCGAAGAGATCGCTCCAGGCGCGCTGATCGCCTCGCTCGCAAGCGATTACCAGACACAGATCGTCAGCATGCAAGCCATCCGTGAATTTGTCGATTCTGGCGGCATCAGGCTCGGGGTCATCCTTCAGGATATATTTCTCGACCGATGCGCGCAGACGCGGCGCCAACACCTCTGCATCAAGACCACGCATATTTGCTGAGCGCGCCAGGAGGCGCTGGGCTCCAGCCAGAATCAATCCGTCGATTTGCGGTAGATCTTTGCTCAAACAGTTTTCCAGGTCGTCCGGCGCTATGCTATCACGATCCCTCGGCGGTACTTCGATAACTTCGTTCCAGGTGAGTTTGATGAAAGGAAGGGCCGTTGGTTGCCGTTGCTGGCCCAGAATGGTTTGACTTTGCGAGAACCCGGTTGAGAAAATTGGCGGCTTTGTGGGCGCTGAATCGACAATCGCAAGTCTAAAACTTAAAATCCGATCGTGCTTCGCGTCACCGAAATCTTTCGTTCGATTCAGGGAGAGTCCACTCAAGCCGGCCGCCCGTGCACCTTTGTTCGGTTAACCGGGTGTCCCATGCGCTGCACCTGGTGCGACAGCGAGTACACTTTCACCGGCGGCCAACACGTCTCGATCGATGATGTGATAAAGCAGGTGCGCGAATTCGGCTGTCGCCTAGTCGAGGTCACCGGTGGCGAACCGCTGGCCCAGCGCGAGGCCTTCGATCTCATCAGACGTTTATGTGACGACGGTTATGAAGTATTGATTGAGACGGGTGGTTTTGTTTCGACCGAAGATTTGGATCAGCGGGCCAGGGTCATTCTCGATGTGAAATGCCCGGCGTCAGGCGAGGCCGAACGAAACCACTGGCCGAATTTGAAGCGACTGCGGCCGGATCGGGACGAGGTGAAGTTTGTCGTGGCTGATCGCGCCGATTGGGACTTTGCGCGCAAAGTCGTGGCGGAATATGATCTTGAAAAGCTCGCCGGCTCGATCCTGATTTCGCCCGCCTGGGAGCAAATCGATTTGCAGGAGTTGGCAAACTGGATCGTTGAAAGCGGCCTCAATGCGCGAATGCAGTTGCAGCTGCACAAGTACATCTGGGGTCCTGACGTGCATGGCGTATAGCCCAAGTCAGGTAGCGCAAGTTGTTAGCTTGCGGCGTTCCCTAAGAAGTAGTTTAGCAGCGGGCTACCGCCCGCTCAGTCGGACGGTAGCCCGACTCTAAAACGAGAACGACGATTTAAAAGTCGATTTCTGAAAAAATACGGGGAAGACGAATGGGAGGAAGTAGCGAAGTAATTGAGGAACCGGAAGCCGCGGTCGAACCAACATTGGTCCTTCATCCGTCAACGTTAGCCGTTTGCCTGGTCTCTGGGGGGATGGATTCCTGTGTCACGGCCGCTATAGCCGGCGAAGAGAATACCGAAGTCGCCTTTCTGCATGTCTCGTACGGACAGCGAACTGAAGCGCGCGAGCGCCGCGCTTTTGTAGACCTCGCTGATAGTTTCAAGATAAAGAAACGGCTGGCTGTTTCGATCGAATCATTAAAAGCGATCGGCGGATCCTCGTTGACCGATGAAGGTATTCCGGTATCAAGCGCGGACTTGACCTCGTCTGAGATTCCGACCAGCTATGTTCCGTTTCGCAATGCGCATATGCTGGCGATCGCCACGAGTTGGGCTGAAACGATCCGCGCCCGGCGAATCTATATTGGCGCGGTCGCCGAGGACTCTTCCGGTTACCCCGATTGCCGGCCGGAGTTTTACTATGCTTTCCAGGGCGCAATTGATGCCGGCACGAAGCCGGACACGAGGATCGAGATCGTCACTCCAGTGATAAAAATGAGCAAGGCGGACATCGTGCGGCGCGGTCTGGAATTGGACGCACCTTTGGAACTCACCTGGTCGTGCTACGGGGCGGAGGATCTGGCCTGCGGGCAATGCGACTCATGCGCGCTCCGCCTGCGCGCGTTCCACCAAGCGGGAGTTACAGATCCAATTGCTTATGCTTGACAGTAATGCTCGCCCTGATTAACTTAAGGCGGGTTAACGACTACAACTTGTTGGCAAAACGGGGCATCTTAACGGCGGCCCGACCAGAGCCATAGATTGTTTGGAGGATTATCAAATGCGTCGCTCTTATATTTTCACATCGATCACAGCCACAGTGGTCCTGCTGCTTAGCGCTGCAGCAGCGGCAGCGCAAGTTGCTCCGCTTCGCGGTCATGTAGTCTTAAAACAAGCCGACGGCACAAGCGTAAAGCCGGCTGACGCAGTTATCGACGTCTACCGCACTGACATCAGCGGTGTTTTCCACACCAAGACGGACAAGAAGGGCGAATTCGTTTTCGCCGGACTCCCTTTTGTGGGCAGATATGTTATTGCTGCCAGCATGCCCAATGCGGCGCCGGGTTTTCAAACAGGCGTGAGAGTCGGCCAGGATATTGATTACGAGATCGTTCTTAGCCCCGGCAATGGTGGGAGATTGACACTGGACGATATCAATAAAGCAGGGACCGCAGCGCCTGCTTCCGGCGGCGGTGCCCGTGCCGTCGAAAGCGCGGCCGATAAGGCCAAGCGCGAGGAGATCGAAGCCAGCAACAAGAAGGCTGACAACTCGAATAAGATCGTGGCCGAGGCTTTCAAGGCGGGCAACGAAGCCTTAACCGCAAAGAATTATGAGGAAGCAGTGAAGCAGTATGATATTGGCCTCGCTGCCGATCCGGAGCAAGCTGCTTTGTTGACCAACAAGGCGGCGGCCTTGAAAGCCCTCGGGGTAGCAAAATACAACGCCGCAATTCAGTCCAAGGACGACGCCGCGAGGGCCGCCGGAATTGAAGCTGCCAAGGCGAATTTCAAGGATGCCGCCGAGAGTTCCGATAAGGCCTATGAACTTATTAAGAAAGAGACGGTAGCTGCTGATCCGAACGCACAGAAAGCTCACGACGCCAATAAATACGCGGCGCTGAATGTCAGGTCGGAAGCTTATCGTCTGTATGTAACCAAAGGCGACCCCACAAAAATAGACGGCGGCATGGCGGCCTTTGAGGATTACCTGGCAGTTGAACCGGACCCGGTGAAGAAATCAAAGGCGCAGTTAGATCTGGCCCAGATGCTGCTTGACGCAGGCGCGGGTGATAAGGCGTTCGCTGAGTATCAGAAGATTCTAGCCACAAACCCTGATGACCCGGACGCAAATTTGGGCGCCGGACTGGCGTTGTACAGCACCGGCGACAAGGCCAAATATCAGCAAGCCGCTAATTATTTTCAGCACTTCGTCGACAAGGCTCCGGATACGCATAAGTTCAAGAACGATGCCAAGGACATTCTCGCAAACCTGAAGAACACAGAGAACGTCGTGCCTGAGAGGACGACTCCAGCGCGTCGCAAGCGACCATAGTTTGTTTGTGCGGGTATGTCTAAGATTAGAGGCGGGCTACGGTCCGCCTTTTTTTCGCAGAAGCGTCAGAAGCCCGACCGTAAGGGTAGACTCCTCGATGCAAAGCTTTCCCTCCCTTAGGGTCGGGCTTCTGACACTGGTTAATGAAAATCATGTGAGCCAGGGCCCTGGATTTCCATCTGCAGAGGCTCGACGGTCCTGGCCTTTACTGAGATTACATTGTCCTGATGCTGCAAGGCGCCCCCGATTAATAAGAACGGATTATCGACTAAGGCGAGCCGGTTCTTTTCGAACAGCTGCGGCGTGACAATTACGTTGGCAATTCCCGTTTCATCTTCCAGGCTGAGAAACACAAACCCCTTCGCGGTTCCCGGACGCTGGCGCACAATCACCCAACCCGCCACGCGCACCCACTGACCGTTGCGCATATTCTTTAAATCGTAAGCGCGAACCACGTTCATGGTGTCGAGCCGGGCGCGTTGATGGGCCATTGGATGACGGCCGATGGTTATTCCCGTGCCCCGCAAATCTGCGTTCAAACGTTCATTGAGCGTCATCGGCGTAAGCGGCGAGCTACTGTCTTCTTCAAGTCTTTCATAGAGTGGGCCCGGATCATGCGCCACCCGCTCGACCTGCCACAAAGCATCGCGGCGATGAACAGAGCCTCGAAGAGGCGAAAGGTAATAGCCCCGCCCGTCAGGGCGTGGTTCCTCGCCTGATAATGATTCTTCCTGAGCGCCAAAGGTGCGGCACTCGTTTGAAAGGTAAGCAGTGTCGGCGCTTCGCGCCTCATAATTCCTTACGTGTCGATGATCCCCGCCCTGACGGGCGGGGCTATTACCTATCGACCCTTCGGGCCTATCGATTCCGATGAAATTCAATGCTCCCACCGCGGCTAATTTTCGCAACTCATCTTTTCTCAACTCCGGCACGCGTTGATGCAAATCATCGAGACTGGTAAACGGACGCTGAGTTCGCTCGCGCTCAATAGCGCGGCCGGATATTTCGCGCAGACCTTTAACGCATTGAAGGCCGAGACGAAGAGCTAGAGGTCGGAGGTCAGAGGTCAGAGGTCGGAAGTCAGATCCGTGATCCCTGCTAGTCTCTACTGCGCCGCGACCTCTGACTCCTGACTTCTGACTCCTGACTTCTGACCTCTGACTTCCGACCTCTGTCTTCCGACCTCTGTCTTCTTCTATCGTGCAATCCCAATTTGATCTCGTCACATCCACAGGCTTCACTTTCAATCCGTGCCGCTGCGCGTCCTTAATAATTGTGAACGGCTGATAAAAACCCATCGGTTGATTATTGAGCGTGGCTGCGGTAAACGCCGCCAGGTAGTGACACTTGAGATAAGCACTGGCATAAGCAATCAAGGCAAAGCTGGCCGCGTGCGATTCCGGAAAACCGTAGAGAGCAAACGAAGCTATGGACTGTACTATTTCATCCTGCGTCTTACCGGTAATCCCTTGCGCGGTCATTCCGCGCCGCAGTTTTACTTCTATATCGCGCATGCGTGCTTCCGATCTCTTGAATCCCATCGCCCGCCGCAACTCTTCGGCTTCACCACCGCTGAACCCGGCGCAGATCATCGCCATTTTGAGCAGTTGCTCCTGAAACAATGGGACGCCCAACGTGCGCTTCAGAACTGGTTCCAGTAAAGGATGTGCATATTCAATTGGGGCGCGACCCAGCCGTCGACTCAGGTAAGGATTTACCATGTTCCCGACAATCGGTCCGGGTCGAATGATGGCCACCTGGACGACGATGTCGTAAAACTTGTAAGGCCGGAGTCGTGGCAGACAAGACATCTGCGCGCGGCTTTCAATCTGAAACATCCCGATCGTGTCGGCGTGTTGCAGCGCTTTATAAACTGTGGGGTCATCAGCCGGCAGATGAGCCAGGTCAACCTCTTCGCCATAGTCCTCGCGAATTATTTGGATTGAATCTTCCAGGACCGCCATCATCCCCAGGCCCAGCAGATCGACTTTGATAATGCCAAGATCAGCACAATCCTCTTTATCCCATTGCACCACCACACGTCCGGGCATCGCCGCGGGTTCCAGCGGAACCACGGAATTTAGTTGGCCCTGACAAATCACCATGCCCCCCGAATGCTGCCCCAGATGGCGCGGCAAATCCTGCACGGCGCGGTAAAGTTGAAAGAACTTCTTGATGCGACGATCACCCAGGTCGAGTCCCGCATCTTTGAATTGCCGTTCGGGGGTGTCTTTTGGATCTTTCCATTCCCAGGTATGCACCAGACTGGATAAACGTCCCAGGGTTTCTTCATCGAACCCCAGTGCCTTGCCGACTTCACGCGCGGCCGAACGCCCGCGGTAGGTGATCACATTCGCGGTCATGGCCGCCCCAAGTTTCCCGTAACGTTCGTAAACGTATTGAATTGCCCGCTCACGCTGATCGCCGCTGGGCAGATCGAGATCGATGTCCGGCCACTCGCCGCGCTCTTCGGATAGGAAGCGCTCAAACAAAAGTTCCATGCCGACCGGATCGACCGCGGTAATTCCCAGGCTGTAGCAAACCGCGCTGTTGGCCGCCGAACCACGTCCCTGGACCAGAATGCCGTTGCGTCTGCAAAACTGAATGATGTCCCAGACGATCAGGAAATAGCCTTCGAGTTTGAGCTTCTCGATCAGCCGCAACTCATGCTCGATCTGTTTCTGGGCGCGGGCGAAAGTTGGCGAGCCATTCTGTCCTGAGTAACGCCACCGCGCGCCTTCATAAGTTCGCTGGCGTAAAAAGGAAGTCATGGTCTCGCCGGGAGGCACGGGATAGCGGGGAAACTCGTAACCAAGATCTTTGAGCGTGAATTCAAGCCGCGACGAAAGCTCGGCTGTGTTGGCGATCGCTTCCGGCAGGTCGGCAAAAAGATCGGCCATCTCTCGCGATGATTTCAGGAAACGCTCGGAATTGCTCGAGAGCAAACGCCCGGCAGTTTCCAGTTGCACATGATTCCTGATGCAAGTGAAAACATCAGCCACCTGTCGCTGCGCCCGATTGGCATAACCGACTCCGTTGGTCGCCAGCAGTGGTAACTTTAAACGCCGGGCGAGGTCGATCACTGAATGGTTCCAGGCTTCTTCATCGCGATTGAAGTGTCTTTGCAATTCAGCATAGACATGCCCTCTGCCGAAAGTATCAACCAGCCATTCAGCGTTTCTCAGCGCTTTCTCTGTGTCCTCCGTGTCTCCGTGGTGATTAAATCTAAGCGGCCCGTCACTTCCGCCGGTCAAACAAATCAACCCTTCTGCATGCTCAGCCAATTCATCCGGTGTCACCGCACATTCGCCAGGTTTCGCATGCTTGGGCACGCGCAATTTCATCAAGGTGATCAGGCGACAGAGGTTTTGATAGCCGGTGCGATTCTGAACGAGTACCGGGATGGACATGACTCGCGAATCCAATGTCTGTTGGATCTGGATCGGATTTTGGACTTTGGACGTTAGACTTTGGACAGCAATTTCAGCACCGATATGCGCTTTGACACCAAGTTTCTTCCCCGCCAGATGAAACCGTGCCGCGCCGTACAAGCCATCTTGATCAAGCAAGGCCATCGACGGCATTTCAAATTCGGCGCAGGTTGCAATTAACTCTTCCGGTGTCGACGCTCCTTTAAGAAAGCTGAAGGCTGACCGTGCATGAAGCTCGACGTAATTGGTTGGCAGTGAGCGTTGAGCAGTAAGCAGCTGCTCACTACGTTTCGAAAGATTTCCATTAGATGTTTGCATCTTGTGGATTCAAGTTTGAAGTGCAACAGAACGTTGGAAAAACATCTCAGCAGCTTCTGACTCGAACTGCTTTACCGCAAAGCGGTGTGTCTCAAAGCCCCAGGTTGCCGCTGTGGCTACCCTGGGTTACGGATTTGAATTGCCAATTCAACCGCAACGCGGTTGTGTTCCAACTCGCGCAACCCGTTCCGGGTTGAGAAGGATATCGACTTGCTTACCCAGGGTTGAAGCAACCCTGGGCTTTGGGACATAACCGCTTCGCGGTACCACTGGTGCTCAGTCATAAATCCCTTCCACAAACCACTCCTCACTTTGCACATCGCGGTAAATCCGGCAAAGCACCTCACTTTGTTTGGGAATTGAATCAGCGACTGCTATGTCCCATTCATCTCTGACCCAGACGTCCGGTCGCCACCAATCACCCGACGTCCGCCACGGACCAGAAGCGCAGACAACCTGGCCGCGCACCAGACATGACAACTTCACATCCTGCGCCCTGATACGCGTGGGTCGTCCATGCAGGGTTTGCACCTCTGCGCGCCAGGGTGGCCGAAAAACTCTGAACCCCATTACGCATTCCCGATTGCCGATTGCCGGTTGCCGATTGCGTGATTTATTTTGCGTTGAAATACTGAAACGCTTCATGCGAAAGGCATCGGGTCGATGCGTATCTAAAATCTCGGGTGAACCAACCTTGTCTGCCCCCACTAACTTAGCCAGGCGCGCCAACGTCAACTCGAGTTTTTCCGGTTCGGGAGTTAAAGGAATAAACAGCCCCGTCTGTGCCATGCGAGGCTTCACCGGCTCGGCAATAATAGTTATTGAGATCACAGCGGCCCGTGGCGGCAGTGCTTCAATTTCAAACAAAAGCAGACGCAGCAACGTCTTCGGATTTTGCATGGGGATGGGTAAGGAGATGGTCCGTTCATGCTCTGATCTATCTTCCAGGTTCAGGTGGAGTCGTAATTCATTGGTGGCCAGAGCATGCGAATGTAAATTGGCACAAAGCTGGTTAAGCAGCCGCGAAAGAATAAAAGAGAGCGGCTCAAGCTCCGCGACCGGATGTTCTAATTCAAGCGACTGTTCGAAGCCGAGCGGCGGTTGCACCAAAACCATCTGACGATCGCTTTTGCCCTGGGCGAGCTTTTGCAGACGCAACCCCGCCTGGCCCAACCTCTGTGCCACTCCAGCCAACGGCAATCCGGCAAGATCACTAAACGTGCGCAGGCCCCAAAGCTCCAGCGTCTCCTCTATTCCGGCAACTCTCTCTTGCTCAATATCAGCCAGGGAATAGTCAAGGGTCTTTAATGATAGATTCCCGAGTTGTAAGGACTCTTCTCCGACTGGAATAACGGTCACTCCTTTGAATGCCCGCGCCGCATGGATCGCTGCATCGGGATTTGCGGCTATGGACACATTTACTTTGAAGTTTAATTGGGTTGCACGCCGGACGATTTCACTAGCCAGGGCGCGCACAGAATGGATCGTTGCATTGTCATCTACCGCAGGTCCTGAATTAGCAGGCGAGCCAAACAATAAATTCTGCCCGGAAACATTCAGCACAACTGTGTCGTCGGCCGTATGCTCGACCAAAGGAGAGAACGTGAAAGCCAGGTCGATAAGCCATCCCTGCCCACCGGCTGGAGAGTCGAATTTGGGGATAGGTTGGCCATAGATACTCGCAAACATAATTCACTCTGGGATTTGATTTAATTTAAAAACCTCGGTTCCGTAGTAATCGAAGATTAGCGAATATCTGCGAACATTGTCAAGGTTTCGGCGGAAGACTAATGCAACCGCGTTCTGAATCGGGCGGGATTGGTAATCCATGAAACAGGCCGTTCTTGATTTACTCGGATTCGAATTCCCTGAAGCAGGTTTGAATGGGTTAGAAGGCGGGAGGCGGCCCCTGCTTTTAGCGGATAAGGTGAGGACAAATAAGCCGTTTCTGGAGGAAAAGTGGAATCGGTCACCAACGAGAGGTGAGGAGTGGGACGTTCCCTGGTTTCTATCATCGTTAACTTTGCGTCACTGTTTTCTAAATCGAATGACACGGTGTTCGGCCAGACTGGCCCTTCGCTCTTTACTTCCAGAACGAGCGCAGCGCATGAACGGATGCAAGCTACAGGTGTCAATACAACCAACGTAGTAGGCGTATTTTCAATTGATCGCCGGAAACGAAACCACCACGACGTGATTATTCGACGCGTGTATTTCGCAGCCACGTCCGCCAGGTTAAGCGCGACTAAACCAAAACCTCCGCTTTGCAGCAAAAGATCAGTCGCTTTGAAAGCACGTTCGACGCTGCGACCACAGCGAACCCACAATAAACGTTCGCCATCAACCCGCGCGTTAGCTGCGGATGAAAGATCGAAAGTATCGCTGGTGTCGACCAGCGCACAGGTTTCTTCCTGCATGGTTGCAACCGCCAGCACCGATAGTAACAAGCTGGTTCGGCCGGATGATGCCGTGCCGTGGATCTCAGTAATCGATCCGCGAGGAAATCCATCTATACGCGCGTCAATCTCCCCGACACCGGTAGGCACAATTTCAGCCGGCTGCTTCTGGCGGCGCTGAAAGACAGCGCCAAAACGATCGGCCAGCGCCAACTCGATCTCTTTTTTTGCGACTGCTGATTTCATATTTGCATTGAGCATTTACACACCGGAGAATATCTGTCGTGACTAAAGACCAACCACAAGATGCAGCCGAAGAGTTCTTTCCATCACGAAAGAGCTTAAAAGCTTTTCGTGACGCGGCCGCCGACTGCAAAGCTTGCGACCTCTGGAAGCGTGGTACGCAAACCGTCTTCGGCGAAGGCTCTCGCCGAGCTGAAGTATTCTTCGTCGGCGAACAGCCTGGCAATGAAGAAGATCTCAGCGGCCACCCTTTTGTTGGTCCCGCCGGCAGGTTATTTAACGAGGCCCTGGCCGACGCCGGCATTGATCGGAAGCAAACCTACGTTACCAATGTGGTCAAACATTTCAAATGGGAACCCCGTGGCAAACGACGAATTCACAAAAAGCCCAACGCCGGCGAAATCGCGGCCTGCCGTCCCTGGCTTGAAGCCGAGATTGCTCTGGTTAAGCCACAAATCATTGTTTGTCTCGGCGCTACCGCAGCCGGCTTTACTGGGTCCCAAGTTCCTGGTCAGCAAACAACGCGGCCACTTCATTGAGTCGACTCTGGCGCCCTATATCATGGCGACCGTTCACCCATCATCAATCCTACGTGCCCCGGATGATGAAAGCCGACACGCGGAAAAGCGGCGGTTCATTGATGATCTGAAAAAAGTCGCCCGGGTTATATCAAAGAACAAATAAGCATGGTCGCGCAGGACAAACTGGAAATTACAGAATTCAAGCAATTTGAAATTTGAAATTCAAGTATTCAAACGTGTTCAATGCTTGTATTTGCGAATTACGCCCACCACCACGCCTTGAATCTGAACGCGCTCCGGCGGTCGAATCACGATTGGTTTGTAACGCGGATTTGCTGCTTCCAAACGCACCTGATTGCGACCACCATAAAAGCGCTTGACCGTCGCATCACTCCCGTCAATCAACGCTACAACTGTTTGCCCGTTGTCCGCAGTTTGCTGCGATTGAAGAACGATGAAATCACCTTCACGAATTTGCTCATCAATCATTGAGTCACCTCGAACACGTAGCGGCTCCTGCGCCGGCTCATCCTTTACTAACTCGATTCCACGACTGACATTGGGAATCCGGCGAATAAATCCTTCTCTTTCCAGAAGCGAAACTACGTGATGGACACTGGCCGATGAACTCATGCCGAATTCCTGGCCAATCTCAGCGATGGTGGGGGCTTCCTGATGCTCTTCAAAATAATGCTTAATGTAATCCAATACTCTTCGCTGTCTTGCTGTTATCGCCATTGGTATCTCCTCAGCTTTTTCCGAATCTGCGCGAACATTATCGAATATCGACAAACACTTGTCCAGCACGACTCGCACATGCTGATCAAATATTGTTTCGTTGTGGAAAATGCCCAACAGACCCAAGGACACTCACCCGAACCTCATTCCAGAAATCTTTATTGACAGCGATAGCTTTGATCGTTAGAATTGGCGTTGCAACGGTGTTAAGCATCGTTTGCTTGCCCTGCAACTCACGAGTTCGCATCCCGAAATAGGGATTCGGTCCCACCACTTTTATTGTCTTAACTGAAAAAGCCGGAAAACCAGCACCCCAAAAATGTCAGCTAAACTCGGCGAAATTCTCGTTCGCGAGAACCTAATTAGTCCGCAACACCTCCGCCAGGCGCTGGATTACCAGCGCGAGCATGGTGGCCGGCTCGGCTTCAATCTGGTGAAACTTGGTCTGGTTTCGGACGATACAATCACCGCAGTATTATCTCGACAATACGGCATCCCATCAGTAAATCTTGATCTATTTGATATTGAGGACTCGGTCCTGCGGTTAATTCCGCAGGAGGTTGCCCAGAAATATTCCGTCCTGCCACTGTCGCGCGTGGGAGCCACCCTCACCCTCGCGATGGTCGATCCTACCAACGTGTTCGCAATGGACGACATCAAGTTCATGACTGGCTTGAATGTCGAACCAGTGGTTGTGGCTGAAGCCAGTGTTCAGACCGCAATCGCCAAGTACTACAGCAGTTCGCGCGAGATCGAACTCGCGGCGGTCGCACCGGATCTTTCAGTAGAAGGCCTTAACGGCAATGGCTTCTCCCAGGCCGATCTTGTCTCACTTGACAGTCTTGACTTCGATCAGGAAACGCTCGCCAGCGAGGTCGAGGTTTTTGAAGACAATGACGAAATCGATCTTTCCAGCCTCACCCGAATGAGCGAAGACGCACCGGTGGTGCGTTTGGTCAATGTCCTTCTGGTTGACGCCCTGCGGCGTGGCGCTTCCGACATTCACGTCGAGCCGTACGAAAAAGAGCTGCGCATTCGTTTTCGCATTGACGGCCTCCTTTACGACGTAATGCACCCACCGCTAAAAATGCGAGATGCCCTGATCTCGCGCATCAAGATCATGTCGAAACTGGACATCTCTGAAAAGCGTTTGCCCCAGGATGGCCGCATCAAGATTCGCGTCAAGGTTGAGTCGCGATCACGTGAACTCGATTTTCGCGTTTCGACTTTGCCGACCCTCTTTGGAGAGAAGGTTGTGCTGCGCCTACTCGATAAAGAGAAGCTAATGCTCGATATGACGAACCTCGGATTCGAGCCCGAGTCTCTCGTTAAGTTTCAGCGGAACATCTCCAAGCCGTATGGCATGGTTCTGGTAACGGGACCCACGGGCAGCGGCAAGACCAACACGCTTTATTCCGCCCTCCAATCTCTCAACACGGTCGATACGAATATTATGACCGCTGAAGATCCGGTCGAGTTCAATCTGCCAGGTATTAACCAAGTGCAGATGAAAGAACAGATCGGCTTGAACTTCGCCGCGGCCCTGCGTTCATTTCTGCGCCAGGACCCGAATATCGTGCTGGTCGGCGAAATCCGCGACTTTGAAACCGCCGAAATCGCCATCAAGGCCGCACTCACTGGCCACCTCGTACTCTCAACCCTCCATACCAACGATGCACCCTCAACCATCTCCCGCCTGATGAACATGGGTATCGAACCCTTCCTCGTTGCGACCAGCGTGAACCTAATCCAAGCCCAGCGGCTAATCCGCCGGATCTGCAAGGATTGTAAGAAGGAGCATCCGACTCCAATGGAAGCGTTGGTCGAAATTGGCTTTACGCCCGAAGAGGCAGGCAAGCTCAAAACTTACAAAGGTAAGGGCTGTCCGACCTGCAACGACACGGGCTACAAAGGCCGCATCGGACTCTACGAAGTAATGGAAATAACGGACGAGATCCGCGAGTTAATCCTGATTGGCGCGTCTTCGCTCGAGTTAAGAAAGAAGTCGATCGAAGACGGCATGATTACTCTGCGCGAATCTGGTCTGCACAAGATACGAAACGGAACTACCACCATCGAGGAAGTTCTCCGCGAAACGGTGGCGTGAAAGGGGTGAGTCTATGTTGCGTCGAATAGGTCTATCATTAAGCCTTTTAGTTTCACTGGTGGTCATGCTGCCCTTTGCAGTCTCCACAGCGCATAACCTCAGATCTCAGATGGCTGCGCGTTCTCATCGTTTTCATCATCATTCGCATGCCTGGTGGCGTCGGCATCGCGCCCAGATTCGCCGGAGACAAGCGATGCTGGCCAGGCGACGGACACTGGAAGTTAATTCGCGAACAGGGTCGGTCACCACAGGACCCGTGAAGGCTTCCGACAATCACACCGCCCTGCCAGGGGCGCTCGCCTTCCCTGACGGAGTCTATCGCGAGGGATCCTTTTCGATGTCGCTGCCGAACGGATGGTCGGCCGGATCGACAACCAGGGGAGCTTCCAGCTTTCGCATTGCTCCTCCCAACGGAGCGCCGGAAGCCCAGGCGACCTTCGCGGTTGTGGCTGTCGCGCCATCGAATGTTGACCAGGTCATTGGACGCGAGCAGAGACGAATGCTGGGTGGCGTATCGTTCACAGACCTGCGACGCTCAGTCATTGACAGAATGATCAGCATCGGCGGCTGGGTTGTTAACGACCGCCAGCGCGAGATCGGTGGCCACCGCGTTTTTGAGGTGATTGCCCAGACTCCCGCGACCAGCGACGGAAAGCCCGAGCAGTTGTGGAATTACTACTTCACCGAAATCAACGGCCGGGTTTACTCCCTAACGACCCGTACGACCGGCGGTCTTACGCAAAAGATAGCTGGAGACGCGGAGAAATTCATTTCTGATTTCCGACCAAAGGGCGGAAGCAAATAAAGCTTTTGCCGGCAACTCGTAACGCTATCTAATCCGCTGAAGGAACTGAGACAATGGAAAATCCACCACAAATATCTTTATCAGAGCTGCTTCACAAGCTAACCGAGCTGGGCGGCTCTGACCTTCATATCACCACCGGCACTGCGCCTTTGGTTCGTGTCCATGGCGAGATCCACCCGCTGGATGGATATCGGCAGCTTAGCTCCTCCGAAACAAAGCAGCTGGCCTACTCGGTGCTGACCGACGCTCAAAAGCATCGCTTTGAAGAGAACCTGGAGCTCGATTTTTCTTTTGGCGTAAAAGGCCTCTCCCGTTTTCGCGCCAACATCTTCAATCAGCGCGGCGCCGTGGGTGCGGTGTTCCGCGCAATTCCTTATGAGATCAAATCGTTCGACGATTTGGGTCTCGCGCCCGTAGTTAAGGATCTTTGTGGTAAACCACGCGGACTGGTACTCGTCACTGGTCCCACCGGCTCCGGCAAATCGACAACTCTGGCGGCCATGATCGACAAGATTAACAAAGAGCGCCACGAGCACATTCTGACTATCGAGGACCCGATCGAGTTTCTTCATAACCACAAGAACTGCATTGTCAATCAGCGCGAAGTTAACGCAGACACAAAGGGCTTTGCCGAAGCGCTGCGCACGGCTTTACGTCAGGATCCGGACGTAGTACTGGTCGGTGAAATGCGCGATCTTGAAACCATAGAATCAGCGCTGCGAATCGCTGAGACCGGTCACTTGACGTTTGCGACCCTGCATACGAACTCCGCCGTTTCAACCATCAACCGCATCATCGACGTGTTTCCTTCGATGCAACAGGCCCAGGTCCGCGCGCAGTTGTCGCTGACGCTCGAGGGCATCCTTTGCCAGACTTTGCTGCCCCGCGCCGACGGCCGTGGCCGGGCGCTGGCTATGGAGATTCTGATTCCCAATGCAGCCATCAGGAATTTGATTCGTGAGGACAAGGTCCATCAAATCTATTCCATGATGCAAACGGGCCAGGATCTGCACGGAATGCAAACCTTTAATCAATCGTTGGCCACTCTCTTCCACAAGCGTCAGATCACCAGAGAGCTGGCGATGCAACGCACCTCCAACGCTAATGAATTGCGCGATTTGATCGATCGAGGGGCCGGCTTGAACAGTGGAAACGGTTCGTTACCCAGACCGGGCATGCCTCCCACTTATTCGCAGGCGGGACGTGGAGTACCCCGAAAATAGCCGCGCCAGCAGATATACACATAGAAACGGAGTGCTGAGAAATGCCAACTTACGTCTTTAAAGGCCGCAACCGCATGAACGAGATCGTGGCCGGTGAACGCGTCGCTGATGACCGCGAAGCCTTGCGTCAGATACTGCGTCGCGAGCAGGTCACGCTCACTTCGGTGAAAGAGAAGGGCCGGGAAATCGGAATTCCAAAACTGGCCGGACGAAAGAAAGTCAAATCGAAAGATCTGGCGATCTTCACACGTCAATTCTCAGTCATGATTGATGCCGGATTGCCACTGGTGCAGTGCCTGGACATTCTTTCTCAGCAACAGCAGAGCAAGTATTTCCAGCAGGTCCTGGCCCAGGTACGACAAGATGTCGAGGAAGGCTCAACTCTGGCGGCCGCAATGAGCCGCCATCCGAAGGTCTTCGATCAACTCTACTCGAATATGGTTGAGGCCGGCGAGACAGGTGGTATCCTCGATCTGATCCTGCAGCGCCTGTCTACCTTCATCGAAAAGATTGTTAAGCTGAAGCGCGACGTCGTTTCAGCCTTAATCTATCCCGCCGCGGTTATTCTACTGGCAATCGTTGCCATCGCAGTGATCATGATCGTGGTGATTCCGCAGTTTCAGAACATCTTTCTGGGTCTGCTCGGTCCAGGCGAGCCGCTTCCATTGCCTACGCGAATCGTAGTTGGCTTCAGCAGCTTTCTGGCTGGGTGGGGCGGGCTGTGCTTACTGGTAGTAATTATCGCAGCCGTCGTCGGAGTGTCTTTCTATTACAAGACGCCTGGTGGACATAAGCGTATAGATAAACTCCTGTTGAAAATCCCCATACTCGGTCCGATCTTTTTGAAGATCGCTATTGCACGGTTCTCAAGGACACTTTCGACACTGCTCTCCTCCGGTGTTCCGATTCTACAGTCGCTGGACATAACCGCGCGCACTGCCGGAAACTTAATCATCGAAGAGGGCATCATGAGTATTCGAACGGCCGTCGAGCAGGGCAAGAGCTTTGTCGAACCCTTACGCGCTGCGGATATCTTTCCACACATGGTCTCGCAAATGGTCGGCATCGGTGAGCAAACTGGCGCCTTGGATGCGATGCTGGGAAAGATCGCGGATTTTTACGAGCAGGAAGTCGACGCGGCTATTGCCAATCTTCTGACCCTAATGGAGCCGGCGCTAATTGGATTTTTGGGAGTTACCATAGGCTCAATCGTGATCGCGATGTACTTGCCGATGTTCTCGCTGATTGGCAAGCTGTCGCAGGGTCACTGATGCTCAGCGGCTGATCCGATCCGAATTAAAGTGGTAAAGTGGGAATTAAAGTCGTAAAGCGGAACAATAGAGTTTACCGCTGACCCACCTGCAATTTTTTCAACACCCCTCGCGCCTTTTTGCCCGGACCGGCAATTCTTGAGGCCCTGATTGTGAAATCGTAATGATCTGTCGTCTTATCAAAGTCGTTCGTTATCCATTTTCGTCGTACGTCCCCGTAGCTTCTTTTATTATTTTTTTGTTTTGTGAATTCGTATTAGGAGTCGTGGACTTCGAATCTAATAAACTGATTTAGCCACGCCATTTGCTGAAAAACCCTTGACAGGTACGGAAGACGGTAGTAGATTGCGCGCCATCATTAGCAACTTTCGTTGCTAGAAATTTTAAAGTCTCGTTAGTGCAGTCCGGCCGGGTCTAACTTGCGGGGACCCTACCAAGTAAACAGTCTCAACGTAACGCACAATCAACAATGCTCTTCAAGCCGTTCTGGCTGACGAGTCTGTCCGATTCTCTTAGAGGAGGAGCCCGCCGTGGTGTTTATCTCAAAACGAAATAGAAGAAGAGAAAGAGAAGTTCAACAAGCTCTCAACAACAGGCTGGAACTGGTAAAAGGGGGTTTCACCCGCCGGGACCTGATCAAGATGGGGTTGATGACCAGCGCGGGCGTGCTGATCGCGAAGGGTGGATTGACGCATGCGCAGTGGGGCGGCCACAACAGCGGTTGCTATGGGAACAGCTGTAGTGTCGGATGCAGCCCCCAGCCGGCCCAGATCTTCATTGATCAAATGCCCATTCCCCCGGAACTGCCGGCGCGGCCATTATCTGATCCGGGACTAACCTTCGGTGCGCCCCCGCAGCAGTTTCCCTTCAACACGATCAATCCGGCCACCGGTCTTCCGTACGAGGGTCGCGGCCAATACAACGGATCGCTGCGACCGGGATCAGATTTCTTTCAGTTTTTTACCCAGTACCCGACGCAGAAATATTATGTCGAGCGCATCAGAGCAAACACGAATTTCAGGCTTACTTCAGATACGAACATTCCGGCGCAAACAATCTGGGGCTTCAATCTGGGCGATAGCGCGACCAGCGACGTGGGGACTATGCCAGGCCCCACGATCGTCAGTCACTATCAGGAACCCTGGTTGATTCGCCGCTTCAACGAGCTACCGACACAGAGTCAGAACGGCGGGTTCGGCGTTCCCGAGATGTCCACTCACCTGCACAATTTCCACACCGCGCCTGAGAGCGACGGCGGTCCCTGTCGCTGGTTCTTCCGCGGACAGTATTTCGATCAGTACTTCACCGGACAGCAGGCGGGATTCGCTTCGACCCATCAACCCAACGGCGACATCAACGAATCGCTGAGCACGATGTGGTATCACGACCATCGCATCGATCACACCGCCGAAAATACTTACAAGGGCCTTGAAGGGTTTCACCTCATCTTCAACCAGTTCGACACCGGCAATGAAACTACGGGCTTTCGGCTGCCGAGCTATCCGCAGTACGACATCCCCATCATGCTCAATGACAAGTTGCTGGATCCCAGCACCGGTCTGCTCTGCTTTGACACCTTCAATTTCAAAGGACTGCTGGGCGACATTCAGTTGGCGAACGGCATCATTCAACCGTTCTTCAACGTCAGCCAGCGGCGCTATCGCTTCCGCGTGCTGAACGGCGGGCCGTCGCGCTTCTACGAATTGTTCCTGACCGATCCGCTCACTCCCAGCACGCAGATTCCGTTCTGGGTGATCGCTGATGACGGCAACCTTTTACCGACGCCTATTCAGGTGACCAGCATCCGGCTGGGCGTGGCCGAACGTTATGACATCATCATCGACTTCAACACGGTCAAGAGTTTGATTGGCAGCCACACCAAAGTTCGTCTGGAGAATCGTTTGGTGCAGGACGACGGCCAGGGTCCGAGCTGTGACCTTTTTTCCGCCGGCCAGGGCATGTCCTGTGTCGAGTTCAGGATCGGCAGCCCCGTCACCGACAACAGTGTCAACCCGGCGACGCACCCGGTGTTCTATCAACTGCCGAGCGTCATCACGCCGCGCATCACCCGGAACTTCAGCTTTGATCGCGACAATGGCCAATGGGTAATCAATGGCAGGTTTGCGAACTGCAACGAGCTGCGCTTCGCGGTAACGCAGAATAGCGCGGAGAACTGGCTCTTAAGCAACCCTCGGAGTGATTGGCAACACCCGATCCACGTCCACCTGGAAGAGCACCAGATCCTCACCCGGTCTAACAACGGAGGGCATCGATCCAGCTACAGCCATCACGCCCGACGCGCCGGGTTCGGCTCTCCCGACTGGCGCTCTCACGGTGACTGCGCCTTTGGCGGCGGCGGCGGCGGCATCAGCACGACTCGCCCCAATGTTCCCAACGTCGAAGTGTCGCGCAAGGATGTCACGCGGTTGCAGGCCGATGAAGACGTTAAGATATTCTTCCGCTTCCGCGACTTTCGGGGTGACTGGCCGATGCACTGCCACAACGTCGTTCACGAAGATCACGCCATGATGCTGCTGTTTCAAGTGCAGCCGGGCGTGACGGACAATAACCAGAATCCCTAAATCAGCCGCCGCAACACGCAGGCACGAGAAAGGAACAAAGATCATGCAAAAGATGACAAGGAGAAATTGGCTGGCGGCTGCTGGGGCGACTACGGCCGTTGCGGGAGCGAGCAGCTCGTTCGGACAAGAGGCCACCCCGGCGAACACACACAACTACAATTTCAAGGACATCTCGCCGCGCGAACTTATTCAACGGCGCCACCTGCCTAACCTGGAACTAATCACTCAGGAAAATCAGAAGGTCCACTTTTACACCGACCTGGTCAAAGACAGGCGGGTGGTGATCCAATTCATGTTTACCCGCTGCAAAGACGTCTGCCCGATCATTACGCACCACCTGGTCGAAGTGCAGAGACTGTTGAAGGGCCGCGTTGGGAGTGACATTTTCTTTTACTCGATCACGCTAAGTCCTGAGGAGGATACTCCACGCGACCTCAAGGCGTACGCCAGGATGCACGGTGTAGGACCGGGCTGGACGTTTCTCACCGGCAAGCCGGACGATATTCTGCTCCTGCGCAAGTCGCTCGGCTTTTTCTATGACGATCCCAAGGAAGACGCGGACAGGAACAACCATTCGGGAATGCTCGTAGTCGGCACTGAGCCCCTAATGCGTTGGGCGATGTGTCAGGGTGGTGCCGATCCGAAGTGGATTGCCACCGTAATTCAGACAGAGGCGGATGCTCCTCTCACGGGATCTGTGGATGGAGTCAAGCAGGCCGATTCTGCTATTCGTACAAATCTCAATGCACCAAAGGATGGGACTGCTCCGGCTGTTCACGTTCACAGGATGAAATAGAGCTGTCTGCCGCAGCAGCTAGTCTGCCCACGCCACGAAATCAGCGAAGGTCAACGCCACTCACATGCCTTAAGCAACAACGTTTCTGAGCGAATAGCTCGCTCTAGACAAGGGTGAGCAGAAGATCGTGTCTAGAAACGGATCCACAATCGGAAGTGATTCCGTGAGTTAAACACTCCACGGTCGCTAAGCTATTAGCCATTCCACGACTTTAAGAACCCCTGCCAATAATTCTCGCACCTGAAATCAACAACTTAAGGAGCCTTTATTTCACGACTCCATTTCGGCAGGACAGATCCGATCCCGACAAATAAACCTGCGGGGTGGGGGCGAGCATTAACTGCTCGACGGCCATGGCCGACGAGCGGAGGAAATGCGCCACTGCGACGCGGGGATGGCGTCAGTGCGCGGTGGGAGTTGTCTGTTGCTCATCCGACGAAAGCCTCCGGCCGAAGGAAGCCGGCGAACCGTTTGAGCACCGACGTGGTCATATATGGATGCATGGTCGAGCCGGGCACGGCCTGCACAAATAAGTCGCCATGCGCCTTGAGGAAGTCCTGATACACCGGCTCCTTGGTGTGCGCGACGAACCCGTCGTGATCCTTCCACGCCGAGTTGTACGTCACCTGGTCGAGCTGCATCGGAGGGATCGCCGGCGAGTCCGGGGACGCATCGGCGAAGCTCACCGTGTACATGTATGTATCCGGCTCCTTGTCCTTCACTGCCTTGACGTAGTCTACCAACGCGTCCTTTACTTTCTCCCGGTTGCCCGGCTTCATCACCCAACGCGCCTCGACCTGGAACACATTGGGATCCACCTCCTCGGGGCGGATGAATCCGACCGCCAGTTCGAGCGTCTGCACGATCACGAACGGCGAGGTCGGCCCGTACATGTTGAGAAAGAGCGAGCCGTAATCGGCGATGAACTTCGACAGGTTGGGGCCATGGTGATGCTTGAGGAACGCGTCGCGGTTCTTGTAGCCCTCGACGAATGCCACCTGCATCGGAGACGGCGGCGGATAGATGTTGATGCCGGGGTCGAAATTCGGGGTGTGGATTAGATAGAGCCAGGTGTCGGGCTCAGTGGCCTTGATCTGCGCGGCCAGCGCGCCGAGAGCCGCGTACGCCTTTGCCTCGTTGCCGGGGACGATCGAAAAGAACGCGTTATTGATGTACATGATCCCTCCTCAGGAACCGAGCGAGGCAAGGATGCTCTTCGCCGATTTGAACGCGAGCCCCATCAGAGTCAGCGTCGGGTTTGCGGTGGCTACGGTCGGGAAGCTGCCGCTTCCGACGATCCAGAGATTCGGTACGTCGTGCGAGCGCTGGCTCGCGTCGACGACGGACTTGCACGGGTCGGTTCCCATCCGGTGGGTCCCCATGACGTGCCCGGCGCCGTAGTAGTGATAGTTCTTTCCTTTGTACGTGAAGTCGCCGGTGCCGCCGACGCCCGTCTTCGTGAACTCGGTGGCCCCCATCCGCTCATAGACCTTCGTACAGACATCCGCCGCCACCCGAAAGCCTTCCATGGTGTAGGGGTCGAGACCGTACTCGATGTGCGGCCGCGGCAGCCCGAGCCCGTCGGTGTACGTCGGATCGAGCGTGACGCGGTTTTCCTCCAGCGGCGCCTGATCGAACATCACTCCGATGCGGAACTGGCGCGTGAAGAGACTGTTTAGTTTCTGCACGAGGGCCAGGCCGCCGAGGCGCTGGTTGTTCGGGTTGAGCTGCGCGTTGTTCGTGCCCTGGATGTAATCCATCGTGGTGTTGTAGGGATCGCTGGCCGAGAAATTCCATCCCTCGTTGCCGATCTCCATGCGGAACGAGGAGCGGTATTTGCGGAAGTCGCCGTCGCGCAGCGATTCGATTCCCGAGGTGGCCAGCGGCCCGCGGTATCCCCAGATCGGGTCGTCGTTCGGATTGATGAGCGCCCAAGACAGGTAGAGCACGTGATCCATCAGATTCCGGCCGACCTGGTCGCTCCTGTTGCAGATGCCCTTCTTGTCGTTGGACATCAACAGGAGCTTCGCGTTCTCGATGGCGTGGGCCGCGAGGACGTACAGCTTCCCGGTTACTGACTTCTTCTCGCTGGTCAGTTTGCCGTTCTCGTCGCGCGACCACACGAGATAGTCGATGCGCGTGACGCTCTTGCCTTCGACGGCGATATTGACGGCTACCGACTGATAGCTGACGGTGACCTTGGCGGTGTCGAGCGCCTCGCCGAGGGTGACGGTCGGGTCCCACTTGGCCTGGATGGGGCAGATGGGAATGCAGTTGGTGTTGCCGGCGCAGACGCGGCGCTCCTGGTACGGCTCGGAGTTGCGGCCCGCCGGAGTAGGTGTGACAAAGACGTCGTACATCCGATTGTCGTCCTCGCCATCGAGCATTCCAGGCACTTGCATTCCGGCAACGCCAGTGCTGATGGTCTGGTCGACGATACTCAAGGGGATGGGACCCATCGGGTATTGATAGCCCGGCGGATACTTCAGGCCAACCACCTCCAGCGGCTCCTGCTGTACCGTGCTGGCCGCGACGCCGATGGCCTTTTCCGCCTTGGCCCAAAGCTCCTGCATCTCGGTGTAGGTCACCGGCCAGTCATGGAAGACACCGTACTTGGTCTTCATCTGAATGTCATTTTCCAGCTCACGGAGCGAGGTCCCCAGCCAGTGCCACGATGTTCCGCCCCCGATCCGCTCGTAGGTGCTCGAGAACTGCAGGCCCCGCACGTTGCCCTTTGGGTCGGTGGGTGGATTAGTCGTCCCGTCGGGCTGGGCCTGGACGAGATAGCTAATGTCCGGCGCCCCGCCGAGCCCCAGCACCGTCGCCCGCGGCGTTGGAAGATCCTTGGGGTCGGGCTGCGTGATCTCCTGGCCATGCTCTCCTTTGACTGACTGGCGGTCGGCAAGCGCTGGATATGGCGACTCCGGTACCTTCGCTAGCGCGAGGTAGAAATTCTCCATGTACTCTTCGCGGCTGTCGGGCACGGCCACGCCGGCCTCGAGGATCAACACTTTCTTGCCGGCCAGGCCGAGCTGCCACGCGATGGTGTTGCCGGAGACGCCGGCGCCGATGATGACGACGTCGTATTGTGGAGTGCTTGCGCTCATTGCCCACCTCCGTTGCCGGTGTTCACGCCAAAGCTGGACAGCGGTCCCGGCACCTGGCTCCAGTAACCGAAAGTGAATGGACTGAAGCCCATAGGGTGCGACTGCATCACCTTCCAAACCAGTCCGTTGGTATAAGCCTCAGAAGAGATGATCTGCAGCGGCGTGGGTGGGAAGCCGAAACCGCCTTGTACCCCCGGGATGTACCAGGCGCCGAGGTACCACATGGCGACGATGCTCTGGCAGAGCAGCGCCTGCTCGGACGGCGTGGCAGTGCTGGTCTCTAGCAGCGTGTCGGCGATCTCTTGCGGCGGCTGCGTGTTGATCGCGCGAAACGCGTCGAGCAGCGGGGGCATCAACGGTGCTTGCGGCTGCGTCAGGATGAACTCGTAGTAGGTACGAGCCAGTCCGACGGGATCGAGCGCCGGCTTGAGCACGCTCGACAAAAATCCTGTCAGCGCAGCCGACATGTTGGCGAAGTCCTGAATGTCGGTCGCGGGTGCGGGGGTCGGTGTGTCGGTCATGGTCTCAGCCCTTTCTTCTACTGGGCGCGCTGCAGGACGTAGGTGAAGTCGCTCGCCACCGGCACGGTCATGGTGGCGTTGTTGTGGCACTCGATGCATTGCGACGAAACGTTCGGCTGCGGCGGTGTCCTCTGGAGGTATGTCTCGAGCGTGGTGTTGGCGAGGAATGTCGGTGCCGGCGTGCCGAGAGGATCGCCCGGCACGGCCCCGCACTTGCCGGGGTTGGTCGGCCACATGGTGCTGATCAGTTCATAGTTCAGCCAGACGGACTGGGGATTGACGGCCGCCAGCAGCTTCCACGCGTCGGCATTGCGCGCGGACGCGCTGGCCGCATAGATAGGCAGATTGAACAGGTTCGTCCGCACGATCTGGCTATGCAGCGAACTCACCTTCGTCGGGTTCCAGGGCCGCGGCGGGATCTTGTTCGGCGGGCAGGTTGCTGCGTCGCACTTCGGGTTGTAGTAGTTGTATTTCGCCTTCAGCTTCCCGCTCTTAACGTCATCCGCGGTCGGCACGTTGTCGACGTGCTCGAAGGTCGACCAGAGCCACTGCGAGGCGTTCTGCGTCTTGTGCGCGATGTGCAGTCCGACCAGCCCCATCGTCTTCGCGGTGCAGGACGCCTGATATTTCGGGTTCTGCGACGCAGGCGAGTAAACCAGAACATCCTCGGAGTGGAAGCGCGGCTTCTCGGAGGCGTCGATCACCTTCCATGCAGACTTCACCATGATGGCCCCCTCGACGCCCCGGCTTCCCGCCGTGCCGAGAGTGCCGCAGGTGAACTTCACCGGTGGCGTGAAGACCTTCTGCCCGGCCTTCGAGTAGAGCGAGTTGTTGAGGATGTAGTCAAACATCGGCTTGTTGATCAGGATCTCGAAACGGGTGTAGATGCCCTTCTGGTCGATGAGCGGTCCGGTGTTGAAGGGCTGGCTCGAATCTGTGAGTACCGTCGGCGTCTTGCCGACCTGGCTCAGCAGGCGCATTCCCGGTTTGTAGAGCGCTTTGCATTGGGCCGGCACCGGCTGCGGCGGGCCGCTCCAAGTCGGCTTCTTACCGCCTGGGAGGAAGACGTCGCGCACGTCGCGATACTGCTCCCACACCGTATCGTTGTCGCCGTTTTGGCCGATGGTCCGCTTCGGATCGCCGCTGCCGTCCGGTCCGGGCGGCCAATTCAGAGCGATGAAGGTGTTCCAGGAGTAGACGTCGAAGTCGGGCTGGAAAGCCTCGATCGACACGGTTTGGGCCGTGACATTAACGTCGCCGGGAATGGCGGGACTCAGGACGATCGGTGCCGGCGTTTGGGGTCCGGCGGTTACCAGTAGCGCCGCCGCGAAGGCGATGATCAGTCTTCTCATAGGTCCTCCGTGTCGACTTAGTCGATGTACGTCTGGAACAGTGGCGCGAGATTGCCGGGCGTCGGCTCGAACGGCGAGCCGACCGCCTGCTGAAAGTTGAAGTGGCCGTCGGGATCCCACTCCTTTTTGACCCGAACCAGTTCGTCGTAATTGCCGCCGTAGAACTCCTGCTTCCAGTTGGTCAGGAGCGGATCGATATAGTTCACGTACGCGCCGATGTCATACGGGCGCATGGCCTCGCCGAGGGCATAGCCCCATTCGACGTTCTCCTGCAGTTGGTCGGACTCGGTCCAGATGGCCTTCACCTCCCAAAGGAAGCGGGCGTCGCGATGCCAGTAGGCGGTGGCGTCTTTCGGCACGGTGGAGACCTTGCCTCCAGTGTGGGTCCACACCAGCAGGCTGTCGGGCGACGGCGCGCTGGTCATGTAGCTGGTGAGCGTGTTGATGGCCGGCTGCGTCATGGCGCGCGGCGCCATGTAGCCGGATCGAATGTAGGCCGACTTCCCGCCGACGACCGTCAGCAGGCCGTTATAGATCTCGAAGTCCGGCAGGCTCATGTTATAGAGGTTGATGAAGACGGTGGGGAACTTCAGGATCGGGGCGATGAGATCCATTCCGGCGCGCGCGTCGCCGTTGAAGATCGGGGTGAGGCCGATGGTGTTGACCTTGGTATCGGGGTGCGCCGGCAACGCGACTTTTCCCATGTAGCCGTATACCGCCAGCTCGTGGGGCACCGACTCGATCCACTCGTTGTAAAAGCCGAGGACTTCGGGCGCCGCTTCGACCGGGTAACGGATCTGTCCCACCAGCATGGTCGGCGTGAGCGGCTTGTGCACCCGCAGCTCGAAGGCCACGGCGATCCCGAAGTTTCCGCCGCCGCCGCCGCGGCAGGCCCACCAGAGATCCTTCTCTTCTTTCGACTTCGATTTGGCGGAGATCGTCCGCAGCTTGCCGTCGGGAGTGACGATGTCGATTGAGACGAGGTTGTCAACGCTCAGGCCGTAGGAGCGGGAGACGAAACTGAGCCCGCCCCCTAGCATGAACCCCGGGATGCCGACCGTTGGGCAGCCGCCGCCGATGGGGATGAACCCCGTGTTCGTGTTTTGCAAATAGATGTAGAGGTCGTGCCAGCGGTTGCCGGTCTGGGCCCAGCAGACCTCGCGGTCTGCATCGAGGCGCTTGGCGGTCATATTGGTGAGATCGATGACCAGTCCGCCCTGGTTCAGGCAGTAGCCTGCCGCACTGTGACCGCCCCCGCGCACGGTGAAATACATCTCGTGCTCGACGGCGAACTTGTAGGCGGTGATGACGTCCTGCGCGTTCGCACACTTCGCCACCACGCCCGGACGAAGGTCGATGCGGCCGTTGTCGATGACCAGCGACTGGTCGTAACCGGGATCGCCCGACTCGAGCAGCCTGCCGGCCAGCTCGCTACGAAGCTTCTGAATATACTTTCTGGGTATCACGGTTCCTCCACATTACCAGGTGGAAAGCAAAGTATTAGGTTGAAGTGTCGGGAGCATAGCAGGGTTGCAACGAATCCGGCAAGAGGCATCTACGGAATTTTGGAGCGGCCCCTTACCGGTTTAGAATAAGCATCAAAACGGTGATGCAGATAAGGAACTTTTTTACGCAAGGACGGGTAAAGACTTATTAGTTACGAGCGGATCATCGAAGCCTGTCAACAGTCGCCGAGGTAACGACTTTACAACTTGTCAGCTAAGTTCATGTTTTTCAAAGTAGGAGCATTTCCAGGGCTTGAAGGTGAGGACTTTATTCGTGAAGATCGCGGCGGCGGGCGGCGGCCGGGGCTCAACTGGCGGCTTTACTGAAGCGACTGCTGGTCCACCACTCAATCGTTGCCCGCAGACCATCCTCAAGGCCCACGTGCGGACTGTACGCAAGCACGGAGCGGGCGAGCGCCAGATCTGCAAGGCTGTCGCGCACGTCACCGGCGCGGGCTGGGGCATGCTCAGCGTGGAGGTTGGTGCGACCAGTCAGTTTTTTAACCATTTCAAAAACTTCGTTTATCGTCACGCGTTCGCCGTTGGCAATATTAATTACGTGCCCTACTGCCAAATCAGACTCAGCGGCCCTGAGATTCGCGTCCACCACATTTGAGATGTAGGTGAAATCGCGAGACTGTTCACCATCACCGTAAATTGTTGGCTGTTTTCCGCTCAACAGCGAATCGATAAAGCGGGAGATTACTCCCGAGTATTGTGAGCCCGGATCCTGACGCGGTCCAAAGACATTAAAGTAGCGCAAAGAGATGGTTTCAAGGCCGTAGACGCGACTGAAAACCTGGCAATAGTATTCTCCCACCAACTTGGCGACTGCGTACGGTGACAAGGGGTCCGGCCGCATGTCCTCACGCTTGGGGAGTTCAGGTTGGTCACCGTAAGCTGAGCTTGAGGCGGCGTAGACCAGGCGACGAACCTTTTGCTCGCGGGCTGCCATTAGCAACGAGAACGTAGCGTTGACGCTCGCCTCATGCGTTTCCGCGGGCTGGGCTACCGAGCGCGGCACCGAAGGAATAGCAGCTTCGTGGAAAACCCACTCGACATTTTGGAGCGCGCGATTTACTGCTTTCGGATCTGTAAGGCTGGCCTGAATAAAGTCAACGTCGCCGCCAATCTCCGCTATATTCTCGCGATGTCCCGTCGATAGGTCGTCGATGATTCGAACTCGAGCGCCACGATCTATTAGGCCAGCCGCAATGTGGGATCCGATGAAACCCGCGCCTCCCGTAACCAAAGCTACCCCAGAAAGTGACATAGGTGGTTTATCGTCCTACTCCAACATATTCAAAGCCCATTTCGCGCATGTCTGTAGGCTCGTAAATATTACGAAGATCGGCAATCCTTGGCGCCTTCATCAGCCCTCGAATTCGCTCCATGTCCAAGGCGCGAAACTGGTTCCACTCGGTCATGAAGACAAGCACCTCAGCTCCAGTCACAGCCTCATACTCATCCTCCGCGTATTCGATTTCCGGTAAAACCTTTCGCGCCTCATCGGCCGCAACCGGATCGTAGGCGCTGACCAGCGCACCACGTTCAACCAACCCGCGGATTATCTCGACCGAAGGAGCGTCGCGCATGTCATCAGTTTCGGGTTTGAAGGCCAATCCCAGCACGGCAACTCTCTTTCCGCTCAAACCGTCCGCCAAATTGTCTATCTTTGGAACCATCGAGAGCCGCTGCTGATAATTAACCTCAATCACCGCATCAACTATTCGACTTGGGGAAGCGAACTGTCGCGCGATTGCAGAGAATGCACGCGTGTCTTTGGGAAAGCATGATCCACCAAAGCCGGGTCCGGCATGGAGAAACTTGCTTCCGATTCGTCGATCCATCCCAATGGCCCGCGCGACTTCATGGATGTCGCAACCGACTTTTTCACAAAGATTTGCAATCTCATTGATGAAAGATATCTTCGTGGCCAGAAAGGCGTTCGCTGCATACTTAATCAATTCCGCGCCTTCCAGCGAAGTAATGACAAACGGGGTTTCAATTAGATAGAGAGGACGGTAAAGGTCACGCATAATAGCGATCGCTTGTTCATCGGTGCTGCCAATGACGACCCGATCAGGGCGCATGAAATCGTTGATCGCCGCTCCCTCACGCAAGAATTCAGGATTCGAGACTACACTGAACTCGACGGGTTTCGGTTGGTGCTTGCGGATTAGTGAAGTCAAGTGCTTTCCGGTTCCGACCGGAACCGTAGATTTGGTGGCCACAACCTTGTAGCTGTCCATGTGTTCGGCGATTTTACGGGCGGCATCTTCGACATAGGAAAGATCAGCGGATCCGTCAGGCGTTGGCGGTGTGCCGACGGCGAGGAAGATTACCAGCGATTGCTGAATAGCGGACGGACTATCGGTGGTAAATCGAAGCCTTCCGGCTTGCAAATTTTTCTTAACAAGCTGATCAAGGCCCGGCTCGTAAATTGTCGTCTTCCCGAGAGCGAGTTGAGCTATCTTCTCGGCATCCACGTCGACGCAGGTGACATCCACCCCGAACTCAGCAAAACATGCTCCGGTTACAAGTCCCACATAACCGGAGCCAATGACGGCAATGTGCATTCGCTTGCTCTTACCTACCCGATGGAATTCTCTGCCCAACCAAAATTTACGGGCCACGCGCGCCATTGACGCGTGACCCGCAAAGTTTTACTCAGATGCCGCGCGACAAGCGCGCCATCAGGCCGAAATGGCCTCTAGCTATTTAGTCGGACTGACTACTACGACTGTACCACCGAAGTTCAAGTTGTTGTTATGAGTTGTGGCCCAAATCGCTGCCGCAACCGCTCCACCAGCTGCCAGCAAAAGAGCGGCCAAAGCACCACCACTCAGGTGGCCGAAGCTTTCCGTTTTTGTCAGCCGTGTGCAACGGGTTCCAGGCTGCGGAGTGCCGGCGGATTCAGAAGTTCCCGCGGCAACCGCTTTCATTTTGCCGGCCGATCGCAACTCGACGAGTCCGCCCTGAGAAGCGACAATCATGTTTCCGCATTCAACATCGACCATAAATGTGGCCGCTTGCTGTGCGTCAGCCACTGCCGCGCCGTCTTTTGCGGTAACGACGGCCGCAGTACCCGTCAGCGTCGCCACTTGAATTCGGCCAGCATCTAACGAGGCTGAGATATTTGCATCACCAAAACTCAGTTTGACGCTCGTGTTGGGAAACAATTCAACGCGACCAAGCTTTCCCAAGCTAATGGTCGCACTGCTATTGGCCCCAGTTGCAATTACGCTGTCAGAGAAAACAGTAGCACCCGAAATAGCTGCCTGACCGTTAACGGTGACTTGCCCGGAAACCGAAAGCTCGCCCGACGCTGCTTTCTGCCCCGGCGTTGCCAGTGCCACCATTGAGTACGCGCTTAACACGGCAACCGCGGCACAGAATGCGATAGACTTACGGCTCCAAGTTCTGCTAATCATCATTTCCTCCCGTAACAAGTGAACAAGTTTTGTGGAAGCGCGCTACGATTATTAATAGTCTAAGCAGTAGACGGACTTAGTATCCCGTCTCAACTCAACAATCTCGCACGCGCGAGATACAAAAAAGAAAGCATGCCGGACTAGTTAAGGCGTATCTAGCCTTGCCTTTTTTACACGAAGTACGGCCCTTATGTCAACAACTAACCCCTTGATCCAAAAGACCAAAGCCACGATATGAGCTAGCTTTTGGGGAAGATAACACGCAGCCGGGCCCCTGTAAAGAGCTTTTTTCTCAAATGCTGTCAAGAATTTGTGTTTTCTGAGGCTCGGCGTGGAAACCGAGAAACGAGAGTGAAGTTACTACAAATAAAGAGGAAAACCAGCGACGGACAAAGCAGAGCGCGTTACTTCGGAGCGGCGCGCCGCGGGCGCGTAGTGGTAGCCTGCCCAACCCCCTGTCCACTCGCCGCTCCATTGCTGGAACCCGCCGAAAGAGTAATGGGTTCCCTCTTTTTTCGTTGCATCAGATCCGCCTGCTCGTAGGGATCGAGCCGCGCAAAGATATAAAAGACCTCCGTGGAGTGAACGGCAGCCAGAAACCTGAATTTGTTTGCAATTATTTCGTTAGCGCGAAACGTGTTCGGGGTAGGAGGCGTCTCGAATAGCGTCCCTAATTCTTCCGAAGTAACAGCCTCAAGCTCAGGCACGTAGTCATTCCCGCTTTGACGCACTAGGCGGATCGCCATCTGTCGCAGTACGCGAATCCGATTCGAGTTCCGCCGATAGTAAGTGGCGGTAATTTCTCGACGGCTAGCCCGGTCATCAACGACCTCTTGCTCGTTACTAAGATAACCGAGATATGCGGTCACCACTGGGCCAAACTCCGAATCCCTGCTCGATGACACGGCCGTCCGCTGGGCGATCGCCGCCGCGCTCACCAATAAAAGTATCAACGGCGCGATCAGGAAACGCGACAAACTGATTAAGCTAGACATGGAACGTACCTCAGTTTCAGCTTAGTTTTCATCCGGGCCGCCAGTCATAATTGAACCAGATCGACGGACTACTTTAGCTCACGAGAACGTCTGCGGGCCAGTTGTAATGAACCGGAATTGTACTCTCGCCTGGATCTCGCTGTATTGCACGAGTAATTCAGCGATGTTACATTTCAATTTCAAGATGAGCGACAAGCAAACCGAGCAAGAATTCTCAGGAGCCCGTGTGGCCCTTGGGATCACGGGCGGCATAGCAGCTTATAAAGCGATCGAAGTGCTGCGAGGTTTGCAGCAGGCTGGTTGTGAAGTGCGAGTCACGATGACGAAGCACGCCTGTGAGTTCGTTCAGCCGCTCACTTTCCGCGCATTGTCGGGCTCCTACGTGCTAGTGGACGATTACGCGACTGACAATCCAGATCCTATAGCTCATATCACCTTTTCCCAGGAGGTAGATTTGTTCATCGTTGCCCCCGCGACGGCCAACACCTTAGCCAAGCTGGCCAACGGCGTTGCCGACGATTTTCTTACCTCGACCTACCTGGCCTGCACCGCTCCCGTGCTAATAGCGCCGGCGATGAATACTTTGATGTGGGAGCACCCTGCAACCCAGCGGAATCTGCAAAGGCTTCGCGACGACGGAGTCCATCTGATTGATCCCGACAAAGGTGAGATGGCCTGTGGCACATTCGGCCCCGGAAGACTCAGCGAGCCTGAGAGAATTGTCTCCGCCGCGCTAGACTTACTGCGACAGAGTCAATGTTCAAGCCGATCATCGAACAACTCCGACACTCTTTCCAGGAACCCTCCAAGCACCAAGGATATGGAAGGTGAGCGTCTCCTGATCACCGCCGGGGCAACACGCGAACCAATCGATCCGGTGCGCTTCATCTCAAACCGTTCTTCGGGCCGAATGGGTTTTGCCCTTGCCGAAGCAGCTCGCGACCGAGGCGCCGACGTTACAATCGTCGCCGGCATCACCAGCATTAACCCGCCTGAACGCATCCGTGTAATTCGCGCGAGCTCCGCCGAAGAAATGCGCGTTGCGGTTACCAGAGAAGTGGACACGGCATCGATCTTCATGGCCGCAGCCGCAGTATCTGATTATCGCGCGAAGGAAAGGGCCCCGACTAAGATCAAGAAATCAGAAGCAGAGATTGAGTTGAAACTCGAGCGCACCGTCGACATTCTGGGCGAAGTCGCGCAAGCGCGAAGAAATGGCCAGCTGTTGATAGGATTCGCAGCTGAGACAAATGATTTGCTGGCGCAGGCGCGCCAAAAGCTGGTCGGCAAAGGCCTCGACGCCATCGTCGCCAACGACGTCTCACGGAAAGATGCAGGTTTTGATTCTGAAAACAACGCAGTTGTCATTCTGCTTCGCGACCATCCGGAGCCTATCGAGTTGCCGCTAATGTCCAAGCTTGAAATCGCACACCGAATTCTGGATGAAGTAGTAAAGTTACGCCGCGCGGGCGCGACCACAAAAGCCGCGTCGAACGAGAGTGCCTGAAACTCATGAATCGTGATCCAAACGCGACCGAACTCCTCGACTTGCTGAAGGAGTCCCGCGAATACACGCAATATTTCGCCGAGCTGGGCGTGGAGACAATTGCCCTCCCAGGTGACCACGTCAAATCAGAACCGTCCCATTCCTTGCACGGAACTTTGGTAGTGGAACCCTCAACGCAATGCATCGGGCCATCAGGACCAGAACTCCGTCAGCCGCCGGTGAAAGCACCGATTGTTTCCAATCCGCGACAACCGACTTCTGTTTTTGGTGGGCTCACAGCTACTCAACCCACACCGCTGCAATCGACGGAAAGCATGGAGGATGTGTGGCGCGACATCGGCGACTGCACCCGCTGCGGTTTGTGCGAAGGTCGGACACAGGTCGTCAATACTTATGGAAATCACAAGGCGCGTTTGATGTTTGTAGGTGAAGCCCCGGGCGCTGATGAAGACGCCCAGGGTAAACCGTTCGTCGGCCGGGCCGGTCAGCTGCTGACCAAGATCATCGAAGCGATTGGCATGAAGCGCGAAGACGTCCTGATCGGCAACGTCAATCGCTGCCGGCCACCGGGCAATCGCCAGCCGACCCTCGAGGAAGCTGCAATCTGCCGGCCTTTTCTATTTCGCGAAATCGCGGCAGTGCAACCTGACGTCATCGTCGTAATGGGGAACACTGCCCTGCGAAATCTGCTGGAAGTACGCGAAGGCATTACGCGCGTGCGTGGAAAGTTTCAGGACTTTCGTGGCATCAAAGTGATGCCCACTTTCCATCCGGCCTATTTGCTCCGAGACCCGTCAAAGAAAAGAGAGACCTGGGAAGACCTAAAGAAAGTTAGGGATTATCTCGACAGTCTTCCAGCGCCACCTCAAGAATCTTAGCTACGACTTTTATCGCGCGGCAGTTCGCGCTAACCTTCCCCTCGCGAACCGAATCACGCTTCTTTGATGACGCCTGCAGTCCCAGCTTCGAATCAAACTGTTCCGGTGTACGCCCAAGTGGCGTTTCCGGTCCATCTCAGCAAGACTTTCACTTATCGGCTGCCTCAGTCTATCCAGCATGTCGCGCGGGTCGGCGCGCGCGTTGTAGCCCGGCTCGGTACAAAACCCTTAACCGGTTATATCGTGGCGCTACTTCCACTTCTTCGAACAGGATCCAGCCTAATCGACTCAGAGATCAAGGAAGTTCAGGAATTGCTCGACATCGATCCTCCGCTGACCGCTGAAGTGCTGGAGATCACGCGGTGGGTGGCGGACTATTATGCGGCGCCCTGGGGCGAGGTCATGCGCGCGGCACTACCGGGAGGAATTAACGCTACCGTCGAACAGGTCGTTTCGATCACCGCGAAGGGGCGCGAGGCACTTTCCAAGTCCGAAGCAAGCAGTGTCGGCACTGTCAGAGCCAACGCTCTGCGCTTAGTGGCCGCCGAAGGAGAGTTCGAGCTAAACGCGCTCTGTCTAAGAATCGGCGCCGCGAAAACTCCACAATGGCTGCGAGACATGGAAACGGAAGGCCTGGTCGAGCGCTCGTATAGAACTCGTTCGACGGTGACGCGAGCCAAGCGACGCAAGGTCGTGCGTCTGGTTAATTCTGATGGAGATCAACTGCAAACCGACAACAAACGGGTGACGCCGGCGCAGCAACGCGCCATCGATGTCCTCCGCGCTCATCAGAACACGATGGCGTTAAGCGATTTGGTAAAGAGGGCGAGCGTGAGCGAATCGGTCGTCCGAACACTGGTCAAGCGCGGGGTCGTGGTGGAATTTGAAGAAGATGTCAGGCGCGATCCTCTATCGCGAGCAGAGTTACCAGAGGCGGAAGTTTTCAAGCTGACTAACCCACAAGCGCGCGCCTTGCGATCTATTGAAAAGCGTTTAAGTGAAAGGGTCTTCGCGACACTTCTGTTGCATGGCGTGACCGGGAGCGGTAAGACCGAGGTTTACATTCGCGCCATGCAAGCAGCGATCGATCTCAATCGCGGGGCGATGATGTTGGTTCCTGAGATTGCGCTGACACCGATCCTCTCGAGACGTTTGCGAGCGCACTTTGGCGGGCAGATCGCGATTTTTCATTCTTCGCTGTCAAAAGGCGAGCGCTTCGACGAATGGTCGCGCCTGCGCAGCGGCGAGGCGCGCGTGGTGCTAGGCACGCGCTCGGCTGTGTTTGCGCCCGTCCGGAATCTTGGTGTCATTATCATCGACGAAGAGCAGGACTCGTCTTACCGTCAGGAGGAATCGCCTTTCTATCACGCCCGCGACACTGCAATCGTGCGGGCTCAGAAGGAATCCGCGGTGATCGTTTTGGGCTCGGCCACACCTTCTCTCGAATCATTCCATAACGCCCAGGGACGAAAGTATGAGTATCTGCATCTGCCCGAACGGGTAGCAAATCGTCCCATGGCAAGCGCCGAGATGATCGACATGCGTGAGGTTTTTGCACGTCATAAGAAGCCGGCTGTCTTTTCCGAGGAATTGATCAAAGCCATCGCCGAGACCCACGCCCGTCGTGAACAGTCCATCATCCTTTTGAATCGTCGGGGCTATTCCAGTTTCATTCTGTGTCGCGCTTGCGGCGAATCGATCAATTGTCCGAATTGCGACGTGACGCTCACTTACCATCAAACTGATCGCACCCTGGTCTGTCACTACTGCAATCACCATCAGCGCGCGCCGACGCAATGTCCCACTTGCGCCAGCAAGTACATCTATTACGTCGGCGAAGGAACCGAGCAGATTGAAGAACTTCTGCGCAAGCGTTTTCCCACCATGCGCATTGGGCGAATCGATCGGGACACGAAGTCGCGCCGGCACCAGTTTGAAAAAACACTCCTCGACTTCGGCAAGGGCGAGCTGGATTTGCTCGTCGGGACGCAGATGCTGGCGAAAGGTCATGACTTTCCCAACGTTACTTTGGTTGGCGTAGTCTCAGTTGATGCGGGATTGGCTTTGCCGGATTTTCGCGCCGCCGAACGGGCCTTCCAATTGATCACTCAGGTTGCCGGCCGCGCCGGCCGCGGTGATTTGCCCGGACGCGTCCTGATTCAAACCTACCATCCCCATCACTATGCCCTGCGACATGCGTGCGCCCAGGATTACCAGGGATTTTATGATGAAGAAATTCGCCACCGTCGCAATCACGGCTATCCTCCGTTCGTCGCGCTGGCTTTGCTGCTGGTGCGGCATAAAGACGTGACGCGAGCGAACGCGATCGCGCATCAATTGCGAAACTCTCTGGTGGAAGCAAATCGCGATCACGCTTGCCGCGTACTCGGTCCGGC
>WNFR01001482.1_pt1 | contig 37247 bp, 45 predicted proteins | sample 5400221 | NCBI WGS metagenome assembly WNFR01 (sample SAMN13153357, study PRJNA577476) | soil metagenome | isolation source: 40 cm soil under Madrone tree | place: USA:California | collected 2016-06-14 | reverse complement strand
GTGATGGAACGAAATCAGAGAAATGGTTCAATTTGAAACTATTGGCTGAGTCAACCGGCTTACGGCAGGGAAGCGAAGAAGGTTGGAGGCGCGGGTGGGATTCGAACCCACGAATGGAGGTTTTGCAGACCTCTGTCAAGCCATTTCATGGAGCCACAGTATTGGCTATTTCACGTTTCTATGCCCATCCTATGCCCGTTTGGGATATAATTGGGTACAGGAGAAAACGATGCAAAAAGGCTCCATTCGAATCAGCGGCAAGTGGTGGTACCTCAAAGTCCGCGAGAATGTCATCGAAAACGGCCAGAGCGTTCGCAAGCCGATGTATCACAAGCTGGCCCCTGTCGATCAGTTCCGGCCTTCCCCGAATGGTGAACCTCCTGCCGCAATTCGCGCGATGGTGGACGAGAAACTAGCACCCATCAACTCAGGCAAACGCGAAGGACTGTCCGCTGACTCTTGGAAATCCTACTGGCCTCGGTGCTGATGGCCGTCCTGTCCGAAAGGTAACTCTCAAATCATATCGCCGCGACTACAAAATCATCAAGGACCTGATTCCCGATACACAACTCCGCAACATTCGCACGCCTGATATCAACAAACTTTTCAAGGCACTGATCGCGGCGGACGGCGACGACATGCGGGCGACTTCCTCTTACCGCAATGTTCGTAACTTCTTGTCCGGTGCTTTTCGTACGGCGGTGGGCGAAGGGTTGGTGGACTTCAATCCTGTGCGGGACGCGATGGTCGTCAGCGGAAATGATGCCGACACACACGCCCACACTCTGGCCGAGGTCAAGCAACTCATGAAGGTGATCGCGCTTGAAGACCCCAAGAGCGGCGACGACTGGAAGCACACGATGCGTGCTGCGTTCATGGTTGCGATGTTCACAGGTTTACGTTTGGAAGAGATCAAGGGACTCAAATGGACGGATTACGATAAGCAGAATCAGTTGCTTCACATCCGACGTACGGTCGTAAATCATCAGATCGTTGAAGACACAAAGACGGCGTCGAGCAAGGCTCCGGTGCCGGTGGTCAAAACCGTTGCTAAAGAACTAGCCGCGCATCTGGCGCGCAACTCCGGTAACGGCTTCATCTTTCACAAAACCAATTCATCGCAGGCTCCCATCATCTTCGAGCACATCGTACTGACCAACGTACACCCGGCCTGCGAAGCGGCGGGCATCAAGTTCCACGGCTTCCACGCCTTCCGTCGCGGGCTGAATACGGTGATGAAGGATATAGGCATCGACTACAGTCTGCGTGCCGATATCATGCGTCACAAACCGCGCAACGTGACCGACAAACACTATGGTCGGGCCAGCGTAAAGCAAATGCGAGCCGTGTTGGAGAAGGTTGAAGCGGCGTATAACAAAACGAAGTGATACGCTGAGAGCCGGAACCATGAAACGTCGAAACTTCATCCGCGTGGCGTTGGGAGTGGCTGCTCAAGCGGCTGTCGTGCCGACGTGTCTGCTGGCCGTAGAGGACGCGGAAGAGAAGTATTACAGCGCGTTTCGTGAACGCTGTCGCAGGCTCGCAGAACAAGATTACGAAATCAAAGCCTGCTGGCTTGGTCCACCGCAGGACGGCTTCCGACATGTTACGGTGTTCCACTCTCGGGGAAAAATTGAGTTCTACCAGCCGTGGGGCGAGAGCAAATAAAGTTTCGTGATGGAGCCACGAGGCCCCGGTTCAGTTCAAAGCTGGTCGGGGCCATTGATCTTTGTCGGGCGACAAATTACAATTGGCTCAGTTGGTGGAAGCCAACTAGCTTCTGGTAGAAGCCGGAACAGTTTCTCAAAATTGGCCGCGCCTGTCCGGCGTGGGGTTTTGCAACTCTTCTGGCTGGCCGCTGGAGGAGTTTTTCAATTTTATGACGCCTGTCTGGCGTGGAGGTTATATGGGTTCGAACGACCCGAAGATTTCGCAGATTCAAACCAATTTCCAAACTCTTTCCACCGTAGCGTCATCACTCAACGTCGCTTCCGATGAACTAACCAAAGTTGTACGTAAGCTTGACGAGGCCTTGAAAAAACTGAACGTTGGCTTGACCGTTTGGATTGTATTCGAGGACCGCAGCGATGAACAGTATGCGGACCAGTATGACTGCGATCAGATCGGGTATTGCAAGGTTAACGGCAAGTGGGGCATATCTTTGCGCCGCATTTGGGGCCATGAGTTTTATGACGCCACGAGGAATGAAGAAGGCCCGTGGCTCTTCACAGACGCTCCAAGGGAGATGCGCTTGCGCAGCGTGGACAAAATCCCGGTGCTAATCGAGGCTCTCAGTAAAGAAGCATCTAATACCACCAAGAAGATTCAGGAGAAAACGAAAGAAGTCGGCGAACTGGCATCCGCAATTGAAGAGGCTGCAAAACCGCCTAGACTCGTGGATAAGGTAAAGCTCAGCAACTTGGCAGGAAAATCTCCCACGTTGCCGGGGCGTATCCCACCGGGTCTGTCCCCGACGGCCACGCCCAACGCAAACCTCAGTGACTTGCTGGGCGATACCAAAGAGGGGAGCAAGTGACATGCTTTGCCCCAACCTAAGCGTTCATCGTCAACATGAGACGCCATCTTTCAAACAAAACCTAATCCAAACAGCCAACGATATCGAAGATGTGCTCAAGGCCTACGAGTGCCTTGCTGTTCGTGTCTTCATATTTTCGATGGCCGTCTACGGACTCATCCGCGCAGCGATAAAGTAAATGTTTGCGGAGGGTGGCATGTTCGGAAAAATCCGTGATTGGCTCTGGCCGCTGGCGGCTACCGTGCTGGCACTTTTTGTCGCCCCCATCGCCATTGAGCAGTATCCGGAAATCTTTAAAGAGTCACCTTGGATTCTACCTCTGAGCATCACCATTGTTTGTGGATGTTGGCTAATTCCGTTGTTGGTTCATGACCGCACGCGACGGTTTCATCGCTGGACCATTGATCGCTTAGGCAGAAAAGTCGGATGGGCAATGATTCTTGCGATGGGTGGATTATTAGCCGCTGTGCTCGTTTTTGGGGGAGTTAGACTTTACGGTAAGCACAAACGGCACTTAGAAGCGCGATTGAACAGACAGCAAGTTCCTCTTCCCGCGCCAAACTCCCAGGAGTCCCCGCAATCGCCACTAGCTGGAGCCACTCATCCGTCGCAGCCACTAGAGCAACATGAGAAGCAGCCCACACCTTCAACCATCATCCCACGCAAGCGGTCGGCAGAAGGCAAACTCAACCAGCCAGCACCAACTCAGGCAGAACCGACCGCGCCCACAGAGAAGCAGCAACCGCCCGTATTCATTGAGACAGCACCAACATTCGGGAATCTTGGCGACAGAGCAATTGCCCTGTCTGATGAAATCATGCAGGACCTGTATTGGCACGGCTGGAAAAATTGGGGGAACCGCCCTGGGCAACAAACACCACCCGTCCAGCAAATGCCAACCAAACCGGAAGAGATACAAGCATGGACTAGAAGCCGCTCTAGCTACTTCCGGTTTAGGTTCTTTGAAAGGATACTAGATATAAGGAATGAGTTCGCCCAGTTGCATCTTCGAGATGAGCGCCTTGACGACTTTTTCAAATATCAGGGAATGATTGAGCAAGCGAACAGACAGATGGCGGCAGCAAGTCCTGGCCGCGAGATTGACGCTCCGATGCTTCCGCAGCAGATTGAGGAAGTTGCAGAGCGGCTTAAGGTGCTGGCGAATCAGATACCGATTCAGAGAGCGGCTCCGAAGGCGTTACATTTTTCTGTAACTAGGGTTCAACCAGAAAAACCAGAGTTCTCATTTGAAATGGTAGCCACAATTGACACCGACACGGACATATCGGCTGGTTATATTGCTGTGGAATTTGACGGCGCGAGGGCCTTTACGGCAACTGATTTTACTGACAGCAAACTGGTATTCCTTAACGACGAAAATATCATTGGCAATAAACCCCTGAAAGGGTACCTATCGGTTCACGCCAGCGATAGCTACATTCTTGCAGTCGGCAAGACACCGCTTACGTCGAAAAAACCAATACATGTGGTTGCGGCTGGCGCCGTGCCATTTAATGTGACCAAGGTAACGCTATTTGACAAGTAAGTGCTTTTCCATTTAGCGCGCGACTCCGATAAACTAATCGAGTATGAAACCGGACGGATGCAGAAAACCAGTCGCCGACCACCTAGCAAATTGAACGAAGCAATCTACACCGGAAAGCGCGACGTACGAACGTTCGCCGAACTCAGTCATGCGGCGGACATATTGATGCAGACAGCGCGGGAATACCAGAGAGGCAATCTCTATACCGCACTGTCGTCTTTGCTGCTCCGGGCTTTCACGTTCGAAGCCTACCTAAATCACCTGGGTGAACGGCATCTCAACTTGTGGGACGCAAGAAAGCATCTTAGGTGGCTTGAAAAATTCAACAAAATTTGTCAGCGTCTGAACTTCACACCGGACGAGTCAGCGCGTCCCTACTCGATGCTGCGTCCTTTGTTCAAATTCCGCAATCTTATGGCGCACGGCAAATCTGAGACGATAAACGAAGAAAGAGAAGTAAACTCACAAGATGCCGATAGATATTTCTGGCCGTCAACAGAATGGGAGAAGTTCTGCACGTTTGAAAACGTCGAACGAGCCAAGCAGGACATAACGGCAATCATCATCGAACTTCACAAGCAAGCAGGCCTTAGTGATAATCCCTTCGCACCGCCGGAAGCCTCTGGTTCCGTGCGACTCAAGCAGAAATAGGCATTCCGCGCGAGCACTTGCAAAATACCCTTGACGGGTTGGGCGAGCAAGCCGCACGTTCCAACCGCTTTCACTTGCTTCCGGCTGTGGCAACGCCACAATGCGAGGTAAATACCGTACGATCTTACGGCCCGCGAGGGGTGTATAATGCTGGCGAGGGACACTTCCCTCTGGAGTGTGTACCGTGAATAAAATCACGACATACCTCTTGAAAGTGTCCCGTCGCCAACAGTGCGGATAACTCAACGGGATTTAAGTCGCCGCTACCGGGCTACGGCATCGGGTTATCTTGCCGTTGACTTCGAAGCAACGCATCTGAAGTACTGAGACTAGTTCTCAATCGTGGAGCTGGACCACGCTAAAAAACAGGGGAACAAATCTCAGTGGACCTTTTGGCATACCCGGTCGTAGGGAAGGCCCTGGAAGCCTGTTCTGCAGAATAGGAAAGGGGCTGGAACCCGCCGAGAAGGGGCCGCCTCCAAGAAAACACCCTTGTCGAGCGCGGCCCTGAAACCTTCTTGCCCGTATTACGGACGCGGCGATTTGCGCTTAGCGGGTTGCGGCGGCGCGAACAATCCTGGCCACGAACGGGGATGCGTTGACAATCTCAGGCTTTGCAGGCGAGAAGCGGGAAAAAAGTTCATCAGCGAAGCAGTGGGTTACGCTCACTACCTCAGAAAAATCCACCTTGTCCGGGCAGGGGACTGCCACAGCAACTTGCTTGGCATCCTCCCGCGTCCATGCGAAGCGGGTAAAGTTTTTCATTATAAGCGTCACTTCTTACTCCCTTTTAGCTTCGCTTCCATGTCTTCTATTATACCGCCAATGTCAATATTCCGCGCCCCATTTATCACCAGACTGACAACACTCCCCTTCCATGGGGCCACCTTACGGCTTGTCCTGTGCGGACTCTGGATTGAAAGAGACTCGCCTGACCGAATAGAAAATGTACCGCGATTCCGCCTCATAAATCGGGCAATGGCAGCCAAGCCCAAGCCCTTCCCCGAACGGTTAAAACCCTTCATCCCCAAAATCAAAGCTCGCTCGATAGCCAACTTGTCGCTCTTGAATGCTTCCAGCGGGTCTTTTGCCTCTAACGACCGCCATATCCCAATGCCGGAATCCGCCACTGTAACATGCAGGGTATTTGAGGGCTGGTAGTATTGCGCCAGAATTAGGGCTGGGGGCCAAACCGCTGCTTGCTCTGTTATGGCCTCATTGTAAGCGTGCCTGGTGTTATCAACCAGTTCGCCACACGCGACAAGGAACGAATCTCCGGCTTCATCCCTCAAGTCAACACGTCCCTGAACCAACGAATTGAGCTTGGTCCTCACAGATTGGGGCAATACGTTCCCATCCATCTCCGTAATCTCAATGAACACGTCGCTACTTTTTCGCTTACCAGGACTGTGAGGACACGGGTTGTTCACGAGCCTGTAAAAGTTCATCCGTTCCAGATAGCCACATACGTCGAGGTCGGCGGGAAAGGAATGGATCGTCAACGCCCCGCCCGCTCTGACATGGTTGCGGAGAATGCAAACCAAGGGTAGTAAGCCTGCTGGTTCCGCAAACTCTAGGTCTTCCATGTGCAAATCAAGCGGATCAGCGGGAGACAAACGGTGCAGATTGCCATACACGCCGTCAAAACTCGTCAAGTTCAATCGGGGAGGTAAATGGATTTGCATGACGTAGCGCGACAGGATACAAGCGCCGACAACGATCTGTCAATCGGCTGCCCTCTTCCATCAACTTGAAGTCAATCGTTGCGTTTCCGATGTTCTTGATATTTATCGAAACCCGCAGTTCTGAGACCGTGCCTTGCGTACCAGGTGATAGCCTCATGTTCCTTTCTATCCTTAAGCAATAAATCTGAGGGCGCAAAGCATGGCAAAGGACCTCGCGCCCCGGGCCCGAAGCCAAGCACACGGAAGTGAAGGCTCCGGGGAAGTGTTACTTGGACTTGGCGCCCTTGAGGGCACGCGGCGCGCTCTGGCCGCGGCTTCCGAGACCTTGTCTCTGAAAAAAGGCTTTGCGGGCCAAATCATGCTCGGCGCCGTTATCAGGCTTCGCATCTACGACTTTCTCGCACAGTGCGTCTTGCAAACCGTCCCGGCGCGTTTCAACTTCCTGCCCCGGATAATTTGACTTCTTGCCCGGTCGGACATGAGCCCCATGAGACAACTTTTTCTGTGCCTCTTGCTGCTTGAGTGTATGCATACTCTTTCCTTGCCGTGTTAACACGGCTACTTCTGCACCAATCTTCGAAGAATCGGTGCTCTCCAGCGATGCTGGAAACTTTTTATGCTGCTAATTTCTGCTGGAATTACTGGAAGCGCGAGGGATGGCAAAAAACCACCGCGCCCCTTCCCGAAGCGGAATGAGGGCTCCGGGGAATTGTGGCCTAGTCTTTTTCAAGCATGCTTCAATGCTTGATAACAAGGCTTGCACAGGATTTTTCGTCCTGGCACCGGTATGAACGGAACGGTCGTGCTTGTGCCGCATTCACAGATAATTTGTGTCGTTATGCGGCCGACCGGGGCATCCCGGCGACGTGCTGAAAAGGGCTTCCGTTCGTCGTGTTCCGTTCGTTCGGAGTTATGCCCGGATGCGAATTTCAGTCCGTGCCGTTTGCCTTTGCGAAGTCTCGGGCTGGTGATCTTTTGACCACAGCCACAAGCACAAGCGTTTTTAGCCACGGCCCTGCAACCTTGCGTCCAGTGCGTCGCGACCAAAACGTTTTTCCCACTGTCGAAGAAGCTGAGCAGACGCATTGACTACGGCCTTACGATTTATCTCCGCGGGCAGCGGTTCAAAACCGTAACTGGGTGCTTGACGATTGGGATTTCTTCGTGCGTCAAGATCGCGAATCTGAGTCACGGAAAAACGAGAGAGTTGCCAATCGGGTCGGCCCAATCCAATTCCACGTCACAGACGGCGATGGCACGATCAACCATTTCGACCGAGAGACGATTTCCGTGAGTCTCAATCCAACGGATGATGGTTCGTTCGTTCTTAGGTGACCCCAACAAACGTTTTCCGTTTTGACCTGTCAGCCACGTTTTGTATCTTGCGAGGCCTGCTTCCTGGTCGGCGGTGATGCGCACAGCCTCTTCGATCTCTGCTTCGGACGCTACAACGTCAGGGAACTCCTGCGCGATCTCGACCGCATAGGTGCGAATGGTTTCTTCCTGAATCAGGTCTGTGTCGAAGATGAGGCCTTGGTTTGAAGTTTTGACTTGGGCGGTTATGCTTTTGAAGATGCCCTCGGCCAACCTGCCATCGGGAACCAAAAACTGCATCCTTTGAAGAGAGAGCTTCATGCGCGCTCCTTAGCCAGATGCTCTTGCAGCTTGTGTACGCCTACACGCCAATCCTGTTCAGCCTGGGATTGCTTTACAACCTTCAAAGCTTCGGCTGAGTCAAAGACGGCCGGATTTTCGCTGACCTCGTTGATGAAGCCACGCAGGGCCGACCCGCGCGGAGAAATGTAACCGAGGGCATCGTAGAAACGTTCCATTTGCAGAATGTTCTCGCGACGCTGCTCCGACGATTCGGTGGAGACGCGCTTCTGCTTCACAGCCGACTCAGAGACGTGGTGAATCTTCTCCTTGCCGATATTTTTGTAGTGCGCTTCGAGTTTCTTCGGCAAAACGAGCCACACTAACGACCCTTTTTGACCGCCGTTCACTTCTTGGGTCACGTCCTCAGCAACGGCTTCGTAAAAAATTTTTGCCATCGCGTCGGGAGTCATCGCTTCCCGCCCCTTATAGTTTTTGGCGTAATGCTCGACAATGCGGAAACCATTACCCCTTCCATCGATTCCGGTGGAAGCAAGCTTTGCGGGCAACAGCATTTTCTCAAGCGACTCGAATGCCTTATTTAGTTCTGCCTGAGTAGGATTTGTAGACATTTTGTAACTCCTGGCCGTGCGCGTAAGCACAGGCCATTGCGACTTTTTAAGGCGGTCGCGCGCCCGTATTTACTATGATTGGCGACTCAGCCTTTCGGCATCGGTCGCCAAAACTCTATTTGCTGAACCTTGGTTCTATTCCTTGCCCAGCCAGAAATTTACTTGGTCTACGCCATAAAGAGAGCAGGCCTTTTTGAAACCAAACAGGTCATTTTTGGCCAGCCAACGAAGGTGCTGCCCAGTCGGAATTGCCTGAACGTAGCCTCTCGGGACCGTGGTGCTGAGAAGCCGAGGATATCCCGGCCAAGGACTCTCATCGGCCTTGCGCACAGCCGCGAGATCGGCCTTCAATTCCGCAGCTGATTTCTGTGCAAGCGTTTGTTTCACGAAAAGCTCGTCGTGGCGCTGTTTTAGCTGCATCCGACTCCAGTACTGCATGCGCACACGTTCCATTCGCGAATCGTGCGCCGTAAATCGACGCTCGCTCGGGTCATGGAGCAAGGCGAGAATTTTCTCAATCCATTTGTCGCGCTCGTCGAGGAAATACAGTTGGAAGCCTGGCTTTGGGTTCGCTAAGAGAAATTCGGCGCGTGCGACTGTGAGTTCGCCCTGGCAGTAATCGACGAGCAATTTGTAGTTGGCTTCTCCCGAACCTAGCAAGCCATGTCGCGCGATCAACTCGTGGAACGCAGCACGGTTAAGTGGGTCTCTCGCAGCGGCGTCGTCACTTGCATTCTTCACTGCTGCGTCTGATTGGTAGCTCATATGGCCTCCTTTCTCCAGAACTTCGGCTTCATTTGGCCTCGGGCGTCGTAGATAGCTTCGTTGGCAGTTGCGCACGATCTGTGCTCTGCATCGAGGCAGCGATGACACACGAAACTACCGACGTGCTCCTTCACCGATACATACCGGGAAGTCTCAAGGGAATTGCATTTCGAGCAGAACACCTGCACTCTCTGGTCAACAGAATTTGTGGTCGTGCGTGGCATTAGAAGCTTCTGTCTGAAATTCTCGAAGGTGCGCTCTGGAATCGAGGTCAGAAAGCCCAGGCTGATGAGCGTGCGCGTGGCTGTAGTGCCTACAGTCTTGCGGAACTCCGCGGCCTGCTCACTCCAAAGGCGCGGCATGGAGAGCACTGACAAATTGCAGAGGCCGTGGTCTCTAACATCGGCCAGAACTTCGCCGATGAAATCGGAAAGCTCTTGCGAAGTAGTGCCGTCGGTTCCGTCGATGTAAGCCTGCATTACTTCCTCAAGTTCGAGCACGTAGTCCTGGCGTTCTTCCAACCCGAGACGTTGCTCGTCCGTCAAGTGGGCGAGGTTCGCTGCCCAATACTCCTCAATGGATGTGTAGGTCTCCGCGGCCACCTTGGCTCGCTTGGCCTCGGCCTCTCGCGCACGAACCTCGCGCTTGCGCAATCTGCCCTGCTTGGCGGCGAGGCGTTCAGGACTCAAATCGCAGTCAGGCGTATTGTCCTCAAGCTCAATGCGTGCGGCTTGCTCACGCGCCGCTTCTGCTGACTGCTCTCTCTTCTTCATGTGTCCCTCCAAAAATAATGCGCGCCTATGACAGGCGCGCCGGTACCTTTTGAAATCTAAAAATTGTCGAGGCCGAGTGCTATACCCCCGGGTATGGAACCGTTTGGGTCCGCCGCGGAGATCGCGCCGGTGCAAACCCCAGTAACGCCTTCTGGACAAAACGGCATGAGTCCGGTGGTCAGCGGATGGGACCCATTGCCAAACGTCGGCGGCCGAAGGGACCCTACCCTTGGGGGTTTCCCGGGGCGTGGCTAGCTGAGAAACGTACCTCCCCTACCCGGCAAGAGAATTGCTAGGGGAGCACGAGCGATTCAAAACACAAACCGCTGAAAACAAAAGACTCAATCGGAAACGTTTCGGAGACCGGCGAACTTTGCGAGGCCTTGCCTGCACTGCGGAATCCTTGCGCGACTAGGCTTACTTGCTTTTTCGTTTTGGCCCGTGCTCTTCCGCGTATTCGTCAATCGCCTTCTGCACTATATAAGCCAGACTGCGATCATCTTCATTGGCAAGTTGCTGCAAGATATCCAACGTATCCTCGGCCAGACGCGCTGTGAAAGATCGCGTCTTCCTCGGCTCTTTTCCATTGCTCTTCGCCATCGTTGCCTCCGCTCGAAAGCGTAGCAGGCGACTGGCTCGAAATGCAAGAACTTTCCACGTCTTACCATGTCTTGCATGCTCCTGCAAGGCACTGAAACAACGGAACTTGCGACTTCCGAATCCGCTATAGTCGGAAGTACAAAGATTCGCTTGACAACGTTCTTACGATGTAAGACAATATCTTTCTAAGGGAGACACCGTATGGCAACTCCAAAGTATCTGACAATGCAGGAGATGTTGCGAGTCCTAGCCGAAGCTAAGAAAGCGTCCATTCGAAACTGGTGCCTCTGCCTCTTTGCCTTTCGGTTCGGACTGCGGTGCCAGGAGCTTGCCAGCCTAACACTTGAAAACGTTGCGAGCGGTGTCCTGGATGTTCAACGGCTCAAGGGTTCGGAGCACACCTCCGACGAGATCACGTCCGACGCCAACGCGCTGCTCGACGCCAGGGCTGCACTGTCAGCCTGGATGCGCGAGCGCACTCGCGCCGGTGAAACGTCTTGCTTCCTGTTCGTGTCTCGCCTGGGCAGCGGCATGACTCCGCGCGCCGTCTACAACGTTTTCGAGGACGCGGCGTTCCATGCCGGAATCGACCGCGACCGGCGAAATGTCCATATCGCCAAGCACAGCCTCGGCGTTGCGCTCCGCAAGGCAGGTGTTGACCTTGCCACGATTGCCAAAGCCCTCGGCCATCGAGACCCGGCAACCACGATTCGTTTCTACCAGCACGTGGACCGAGACGAGGTTAAGATCGCCGTTACCGGTGCGTTTGCCCGGCTGGCTACTGCATAACTGCGCCGAACAACTTAAACCTCTTCGCGCCGTCCGGCTCCCAGGCGGCGTTTTCATTTCCAATTCGTTTCCGGCCCGCCGCGGCGCCGTAGCGCGTCGTAATCCTTAGAGGCTTGTCCCTCCGGAGCGCGGCTCCTGGGCCGCCTCTGCCTCAGCAATCGAACTTTTAAGAGGTTCCCCAGGACGTGATAGCAGACTTGCTCACGTCTCTTTTCGACGTTGCCCGTAAATATATGAAACGATGTAACTTATTCAAATTTCTGCATCTAAAATGATAGAAAAGACGCGCGCGTCGCGCGAAAAAGTTGGTCCAAAGAAGTTTCTGACAATTGAACCTGAACAGAGATACCGATCAACGAACCGATCACCTACCGATATCGGTCTGTCATCGCTTCATCTATCGGTGGAAGAGGACCGAAGATCGAATCTCCCGGTATCTAGAACCGGGAGTTCGTCTATCGGTCATCCACTTGTTTCTTTTTCAAGCATCGGTGGGTCGGTTAAAACGCCCTTGCCGGGTCAGCGGCGGGCAGGTCCCAGGCTTCGCTGTTCTCGTCCACGATCACGTTCACCCGCTTCCGGGCTTTCGCTAGGACCGCGTCTGTGATGCCATGCTTGTCCGCCCACTTGTGCACGTCCACCTTCGTCACCGGCCCTTCCTCTGCGAGATAGTTTTCAAGCTTCTTAGCGGCCTCAGTCACGGTCAGGTTGTAGGTCTTTTTGGCCGGTCTGATTTCGACCACGTCGGCCCTCTCGAATGGGCAGACTCCGTCCTCGTCTTTGTGCCAAGGTGAAGCCCCATCCGGCCCGCCCTTGACGCGATGGTATCCCAGTTTTTCCAATTGGCTCTTGACGCGGTATTGGGTCGTGTTCAGCTTCTCGGCCGCGTCTTCCGCTGAGATGCTCGGCTCGTTCTTGACCAAAGTCTCTAGCGCCTGGACTTCTCGGTTGGCGGTCTCCGAATCAGCCACCACACGGAAGTTACCGGTCGTGTCGATATAAGAGGTCACGAATGTGATGCGCTCATGTATGGCGCCGTCTTCCCCGAACGTTCTTTTCGGCGGTTTCTGACTCGCGGCAAGACGAAGGGAAGTCAGTCCGCCAATCTGTTCCCTGTCTTTCAGACTGACCAACTCAATCCACGAAGCATGTTCTCCAGCGTCATGCGCTCCCCGCTCGTCTTCGATGCCTTCGTCGCGTGGTGGACCAGCACAACGCAGACAGCACCGGCAGCAAGCAGCGCAATCACGTCGTTCACCAGCCAGCGGTTCTGCGCCGCCGCATTCTCGTCATTGCCCTTCATGAAGCGGCTGGCAGTGTCCAGGAATACAACGGCCTTCGTCTGGCGTACGGCTTCCAACAGTCGGGGGTCTGCCAAATCTAGCGGAACACCGGCAGAGATCGTACGCGCCATGAACTTCGTTTTATCGTCTGGAAGGCAAAACGCCTCGCAGCGCTTACGGAACGCACGGTCACGCGATTCAGGAATCAAGTAGATGGTCGGACGCGGCTTCGACACCTGGAACTGTGGAAGGCCAAATAACGGCGTGCCCGTGCAGATTGCTTTCGCGAAGGCAAGGGCCACAAGAGTCTTACCGTCGCCCGGATTCGCACCGATGAAGCATGTGCCCTCCTGCAACGCGCCTTCGACAATCATGTCAATCGGCCCGCTCTCCATTTCACCGACGGAACGGAACAAATCGCGCCAGTTAGCTACATCGGTCGGCGTTGGAGCTTGGGCTTGAGGCGCAGATGGAATCGGAATATTCAGCGTCAGACTTGTGCGCGCCTTATACTCTTCATCGGTCTCGAACTCTTCAGCCCATTTTTCCGCGTACTCGCGCACTTTCTCCATGTTGCAATGGAATGGAGTGACGCCGTCGTGGTCCACAGCAGTTTCACAATGGGGAGCAAGCAACGTGTACAACACGTCCGGGTCATCAGCATTGTGCTCACGAACGTAGTAGCCCGCGAGTTTTACAAGCTGGTTGTAAATCTGGCCGTGCTGTAGCTGAATGTCCTTGACCCAATTATCTGGATTCTTTTTCTCAAATTCGTCGTTCTGGTTCGGCAGACTCAGCTTGAAGTGTTCACGACGGTAGCGCGCGTCCGTCTGCACCAACGTGTGAGCTAACGGAGCAGACCCATACTTGCGATTCACAAAACCCGGCACACGCATCACACGAGCAACCTCGGCGACAGCCGAATCGGTTTTGAACGTCGCGGCAATCGCCTGCATCAGCGGCTTCGCTTCCTCCTTCGAGATGCCGTCAACAAGCCATATGCCTTGGAATTTCCCAGGCGAAGATTCGACAATGATGGAAGGCTGAGGAACTAGTGCGCTCGACTTGATCGCCTTCATCGCCTCCGCGCCGTCGTGGTCCGCATCAACTTGCAACACGCGAATCGCAACAACGTTCTCTTGAGTACGGCCATTCGTCTGCCCAATCAAAGAAGCAGGGTACGTGTTCACTGCGGCGTAGATGCTCGCGCCTCGATTGCTGCGGGTCAGTTCATCGAAGTAATCGCGGGTAATCGCCTTCTCGTACGGCACGAATTCCTGTTCGCGCGCATCGTTCTTGTGGTTGATACCGACGAAGCACAACGTGTCGCCCGGTCGGAAGATCGTGGAAATGTAGTTGCGATAATCGTCGAATGGCGTCGGCTGCATCGGGACCGCTTGCTTCGCCGTGATAGCCTCGGCCGGGGCCACTTCGTTCTGAGTGGAATGAGAGTTCGTTTTTGACTCACGCTCAATCTCGTCCAGCACCGGGATTAGACTTCTCTGATTTCGAGCGATTAGAAATTGTTCTGTAGCAGCGCGGTCGAAATTCAAACTCTTGTACTTGAGGCGAAGAGCTTCCTTCACTTGCTCCTGAGTGGGTGTTGCGGTGCTCACGATTGCACCCCCGCGCCTTTCTGGTGCAACTCCCAAGCGCCATCTGACAAGTACCACACGTCCTGCTTGCCGAAGACTTCCTCAATAATTCCGGCGCGACGCATATCTCCCAGAATGCGATTGAAGAGCCCAGTGGTGACTGTCTCGGTTGGGAATTGCTTCTCGATGAGCAAGTACAGGGCAAGCGTTTGCTCGCCTTTAACAGCCGCGCGCATCTTCGTAAGATGGACGCGTATTGCTTTCTCAATCTGGTGGTTCAACTGAATCGGTGTGAGTGCCACTGCTATATCCTTCCCCCGTTTAACGTGGGGCTTCGTTTGACGCGCCATCAAACCGCTATTCTGATGGTCGGGTCTTTCACCTCTCTTTCTCTTGCGCCTTCGGCATTTTCGACTCTGTCGTTTTTGCCATTCGCGCACCCGCAACTACCACCACTGCTTAACTATTCAGAACCCTAATATTTTGTGCTGTCGGCATTTTCCCAGGCTCGGGCTTTTTCGGTTGCACCACAAATAGGCACTCCGACCCGACCGCGGGATAGCCTTCAGTGATCTGATTTTCATGAAAGAAAACCTGACCCTCCGCGCCGACGATTACACCGCACCGCGCAACGCGATTAAATCTCAAGATGATGCCGACCTGCACGCTTCACTCCTTCGCTGCCGAATCGCGTATCTTCGCAAGTTGCGCCCGGCGTCTTTCGGCATCGCGGTCTGACCAGTTCGTCCAATAGCCTTCGCGCGAGTCAAAATGCTCGCCTTTGTGGCCCATCGGTTTCTGACATATGTACAACTTGCCGTCGCGACCAACCACGTCCGCGCGACATTTCTTCGTCTCCACCATGTTTGTGTCCCGCCAAAAACTTCGTTACCGTCAGCTTCTGCGGGATTGAATTGTCCGCGCCGAGGATTTCACAACCACTGTCTATTGTTGTTCTACATTCGAACCAAAAATTGCAGCAACGTGCTCTCGAATCTGTTCCGCCGTGAGACCGTTCTCGCGAACGTGCTCAAGCAGAAGGCTCAAAAGAGCCGCATCATTCGGGAGCAAGAATGGAGCTACAGCAGCAGCAATCTCTTGAAGCGCAAGACTCGTTTCAGCCAAAGCGCGCTCAGTCTCTGCCGCAATGCGCGTGATGCCCCTAAGCCCGTTTGAAAGCGTGGCGGGATTGATGCCACACAACGCCGCCAGCGTTCCAGCGGAGATCGGGCGCAGCGATTCCAGTCGGCTCTTGGTTCGCACGAGATGTGGTGAGATCAAAACTACGCTCCGTTATTTATGTCGCTGGTGGAAAATAAAAAAGCGCAAGACCCGGTCGCCCGGTCTGCGCTTTGTCGAGAGGGATTTCCCCTGCCACGAGGGACTTCTTCCCTCGGGATACTTATAGGGGCCGTTTTCCTTATTGCATTTGACATTCTCCTGTACCCTCTGTCGTTTCAATGAGATACGAGGTGTTTTACCCCTTTACGGTCATCTTTGTAGGCTTATCGAAGCTCGATAGGGTTCGGGGAGTTGGCTTACCGTTGGCGTGATAGCGGAAGCCTGCCGACTGGATCCGCATGCGCCCGGCGTAGAATGTGTCATCGGCTCCGTCGGCCATGCCTTCAAGAACCTCTAGTTCGCCGGGGTTAAAATCTCGCTGTTCAAAATCTTCCATCTCGACTTGGTCGTTCAAATCTTTGACGTATTCTGTAAAGCCGAGGAAGTCACATTTTTCCAAAGGCAGGTCGATGACGTGGTACGCAATGGCTGCGGCGATCACCGCGTTTTCCCAACGCAGCAAATTCTTCCAGACCTCTTTCGCTTCCTCGTGAGTCTCACCTAGCTCTTCTAACGCTGTGGAACCGAGCGTCATTACTTTCTTATATCCCTCCAAATCAAACTGACCGTGGTTGACGAGTTCAAGCACGTCGGTAAAATCGCGATGGAGTTTACCGTCGAGCCATACGTCTTCATGTTCAAACCATCGCTTCTCGACGTTCTCGAAGAGCATGCACTCGTCAACTACGTCACGGAAGTAAATTGGTTTGGCGACCACACGCCAAATCTTTTCAATGTACTTCTCTTGCTTCGCGTCGGCGTAATACTTCGCTCGCTTCGCATAGCAACGGGCAAGACGCGCTTGTTCCTCTCGCTTGTATTTCTCTCGGGTCGGCTTGTCCAGCACGTTCTCTTTCCCGCGTCGAACCTTCATCGCACCGACGCTCAAGCCTTTGATAATTTCGTTCACGTAGTTGATGGTTTTTTGTAGACGGCGCAGGCGATGCTGAATCATGGAAGGCGGAACGACGAAGTCAACCTGGGCGAGGTCAGGATACGAACCGATCTGCACATCGAAGAGCTTGATTAAGTCATCCGGTTCTAATTCGAAGAATTTTCGATAAGAGTCCGGTAGTTTCGGTCTCGTGCCTCGTTCTTCGACGCCAAACCGGTCTCGTAGTTCATCCTCGTTAATCACTGCGCTTGTGAGTGTCGGATTCTGAACGGGCGTCGGCGTAGGCTCAGGCGGAAGGCCGACGAGTCTAGTAAATAAGCGGACGGGTTTACGTGGATGCATCACGCCGCCTTCGCCAGCTTCTTGCGACGGCGCGGCGGATGCGCAGCGTGGACAGGTCGCTCAAGTTTCTGCAACCAATTCGTAATCTCAATCTTGGAGAAGAGCAAAGCGCGCCCCAAGTTCCTACACGGTAATTGCGCCACGCATCTGCGTCTTACCTTCTCCCTCACCCACGCGATACCTTTCTCACGAGGCACATCGGGGCGCAGCCAAGCCGCAACCGCATCGATTCCCAAAGCGTCCCCCGGTTCGTAAGGAGTGGTCTTTGTGGCGGCATCAATCTGAGTTACGTTCGACTTCTGCATAGATACTCCTTCAAGAACCTGGACTGGATATGTCCCCTGGACTCGTTTGCGAGGTTTTCCATGCTCCTCTCTTCCTGTTCCCTCGGTAGTTAAGGACGAATCACGTCCCCCCCAAATGCTGGTACGGGTTATGTCTCTTTTCCAAAAGTTAGGACAGAGCACGTCTCTTTCGAGAATCTGTGCCTCCAAAAGTTGGTGCCGAGTTATGTCCCTCTGCCGCTCAAGAGCTAGGACGAGTTACTCCCCCTTTTTAAGTTGTTGAAACTAGGATATTTAGGTAGAAGGACAGCAGAAGGCGCGTTCGGGAATGGAATCGCTACAAAGTAGATTTTGGCCCACCTCCGGCCCCTCGCACACCACCCCGCATTACAGCGGATGTGCCATTGTCGTCCCTAACGGCTGAGTGGCTTATAATTCAGTTAAGCAGCCTCCGATGAGCGACCAAAATCACGAAAAGGTTCAACAGTCGAATAAACCTACCGACCCTACAGGTCCTATCGTACGAATTCTTGTCGTCGTGCTCACAGTCGTGCTCTTGCAGGCCGGAGGCTGGTCGGCTTTTCGGAGGTACATCCGGCACCGGATTTCACACGAAAAACTCGCGGCGATGCGTTATCACGGAGAATGGTCACTCGGTGAATACCGTGAATGCAACTCCATGAACCTGCGAGAGGAAGACAAAAAGCCGGAATTGGATTGTGTCGGCTCTTCGCTGACTGACACAGAGAAAATATTCAACGTCAATTTCTCTGGTGATTTAACCTACGACGAGGAAAAACCGGAAGGCGTAGTCCACTTTTGGTTGTGCCGACGCAACGATACCGACGCTAGCTTCTCCTGCTGGGCAAGACAAAATCCCTCAGCCGAGTCTCAAACACCGCCTAACGCAGATCAGACTGCGCAACCCGCGGAGCGCCAACTGACTGATTCAGAACTTGAAAACCTGCGAAAACGAAACGAATGCGAGCAACGGTTCTACGACAAAAAGATATACGAAGTGGATGGAATGTCCATTGGACGTGCTTGCAAGCAGAACCCGGACAGAGGACGATAAAGCACGACAAAACTCGCGATTACCGAATTCCTTTGAAGAGGTCTCCCGGCTTCACCCGCAGCCCTCTCGCTAATTTTTCGATGTTAATCAGAGAGATGTTCTGCTGGCCCCGCTCGATTCGACCGATGTAGTTCGTATGCAAGCCGCACAGTTCTGCCAGCTTCTCTTGTGAGAGCCGCCGTTTTGACCGCAATTTTCGTACTGATTTTCCGAACAAAATCTGAATATGAGAGCGCATTTCGTGCTTGCACATTCCCATCTTCTTGGAGAAAGCACAAGACACGTTAAGGTCTAAACACGATAGGTTTGTACGCTATTGACTTCCAACACGATAAGTTGTAGCGTTGGGATAGAAAGCGGAGCCGCCCGGTGTTACTAGCACCGAGCAGCCCCTAAAACAATCGCACCTATTTGGGAGGCGCGAATGTCCTCTGCCAAAACTATCAACTCCAGCCTATGCGCACAAGGGCAGGCTTCGGCTCCGCTTTTATTTTCCTCACCTTCAGTCACACCCACCGCAGACAAGGGATTGCCGGATGACCCCCAAGAATCTTGCGGTCTTTTCTTTGCCCCCACTTCGGGGGCGCGTAGCGCGCGAAACAACGGGATGAAACGGAGAACGAAAACAGAGGCAGTTGCGTCTTGAGTCCAGATATCCGCGATCTCGGGAATTTGCTGGAGCAATTACGAGAGCGACATACGCGTTCTACTACACCGCAATTGTTTTCTCAGCCTTCGGCGTTCTTGGCATCGTGTGTCTGCTTGACGCGATATTTCGGGTTCCGCCCGGAGTCCCGTGATGGCGAAACGGTGTTTGGGAAGTCGAGGAGACGGCGAACACAATTCACAGGAGGCCGCAATCCGATGACGCTCGCGAGAACAATTTACGCTCTGCGCCGCGCGAGGAAGATGAATCGCCCTCAATTGGCCGCACAGGCAGGAATCTCACGGGAACATTTGTGGGCAGTTGAGACCGGTCAGTATGCACCGAGTCTTAGCACAACGGAAAAGGTCGCGTCCGCGTTCGGCGTCAGCTTGGGACGGCTTTTCGACTCGCGAATTGTGCTTATCGAAGACCCGCTGATTCAGGCCTGTGCTCCTCACGTTCGCAAGTTGAACGCGCAACAACGGCAGCAAGTCCTTACCGTTCTTCGCACCATTGGAAGTCCGAAATGGTTGCAACGGAAGGAAATGGCTAGCAGATGAATGAGTGCTGGACTCTCGACGAATGGGGCGCAGCCTTGGTCGAGGCCGCGAAGAAGCTGGAACGCCGCATCACGTTTGAGGAACTGATGACACTGCTACGAAAACCAGTTGGAGAGTTGGAATGAGTTTTGGCACGGTCCGGCCCAGGAGCGGCGCAGCAGGGAAGTTAGTCGAGATCGTGGTTAAGCGCAAATGAACCGCCGAACCTTCCTACAGAACGTGATGCTCGCGGCTGGCGCAGCCCTTCTCCCGCTGCCGGTAGTCGACGAGTACGAGCACAATTTGACCGTGTGGCGCGAGCGTTTGATCGAGATCGCGATGATGCAGGCCTGCCATTAAATCGGCGTGGTTGGAATGTCAGGGAGACAAATAGGAGTACACTAAACGGACCGTGGACCTTCCGACGCCATACTACGTTGATAAAGTCGACCCGAATTATCGCAATTTCCGCCAGTGTCTGCGGAAAGTGTTGGAGGATGGGCACGAGCTTCTTTACTGCGAGTTGCTCGCGCCTCGCGACGGCTTCCGTTTCGTGCGTGTGTATGTGAAGGAAGGTCCGCCTCTGACGTGGCACCAGCCGTGGGAAGGCCAATACCTCTGACCTGTCGTATTCAGTCGCGGAGCGTTTGTTCGATCTTGCGGATAGTTCGTTGAAGTCGTCGAAGCTGGTGCAGTAACAAGATGGACCAGAACGAAAACCCGCCGTCGAGATGGACGACCGACCCCGGAGCAATCCCGGGCGAGCCTTACGACTATCTTGACATTCCTATGGGGGAAGACGGCGAAATAGGTGAAGCGAAGGCCTTTATAATCGAGATCGATATGACCGTAGGTTCTCGTTGGGAAGCGAGGGCATTCGGCGGGAGGTTTCTCGGAATGTTTGAAACCGCAGAGCAGGCTAGGACTGCTGCTCAGACATACGTTGACAAGATGGAGCCAAGGGGAGCGTAATCTCAAAAACTTCGAGGGTTCAGATCACGCTTCGATGAAGCGTACATAACAAACTTTGTGAGATGGATCGAAAACGAAGTCGGCAGAGAGCCGGGAAAGCATGGTGAACCTCGCTTGCAGTTCACCCCCCAGAAGAATTGTCCACCTTGTACAAAAAGGAGCGTCCGAGTTTGTCCCCTCAATTGACGTAGATACTGCTGGCCTGTCCAGCATAAGAGTCGAAGACATGCTGGTACACCTGCTCACATTTCTGTTCGTAAATCGGCGGCGTGTAAGCTCTCGGCAAGTGGTCGAGCACTGTCTCCACCGTGTAGCGCACCGAAGCTCTAGTCGTCTGACGCTTCTTCCAATCCAAGACGAGCTTCTCTTTCTTCAGCGTTTCAAGTAGTTCCCTCGCTACTTTTTTCACGTCGAATTCCTCAGTCTTCGAAAGCTTCATATCAGGTTTAGTTAGCATGTCGAAGATCACTAGCTCTTCTTCGCTCAACTGCTCAGCAATCCCCCGCTTCTCCTCATCGGAAAGCCGCTTCGTGAAGGACATCAGACGGTCGAATAGTGTTTCGAGATTTGACGCGCCGGAGTTGTATTCGTCTATCATCTTCTGGAACTCTTCCAAGAAGTTCATTCGGGTACGATTCAGCCTGACCATTTGAACGAGCTTTTGAGCAATCTGGCCTCTGAGCTTCTGTACCTCAATAGGCTTTCTGCCTTTTTCAAACTTCTGTCGCAACGTCTCGAAATCAATCTTGCTTAGATCGATGTAATTTTGCGCTGTTGCGGAGGGCCGGATCACGTATCCTTCTGTTGAAACCGACTTGTCGAGAAGCTCTGCAACGTCTTCCATCACCTCCGATATATCCGCTGGAGGTATTTCCGAACGAATTTTCTGTGCAATGACCGAGATCACCTTGCGGATCAGTCCGAATTCATTAGCAGCAGGGTCTGGCAGCAGAGACTTAAATAGTTTTTCGACGTAGCCTGCTGACTCCATGAATCGTCGTCTGGTCTTGTCATCAATGACGAAGGTTGCGACCGCGTCGTCCTTCAGCTTTTCTCTCTGGAACCCGCTGGAATCTCTGATTGCTTCGATATCCACACCGCGATCTCGGCAGAATACAGTCGTTTCCTGAATTGCTTGTCGAAGCAGCTTGACGAGTTCGAGCTTGTCCTTGATCGGCAACTCGCCCTGCTTGGCTCCACCTTTGGTGGTTCCGTAGATCGCCAGAGCTTTCTGAAGATTGCGAAAGATTCCAACATAATCGACGATCAAGCCGTTCTGCTTTTCTCTCCACACACGATTTGCCCGAGCAATGGTTTGCATCAGCGTGTGATTCTTCATCGGCTTGTCGAGATAGATCGTGGAGCAGGAAGGCACATCGAAACCCGTAATCCACATCGCACATACAAAGACAATGCGCAGGGGATCGTCTGACTTCTTGAATTTCTTCTCAAGGTCTTCCTTAACGATCCGCTTGCGGTGGGTTGCGATGTCTAAGCCCTTCTTCTTGAACTCCTCTATCTCGTTCTGAGACTGAGAAACTACCACCGCCATGTCGGTTTCCTGAAAGAAACGGAGCCGCTTCTCTAGCTCTGGCTTATCGTCGGGATCGGCTGCATTCAACTCCTTTTGTAAACGTGCTATCGCGGCCTTCCAGTGCTTCTGGACCTTGTCGTACATCCGCACGGCAGTGGCTTTATCAATCGAGATGGCCATCGCCTTCGCCAGTACGCCCCGACCCATGAAGTGCGCGACGATGTCTTCCGCGATCCGTTCTAAACGATCCTCTCTTGTGATCAACTGATATTCGCGTGCAAATTCGCGCTCAATCTTCTGTTCCTGGTCTTCGTCCAATTCAGCCGAGTCAATAATCTCGGCCATGTCATCAGTCAGGTTGGGATTTGTAAGCTGGAGTTCGGGAATACGGTTCTCATAATAGAGAGGAACGGTATTTCCATCATCGATGGACTGCTTGAAGTTGTAGATCGAGACATAATCGCCAAATACCTGCTTGGTCCGTTCTTCTCCGGCCATCAGGGGAGTTCCGGTGAAGCCGATAAATGCTGCATTCGGCAGCGCATTCCGCATGTTCAACGCGAACTGGTCGTATTGGCTCCGGTGTGCTTCGTCTGTGATGACGATGATGTCCGATCTGTCTGAGAGCTTTGGATATGTTTCTCCCGTCTCCGTTCGGAACTTCTGAATCAGCGTGAACAGATAGCGGTGATCTTCCGAATTCAAAAGTGTCTTCAGGTGTTCGGCGCTCTGTGCTCGAACGCTTTTCTCGTCTTCGAGGACGGCACCTGTAGAAGCAAAGTTTCGATAGATTTGGCCGTCTAGGTCTTCGCGATCCGTAATGATTAGGAACGTCCAGTTGCCGGGCAGTTTCCTCAGCACTTTCTGCGAGAAGAAAACCATCGAGAAGCTCTTGCCGGAGCCTTGGGTATGCCAGAACACCCCGAGCTTGCCCTGGTTGTCCTTGATCTTTTCCGTTGCCTCAATCGCCCGATTCACGCCGAGGTATTGATGGTTCTTCGCGATCAATTTCGCGGTCTCGCCCTCGGCCTCGCTGTAAAGAGTGAAGTTCTCAACCAAATCTAGCAGGCGCGAAGGCTCGCATACTCCTCTGATCATCGTGTCTAGGCTGACGATGCCTTCTTCACCCTCGTCATTGATCTTCTTCCACTCAGCAAAGTGCTCCCAACCAGCCGTTATGCTGCCGATCCTGCTCTTGGAGCCGTTGGAGAGAATAATCAGTGCGTTATGCCAAAAGATTTGCGGGATTGTCGTTCGGTAGTCTGAAAGGTTGTACTTGTAGGCGTTCTCCAGCGACTTGTGCGATGCCTTGAGTTCAATGAAGACAAGCGGTAGTCCATTCACGAACCCAATCAGGTCTGCTCGTTTCCTACCGTAGTCACCGGAGACCCAGAATTGTGATGCGAGAAAGAAGTCGTTGTTTTTTGGTTCATCCCAATCCACGACGCGAACGACCTCTATGCTCTCTTGGCCGTCGTCTTTCCGAACAGGGGTCTTCACGCCATCCCGCAGCAGCTTGAAAATTTCTTGATTAGCACGGACAGGACTTAGAACGCTCCGATCTTTACTGAGTTCCTCAACTGCCAGATCAATAGCCAGAGGAGCGATGCCAGGATTGAGTTTTAGGAGTGCGGCCCGAAGTCGTCGTTCCAGAACGACCTGCTCTGAGGTTTCTCGTCCCAACATTGAGTTGGGTCCGAATGTTTCCTGGTAGCAATCAGCAACTTCCCATTCGAGTTCTTCGAATAGCTTTATGGTGTTGGCTTCGAGCGTGCCTTCGGAATCGGGGCTGTGGTAGGTCATGAGATCGCGCTGGCACTCTTGGTCTCAAGATGTTCGACATTGATCTGGCCGGAAAAGAGCTTTGGAAGAAGAAAATCTCGGGCCGCTCGGAGGATTCGGTTCTGCCGTGAGCAATTGTCGGCTAATTCCTCGCACGCCCGAATTGAAGCACCGATCTCCCGTTGTATTCCCACTGTTGGAACACGAATTTGAAATCTTGGAAAATTAGTCAATGGGACGCGGTCAACGGTTGCCCCTGAAATGATCTTTGAGGTCACTTCTCTTCGCCACTCTTCATCCAACATCGAGTACAGAAGAAAGTGTGGATCAACCCGCGCCAAGTCGGGACGAATTAATGCGAGACGCCGACCAAGGCATCCCCTGAACCCTTCACGAATCATTCCGTAACGATGCAGTGTCGCTTCATAAGTGAACACGATATCGCCGGGGACAGGCAGGACTCTCTTAGTCCATGTGGCAAAGTCTTGCTCTGCGATATGACGGATGCTGGATAGGTCAAGTTCGCCACGCTCAGTGACGTTCTGGATACCGAGGAAAATCGGCCCCGACTCCGAAGGTTTCGGAGTGGCGTGGGGGCCATCATACAACCCCACATAAAGATCGCCAATTGGCACAAGATTCCAAGTCTTACCCGAATGATTACGGGCTCCCTTGAAGATCGTGTCTGCGATGTCCTTGACGACCTTGATTCGCCGTGTATTGGTTTCAATCAGATCGTCGTATGTCGCTAACAGTCCGCCTATATGCTTCTGTATGGGAAGAGCTGGAACTCTGACTTCAATGTTTGAGAAAGCAGATTTATTCACAATGGGTGTGGCTGCCCCGCCAGCTTGAGCTTTGATGCGATCAGCGTGAAAACGCAAAAGATAGTAAACAAAATTCGGATAATGCTCACTCTGATCCACGACGATGCTATTGAGTTGTTGGTTCGTGAAGCTAGGTCGGTTCGCGAGGCACATTTTGCCGATTGTTGCTCCTATACAAACGAAGCAAATCGAATCCGCGGGCAAAAGAAGACTGGCTTGTGATTGATGACCCATCTCGGAGAGAAACCTTTCCGTTTTGACAAATTTCTGTCCATCTCGAATATCCGTTGGAGTGATGAAAGGATACTGAGAACCAAATAATTCAGGACTGCTGGATGGAGGGGTTCTGCCAGTCAGGATGGTTCCGATTTGACCTATTTTCACGGTCTTCCATTTAGGGACTGTCGCCCTCACGGAACTTGCTCCGATAGTAATTTTGAGACGTTTTCTGATATTTGCTCTTCCAGCTTTACGGCATTAGCGCCAAGGGTCTCTAGTTCCTCGTGAAGTTCCTCTAATCGCACGGCGAAGTCAAAGTCATCCGCCACATGTTCACGGACTCCCGTGTACCGCCCCGGATTTAGACTCCAATCCTGGATTTCGACTTCAGATAGACTTGATACTTTGCAAAGCCCCTGCACATCGATGTACTTCCCCTTTGGAAAGTTCAGCTTCATCAGTTGCTGACTTCCAGCCTCGGTCTCGATGTCCTCATCTCGATAGAGGCGCACAATGTTGGAAATAAACTCAGTCTGTTCAGGTGTGAAATCCCGGTGCGCCCTGTCAATCTGGCGAAAAATACGGCGAGCATCAATAAAGAGGACCTTGTCTTTTCGGCTCGTCTTAGATTTGCCTCGATCTAGAAACCACAGCGTACAGGGCAGAGTCACCGTGTAGAAGAAATTCGAGCCTATCGAAACAACGACATCCACTGCATTTGCTTTAACAAGCTGACGCCTAATCTCCAGTTCCGACCCACGGGCATCTCCCGCTGAGTTCGCCATCACGAATCCAGCCCGGCCCTTTGCGTTCAATGCGCTGTAGAAAATCTCTATCCACAGATAGTTCGCATTGTCGGCTTTCGGCAATGCGAAAGGGTATCGGGGATCGTTCTTGATTCGTTCCTTGTCCACCTTGTCCACGTTGAAGGGCGGATTTGCCATGACGAAGTCGAATTTCCCGACGCTCTTGTGAGGGTCCTCGTAGTAGGTGACAGCTTGACGGATGTCGCCGGAGAGCCCATGAACGGCAAGGTTCATTTTGCAAAGGCGGATCGTTTCGGCTACTTTTTCCTGACCATAGATCGCTATCTCGTTGATGCTCTTCTTGTGATGTTCGACGAACGCGGCTGACTGGACGAACATTCCGCCGGAACCACATGCCGGATCGAAGATGCGCCCGTGGTAAGGTTCAATGATCTCGACGATCAATCTAACAATACTCGTCGGGGTGAAGAACTCACCGCCCTTCTGGCCCTCGGCCATCGCAAACTTCCCGAGGAAGTATTCGTAAATCTTTCCGAAAGCGTCTCCTTCAATAGTCATCGGAATCGACGAGAAGTTCTTGAGAAGAGAGATCAGGAGGCTCTTGTCGAGCGCGTTGTATGTCTTCGGAAGAACGTCCTTCAGGTCTTCATTCTCGGCCTCGATAGCTTTCATCCCGTCGTTAATGGCCTTACCGATGTCCGCTCCCTCAGGCAGGTTCAGAAGTGTGGCGAACCTCGCCTTTTCCGGTATGTAGAGCACCCCTTGCGCTTGATAGTCGATCTTTCCGATCTTCCGGCGTCCGCTGCCGGACGCGGCGAGCTTTTTCTCGGCGTCCGAGAACTTCTTATCCGCATATCGGAGGAAGATCAACCCCAGGACGGGAACGGAATACTCCGACGATTTCAGCTTGGAGTTGGCCCGGAGTTCGTCGGCGGCTTCCCAAAGGCGCTTCTCAACTTCTGTATGGTTAGCTGGCATTTGAAGGTATCGGATCAATGTGAATATACCGAAATGTCGAACGTGTGTTCAATATATCGGGAAGATTGATTTGCCTAATGAAATAAGCTATTCGTGTTCTAACTGCGGGCACAATCACAAACTAAGTTTCCGTGGCCATCTGACGAGATGCCTTCTTTTGGGCTCATGTCTGCCCACGACCTGATCGAACAGTAGCGCGACGAATGTACTGGCCCTGAGGAAAGTAACGTCATTGACAATATGAGGGCTCGCTGGTACGCTCCCGCTAATTTCCCACCCTCAAAGGAGGAGATCATGCATCGTCGTGACTTCCTATCTTCTGGCAGTGTTCTCTGTACCGGCATGCCCCTGCTGGCCTCGTTGGAAGCTTCGAATGGCTCAGTCAACTTGTTGGAAAACCTATGGCAACAGATTCCACCCCCAGTCCAGCCCGAAGGAAGTAGCTTTGCTTTTTGGACAAAGGAGGTTCGCGATCCGAAGAAAGGGGAGATAGGAGCAGCTAGCCTGAACTCTCGCGGCGCTATGTTTTTCTACTATGACGATCACTCAAAAAAATTCGTTGGCGGCACAGATATCGATCCCGATTCATTGCCGGAAAAGGGAGATACAAATATCGAGCTAAGGGTATTGCGCTTTCGCCCATCACAGGGCGACCGATCATCTTTTGAACACACAAAGGGAGGTTCTCTACGAATTGATGTACAACAGCAAGAACCATTGGCTGGACTTCTGGAAAAGTTGGCTTGGACATCGATTTCTGGATTGGTTCCAGGAGAGAAAGGCAAGCTGCCTGATCTGAGTTCGCTTAAGTTCGACCCTGGTAGTTCATGGGGCCAATTGCAGCAAATCCCGCTACCGGGCGGCGAAGGACGATGGACTTGGAACTTCTTCTTGCAGAGAGAGCAATCGGTATGGGGCAAGATTCTAAAAGTTGTCCATAGCGGCGTGACGGCGGGAGCGCCGCAGGCATTTTTTGGCGTTTTGGGTCTACCCGCGATAGGACTATCAGCTCTTGAACAGGTCGACAAGCTCGTTGCCTATCTCACGAATATCCGGGATCAAGAGTGGCTTTTTAAGAGCCCTGCTTTCTACGTGGGCACGACCAAAAAGGCATGCAAACATATAGGCACTGGTGTGTTGCCCTTGAAGACTGGCAACTACTTGATTGTTCCCGAAGGCCAGGCCCAACAGATGGATACCTCATGGACAATTAATAGCGCGGGACTTCTCGTCCCGCTGAATACCTCCGCACCAAAACAGTTTCAGGTTGCAGCACAAACAGCACCGGGACTGACATATCTGACTGTGTATGTCAACGCACAGCTAAAGTCATCGTGACTTGGGGAACCGGTGGATTTGACACCTTATCGGCCCTTTTTTCGAACGTTGCGACCAAGAGAGCAGAAACGAAGGCTGTATAGCCCCCAATTAACTTTGACTGACGCTCGTGCTCTTTTCGGTGACGAAAAGTCTGTAGCAGAATTATTCATTGAGCCGCGGCATAGCATGAACTTGTGATAGGCTAAAGACCCGTTTCTTTTCTACCCCAAAATCAATCCGCGAGGGTGGAAATGAACAAAGTACTTGAAACGATTCGAGGCAGTTGGATAACCAGAGATCACGAAATTGCAGAAGCGAATCGGGAATATCTTCGCAATGCTTTAGACCAAATCCCCACCGACCTCCGCGAGAAATTTCTTTCAGTCCTAGAATGGTCCGAGCGTACCGAACAGTGGTCCGACATAATAATCGACGGGGCATGTAAAGACTCAGACCGACGCCTCAATGAGATTATTTTCTTGGAAGCTCAAATAAAGATTCTGATTCAAGCGATTCGCGTCACAAAAGACGTTGAGTCAATTCAAGCCTTGAGAGCGACCACACGAGAGACGATTGAGCGAATGGAAGATCGGAAGCGTGAAGAGGAACTAAAACGATTACAAGAGCAAGGGGCTGCGCTTGTTCCGCCCGGTCCATCACTGCCTGTTGTCCCATAGCCCCGATGCCGCAAATGGCAGCAACAGATGTTTATTCGAAGGGCGACTCGTTTCATGGCCGAGTACGGAAATTGACTGAATCTGCCATAATCGGAATTATGACGACACTCCCGTAAAAACGCATGAAGCAGAAACTACGACCGATGATCGACACGCTTGAGATGCCAAACTACACGTTGGCAGAGGCGGCGCGTTATTTTCATGTTCCTTTTTCTACGGTCGAATATTGGACAGCAGAACCCAATGCTCTCGTGAAATTGTCAGAAGGTCACATGCTGTCCTTTAAGAATCTTGTTGAATTCTACGTTCTGGAAGGACTGCGCCATATCCACAATCTGAAGACCCGTTCGATCAGGGCGGCAGTCGAGGATTTATTGGAACACGAGGGGTCTCGGCACCCTTTGGCCGATTACGAACTGAAGACAATGGAAGACAAATACCTCATATTTCTGAAAAACGGAGCAATCGTTAATTCTTCACTTCGCGGACAGTATGAAATACCCGAATGGACTGCGGCATATCTGAAAAGAGTTGACCGCGACCCCAGTGGATTAGCACAGAAGATTTATCCCTTCACGAGAAAAGATCAATTGAAAAAGGATGCCTCGCCGCCCAAGACCGTGCTTATTGACCCAAATGTGTGTTTTGGCCTGCCAGTGCTAACAGGCAGTCGCATCAAAACCGGATTTCTTGCGAGCCGATATCGCGGTGGTGACCCCGTAAGCACCATCGCAAGGAGTTATGGGAGACCCGTGGGACAAATCAAAGAAGCAATCGAGTGGGAACTCGGGCAAGAAATCAAGGCAGCGTAAATATACTTTTTGGCTTGATGAAGATTTCGATTGCCCAGAAGTCAAAGAAATACTGCATCGAGCAGGTGTGCGCTTTCACATTTACAAGCAGGACGCTGCGAGTGGTACGGAAGACTATCGATTCTTCCCAAAAGTCGGTAGACGCGGTTGGATTCTGATTACAGGCGATTGGCACCAGCGATATCGTCCAAGAGAAGCCCACGATCTACAAAAATATTGCGTCCGGCACTTTACAATGCCTGGAAATTTAGGGGCGCAAGGCATGGCCGACTTGTTGGTGAAAGCGAAGAACTCAATTTTCGCGTGCTGCCGTGATAATGAGCCGCCGATAAGTGCCAATATTCATCGCGACGGAGCAGTACAGCTAATAAGAGACAAACACGGCAGCTTGCATGACCGCCACCTGGAAAGAACATACAATCGAGGACGCGTGAGAATTATTGCTCCTATTCAATGAAAAAGGACTATTTGAAATCGTCGGCCCGTCGTGGGTGTCACCACGCAAAGGCAAACTTGACCGCCAAACAAACAACGTAAAAACGCATCACCGAAGCGCGCTGTACAATTCTATTGTTTCTTGTTCCACAAATCCATAAACAGTTTGGCCGTCGCAGGACCGTGCCCGGCGTAGTGATTGTTGCTGAACGCGAAGATTTTCAAGACTTTGGTGTTGCTCACCAGCGATTTGAACACCTCGACCCAATTTTTCAGATCGCTAGTGCGGTCGATGACAGTCTTGTCCCACGTCGTGGTCTGCTTCTCAATCCCCTTGCGGTCGCCCAACCAGCGAACATAAGCGAAGTCCGCCGTGACCAGATCGAACTTTTGCTTTAACTCCCACGGCCTCGGCATAAACGATGTGTCGGTCAACGCCAAAGCGACGTTGTGCTCTCGGAGCACGTCGGCAAATTTGGCATCCAGCCAGGTCTTGTTTCGAATCTCGATTACAAATTTGTGATCGGTAGGCAGCTTCTTCAAGAAGGGAATCAGAACAGCGAGAAAACTTTCTTGCTTCGGGAATTTCCAGCGGTCGAACGATGGGAACTGAAAGACCATCGGTCCAAACTTTGGACCGAGAATGTCCATCGTCCTCACAAACTCCTCAAATTCCGCATCGCAGTCCACCAGTGCTTTGTCATGCGTAATGACCTGGGGAACTTTGACGCAGAAGATGAAGTCTTCGGGAGTCCGGGCGGACCAGTTGCTAACGGTGCTCGCAGAAGGGCATCCGTAGAAGGTCGAGTCCACTTCGACCGTGGCAAACTGCGTGGCGTAGTAGGAAAGAAAATCGCGTGACTTCATGCCAGGAGGGTAGAAGCTACCTTCCCAACCATTTGCGGTGAAAGCGGAAGTTCCAAGGAGAATGCCAGGCAGAGAATACGGTCGTTCGATCTTTAGCTCGCTTGCGGGTTTTGCTGCATCCTCCAATTTCTCCATCGGGAAGAGGGTCGGGTTGCGCATCGGTTCCACTTTTGGACTCTTTGGATTCACGGCTCGGAGAGCCTAGCACTCACGTCGTTTGCGCGGCAATGACCGTCACTCCGCATCATGCTGAACTGTAGGGTAGCTGAGCCATCTAGTGCGTTAGCAGCAGTCCCGAAAGTACTGGCGCGGCGGTACCGTGGGACCATTCGCTGTCGCAGGTTCGCGCAATATCCTTCTCCTTCGAGCGTCTGCAGAAACGAAGGATGAAGTGAAGCGCCTGTCGCCAGTAAACGTGTCATTTAGAGTGGTCGTATTTCTCCTTATCAGCACAGGGGGAATCGTCGTCGCCTCCCGATTGGTAGCGCCCAAGAAAGCGGTTGCCTGTTGCAGTGCTGACGCCTGTGCTCGGAACCACCACCATGAATGAAGCCAATAGAAATTAGGCTTCGTCTCCGTGTTCCTTGACCACGCTTTTCGGGTTCTTGTCCTCACTCAATCCGGCAAACTTTGAATGCCTGAGCCGATCTCCCGCCGTCCACTCCAAGAATTCAATGCGTCCGACGGCCTCCGGGCAGGCGCTTTCGAAAAGCGTTTGTCAAAGCCATCCGGTGGCCGAAACGCTTGCTTGGCTTCGTTAGCCAGCAATCCGTCGCGAGGCACGTCACAGCGCCACACATAACCGCACGAGATCAGGTCGCGCCAAGCCAGGCACGTTCCACCAGTGTTGGACACGGAACGGGAGGTAGTCGCTGACCTGGTGACGAGTCTCGCAATCAAACCCATTTGAGTTCATGGAGTGCCTGTGCCAGTTCGGGTCGCATAATCCACTGGTCTTGACCTTCCTCGCCCAGTGGGGCGTCATCATTCCAGTGAGACAGCGTGCGCCACCAATGCGGGTTGCCGTCCGGAAACGGACCCGGTCGGTAATGCAGCGCCTCAGCGACACGGTGAGCCAGTCTGCCATACTGAGCGTTGACAGTAGCATAGGTGGGATAATGAAGTTCCTTTGCCAGTTGAACAGCCGAAAGGGTGTGGTTGGGCGCTCCGTACTGCGCCCGGAGTATGGCCACTTCCGTTTCGGAAATGCGTGCCGCCAGCAACGCCGCCTTGAACTGTTCGGCAGTTGCGATGGGCGTCGGGTCACTGTACGCGTCCACATCGCCTTTATATCCGAGGTCTGATAGTCGTTTCCTCGCCATAGCTATCTCGTCTTGTGTGAACAATCCCTGCCATTCCGGTTTCAAAACGTACGCTTCCACGGTAAGGTCCAGCCGGTTACATTCCCAAAGCGCTGTAAATCCATCCGACAGGCCTGGGGCGTGCAAGAGATACTGGGCCGTGCTCAATCCCCCTCTCTCGGCAACCATCTGAAGGAACCTAGAAGCGTTGTAGTGGCATTCAGCTTTCGCCCGTTCGTAGATTTCAAACATAGCTTGGTGGAAAGCAGATTCTCGGTTTGTTGAATCGACATTCTTGCTTGGCATCGGTGCCGCCACTTGGTCTTTTGGGGCAGGCGCTTCGCTTGCGAAACGATAATCATGACGCGACGCAACTTGTCGGAATTGCGCCTCATGAATCTCTGTGTGTTCAACCCCGAATCTGTCTAAAAAATCTGCGATGTGCCTGGGCACAACAGGCGCAACTAGCCACATGATTACGTTCCGCTCACCCTTTTCTTCCAGAGCCAGCTTGTATCTCACTAGCTGTTCGGCAGCTTCGAGTTTCGCAGGCACGGCCTTGAGTTCCATGAGTATTTTGTTCTCGAACTGGTCCTCGAAGAGCAGATCAAATCTGCCTACGCCAGCGAAAGTGCCCTGACGGCCCTTCAAAACGAGAACATGTCGTGGGAAGAATTCTTCTGCGTGGGCCGTAATCAAGTCTTCCATCTCACGCTCAATCATAGCGGGTACTTGGCCACACCTTTCTAACATCACGGGTGTTTGCGAACAATCCTCTACCCACCACATCAGGCGGGTCAAGTGACAGAAGAAAATGTCGCCTGGTTGGACTAGCTTATTGGGTGTTGAAGGACTTGCGCCGCAGCGAAAACAGATTCACGAGCAGACCATACTTGACCGGCACAGCGCGGTAGCCGTCGAGTTTAATTTCGTAGAGCCATCCCGGCCCGTCGATCAGCTTTGGGACGGGAGCGCAGTCCATTGGTTCGATGAACTCGGCTGTCCTTTTTGGCAGACGGGTCAGGCGCGTCTGAAGTGATTTCACCCTGATAGAATACACAGGGATTTCAAAAGACGCTTAATTCATGTGGCATAGGTTTATTTCCGACCTGGCAACAACGTGGCTCAGGATTTGGCCCTACGTGCTCTCTGGCGTTGTTGGTTCATGCTTGACGGCGGGGTTCTTGTACGTCTTCAAGCGGCGGGACGAACGCCGGGAGCGAAGAAAGAAGTTGACGGCGGAACTTTACCGACCAGCCCGCCAGCAACTTGCGCAAGCATCGCAGCCAATCCAGAACCATCAGCGCGGATATTCCATCGATGGTGAACTGTGGAGAAAGGCCAGTTCTTCCGGCGTCGCGCAAGAAGTAAGTCTTTCGTTGAAGCTACAACTTGAGAGTCTATATGAGCGCACGCTTCCAAACTACGACAAGGCGTGGCAAGTGTTGAACGAGGAGATCGGTAGGCTGGCCGGGGAATGGGACCAGCGGTACGCGGATATTCACGATTATCAGATTGCCGCCAAAGAGCACCACATCGTCAAAATCAACTGGTGGGATTTTCTAACACCCGATGAGCCAATTACTCCAATCGACGGCCTTCGGGATGGCGACGTACTCCAACTATGGAACTCATTCATGACCCCGGCCCGATTCAAACTGTTGGACCGTTCGCCGGAGCAATTTCTAGTTGAACGCTGGCACGAGGCCACGAGGAACGAGGCGTTGAGACAGTTTCGAGAGTTGCGGAAGCGTGCCCTAGCGGATATTCCTAAGTCTATCGAGTTGCTTGATCGAAATTCTTTGTACTAGGGCTTGCATAAAATGGGGCGATCTAGAGAAAAAGTTCTGGCCAAGCTGAAAGAACAGATGCAGTTTCTACGCAATTCTTTGCGTACTTTTTACGACGGTGAGTTTGCGGAGAGCGTGCGGATTGCCACGATCATTAGGGTCCTGGTACACGAAACCGGCATGTCCAAGCCCCTGCTCAAGCAGGCGAAGCCTAATAGCCTCGACCTTCCAATTTTGGACAATGCATTCGAACGCCCTGGCGAGAAAGCAATACTCAGGTTTGCAGTCAGCGTCAGATTGGGAACCACGATTGCACCCGCTGTGGACCTTGACTCTACCCACCATACTTTGAGTACCGTAGGCGCGTGGTGGAATGCGGAAGTTTTTACATTTCCTTCACGGCTTGGCACGCAATTGGTCTACACAAGGAGAAGGGTTGTCCTCATCCTTGCCGATACCGAGGGCGGTGCACACGTTGACCCGGACGAAAATCCTGATTACGTGAGGCTCCTCACCGATGCGCCGATATCCTTTTCCGATTACGGGCTTCCCGTCGAGACGCCCGACTTAGCCAGATTTCTTACGGCTCAATCTGGTGTCCAAATGCTGGATTGTCTGAAACGCAACTTCTTTCCTGATGAAGATGTTCCAGCAAAATGGGAATTTGGTGCGGCTCCGCAGGTTGCACAATATATGGATGAGATTTCCTTGACCCCAAGACTGGTTATACCTGCGTTCCCTCGGGGCGGAATGAAAATCACAAAAAGGTAGGTCGGGGTGTGGTTCTGAAAAAGGTGACTTGGGGGTCGAGTCCTACTCTTGCATCGGATTGTCAACGAAGAACGGCAGTCAACCCGATACGACGGCTCCTCGTTGACGTTTGTCACCAAGGTAAGCGCGTGGCCGCGAAATTCGCAACGCGAGTGCTCAACGACCTCCGTGCACTAGATCGCTCGCCCGAAGGCGAAAGAGTAGGATCCCACGAGATCGGCTCCTACCACTCTAATCCTTCTCTTTTCGCGCACTCGTCGCAAAAAACTTCCGCGTCACTATCCCGGCTGCTGTTCGGCAACGAAATTACTTCTCCGCACGCGTATCGCGATTCGTAACTCCCCGGAACAATCGGTCTAATTTCACCCGTGGCGTGAACCAAGGCAACCGTGACCCTCGGGTGTCTTGCGACAACATGGATGGGATTCTGCATCGAAGCGAACTCCTTCCCCGTGGTTGTCCGCGTTGCGGAAAAAACGCGGTGGGGCGTCGCTTCTAGTGCGTCACATCGTTCTAGTCAGTTGGCGGGCCGCCATTCCGGCTTCCTCCGGTTGGCCTGCAATGCGCTTGGCCGGAGGTAACGGTTGCCGCCGTCCCGACTGGCCGAAAATTGTTTCGGTAGCCGAGAATCCGATTAAGTCGGGGCTGTACTTCAGCGCCCACAGTAAATCGAACACATCAATCATAGCGCAAATCTCTCGGTTTCCGCCAGTGCAACCCACACGCGAAGAACTCTCGTCGAATTGCTCCATCTGCCTGAAAGTTCGCGCGGTGTTACCATACATCCCATCATGTCACCCGCAATTGTAATCGTAGCGTCGTTTTTTAACGGCGGACTTGCCGGGGCCTGCTTCATGAAGGTGAGGAAACGCAGCGATGCGGACCATCAAACGAGTGTGCGTCTTGGGCACTCACCACGCGTATCAGTACAAGACGGTGCGCAAGAAATACTTTGAAAACGTAAGTGCTCTAATTGAAATCCACTCTGTGGATTTGGTAGCAGAAGAAGCCTCTGGAATTGACCGGGATACATACGCCAAAAAGGTCGCGGATATTCGCAAGGTTTCTTGGAAGAACGTTGATCTGACATCCGAGGAGAGGAAGCTGGTGCCAGACATCAATCCGCGAGGTCTCGGCACTGAAATCGACTTCGACCTCCACTCTTTACGCGAATGGGTTTGGGTGATTAGAACAGCAAAGAGCATGAAACAATCGGCAATGTTGATATGTGGCTTCGCCCACCTGATGGGCGTAGCGTCGAAGTTTTATTCCCTCGGATTCGCAGTCGCGACCGAAGCGTATTTTGATAATGAAGACGAGAAACTGATAGTAGGCCGCACGGAGCCAGAGCCTGCCGCCGATAAAATCACGCCCTGACACAGGATGTTCACCAGATAAGCCCAAGCCTGCTCACGCAGGGCTGAGGATGCTCACTCGTTAGTCGATCTCATCGAGGGTTCGAAGCGCCGGATTTAGGTCCCCCAAGCGGGTCGGCGGGACTCCTTTCAGGTCATTGAATAACCAGCCGCCTTCCACGCTTCGACACCGCCCTTTAGCACCTTGGTGTTCGTAAAGCCCTGCGCCTGATATTTCGCTGCCTGACCGACAGCGCTGGCTTCGCCGGGTCAACCTCAATAGAAAATGATTTCTTGTGTCTTCGGCAGCGACGCCGCCCGGGACTGCAAGCTGGCAAAGGATATGGACCCGTCCAGATTTAGCATCCGGCATTTGGCCTCGTCCTCGTAGGCGCAGACTAGCAAGGCTTGGTTTGCTTTTGTCTTTGCGTGCGCTTCTTGCGCGCTGATTCGCTGGATATCTGCCATGTGACCTCCTTGTGTAAGAGCGTAGCACTGCGCTTTTCTGAAATCTCCTGAAAAGCACGAGGAACATGTGTGTGAGCGGTCGCAGCCAAGGCGTTAGAACAATGTCGTAAGCAAGGTCACTTAATAGGCTGGTCTTGTGGTATTCGCAGTGCAGGCAAGGTTCCTCCACATACCTATGAGAAACCCGGCGAGAGTATAACGCGAACGCGAAAATTGGAGGCGCGGGCCGGATTCGAACCGGCGAATGATGGTTTTGCAGACCATTCCCTTGGACCGCTTGGGTACCGCGCCCCTGCCACAGAGGGTGTGAAAAACCCTCGAAAAACCTCCATCTATTATGCCCGAAATCTATGCCCAAAACTGTGCCCAACGCGCCTTATTCTCGCCTATTTACCCCTATTCTTGTTTTCGTAAACTATTGAAACCTCGTAGCGGCTGGCTTTAAGAGGGGATTTGCAGACCTCTCCCTTGGGCCACTTGGGTACCGCGCCGAATCTTTAAGTAAAGTATAGCAAATCAGCCCGAACTCATCGGGCATGCCCTGTTAGCGTTCCTCCGCCGGTCCCTACTTTTTCTCCGCCAGAGCGGGAATCTTCGCTTCGCGCAAAAATCGCGCCGACTCTTCCGGGGGTGTTGGATTGATGTAAAACCCGGTGCCCCATTCAAAGCCAGCCACTTTCGTCAACTTCGGAATGATCTCGATGTGCCAGTGGTAGTGGTCGTTGATCTCTTCGCCGATCGGAGAGGTGTGAATCATGAAGTTGAGCGCGGGGCGGTCGAGCACCTGGTCGAGGCGCATGAG
>WNFR01000708.1_pt1 | contig 37267 bp, 34 predicted proteins | sample 5400221 | NCBI WGS metagenome assembly WNFR01 (sample SAMN13153357, study PRJNA577476) | soil metagenome | isolation source: 40 cm soil under Madrone tree | place: USA:California | collected 2016-06-14 | reverse complement strand
TCTGAACGGCGATGAGGTTCTTCTGCTGGGCGTCGGTGAATCGAGCGACGCCTACCATATGTCCGCGCCGCATCCAGAAGGAGATGGCGCACGCCGGGCCATGCAGGCCGCGCTGCGCGCCGCCGGACTGGAAGCCGAAGCCATCGATTACATCAATCTGCACGGCACGGGTACGCCGAGCAACGATCGATCCGAGAGCCAGGCCGTCACCAGCGTATTCGGCGCGGCCACGCCCGGTAGTTCCACCAAGGGCGCGACCGGCCACACGCTGGGCGCCGCGGGAGCGCTCGAGGCGGTCATCAGCGCCATCACCCTGCAGAGCGGGTTCATGCCCGGCGGAGTCAACACCACGCGCATCGACCCCATGCTCACCGCAAACTATCTGAGGGAAAACAGCTCTTCGCCGGCGTCTTATGTACTCAGCAATTCGTTCGGATTCGGCGGCACCAATTGCAGTCTCATCTTCGGCCGCGCAGAGGCGTCGCGTGAAATACCCGGACAGGCTCCTGGATGAAGCTCTCTGCTTACATCGGCGGTATTGGAGTGCTCGGGCCCGGGCTCGCCGACTGGCAGGAGGCCGCGGCCGTCCTGTCGGGCACCAAGCCCTATTCGCCCGCTGCGACACTGCTGACGGCGCCGGCGCTGCTGCCGCCCACCGAACGCCGCCGCGCCGGCCGGGTGGTGAAACTCGCACTGTCGGTTGCGCTCGAGGCCTCGTCACGCGCGAAGATCGATCCCGCCGGACTCGCCAGCGTGTTTTCCTCCTCGGGGGGCGACGGCCACAATTGCCATGAATTGTGCCAGGCGCTTGCCCTCCCCGGCCGTGAGGTTTCACCGACGCGGTTTTCGAATTCGGTGCATAACGCAGCGGCCGGGTACTGGAGCATCGCAACCGGAGCAAAGCTCGAATCGAACGTCATTTGCGCATTCGACGCCAGTTTCTGTGCGGGTCTGCTCGAGGCCATGACGCAGGTGGTGGTGGACGGCCAATCGCTGTTGCTGGTTGCCTACGACACGGAATACCCCGAACCCATTCGCTCCAAACGTCCCGTTCCCGACGCCTTCGGTGCCGCCCTGGTGCTCACGCCGGACCGACGACCCCATTCGGCGGCGCGCATCGAGGTGGCGCTCGGCGGCGAGCCGCCCGTCACCATGGCGGACCCGGCGCTCGAATCCTTGCGTCTCTCGATTCCCGCGGCCCGCTGTCTGCCGCTGCTGTCGCATCTCGCCCGCGCAGATGCCGGCCGGACAGTGCTCGAGTACCTGGATGTCTCGAGCATCGTCGTGAACGTCGCACCATGCGTTTGAACCGCGCGTGGATCGAGAGCCGCATTCCCCATCACGGACGCATGTGCCTGCTCGATGAAGTCGTTGCCTGGAGCGCCGAGCGCGTCAGCTGCCGCAGCGGTACTCATCGCGATACGGACAATCCGCTTCGAGCCTTCGGAAGGCTCGGCATCGCCTGCGGCATAGAGTACGCAGCTCAGGCAATGGCCGTGCATGGCGCGCTGGTCGCCGGCGGCGATGCGGCGGCACGCGAGGCAGCGACCGGTGCAGACTTTGGCCATGGGGCCCCCTTGGCGGAAGCGCCGGCCCCCGGATCGCCGGCCGCCGGATTTCTCGCTGCGGTGCGTAACGTCCGGTTCCACGCGTCGCGCCTCGATGATGTGCAAGGCGATCTGATCTGCGATGCTGTGCGCATGGCCGGCGATGCAACCACCGCTCTGTACGAATTCGAATTGCGGTCGGAAGAGACGCGGCTGCTGACCGGCCGCGCAACGGTGGTATTCGACTCGGGCCTTAAGTCCTTCGCGCCGGCCGGAGAGTTCGGATGAACGAAACGACGGGGCGGACGAGCGACACGGCGAAGCGGGCGCTGGTCACCGGCGGCAGCGGCGGCATCGGCGCGGCCATCTGCAGGGAGCTGAGTGCCGCCGGCCACTTCGTGTATGTGCACGCGCGTCGAGGCCGGGCCGCCGCGGACGCCGTGGCCGCCGAGATCACCGCTGCCGGCGGCGAGGCCGGGGTGGTTTGTTTCGACGTGACCGATGCCGCGGCGACGCGGTCCGCGCTCGACACGCTGCTGCAACAGGCGCCGGTCCAGATCCTGGTGAACAATGCGGGCATCCATGACGACGCGGCGTTTCCCGGCATGAGTCCGCAGCAGTGGCACAGCGTCATCGATGTCGCGATCTCCGGGTTCTACAACGTCACCCAGCCCCTGATGATGCCGATGATACGGACCCGCTGGGGCCGGATCATCAACATCTCTTCGGTCGCGGCACTCGTGGGGAACCGGGGGCAGGTCAACTATGCCGCCGCCAAGGGAGCGCTCAACGCCGCCACCAAAGCGTTGAGCCTCGAGGTGGCGAGCCGCGGCATCACGGTCAACGCGGTCGCGCCGGGCATCATCTCCACCGACATGAGCAGCCCCGCGTTCGATGCCGCCATGATCGCGAATCTGGTCCCGATGAAGCGCGCCGGCACCGCCCTGGAGGTGGCCAGCCTGGTGCGCTATCTCGCATCGAACGACGCCGGATACATCACCGGTCAGGTCATCTCCATCAGCGGCGGACTCAGCTGAATTGCGTGACATTGAAGGGCCGCAGCGGCTTTTACTGGAAGCTGTTGAAGAACCCCCAGGTATCCGCAGCCCAGTTGGGCGGCAGGGCGTGACCGATGCTCGAGTTGAAGGAGCACTCGATGAACTGGTTGGTGCAGCTGTTGTGCGAGACGCAGCTCATGACGTTGGTGCTTGAATGCGCGCTGGTCGAGGTGGTGCCGCAATGGTGCACGTACTTCAGCAGATGCGACGTGGTGGCGAAATCCGGGGCCGGATAGGCACCGTCGCCGTTGACCGCGTGCTCGAAGCGGGTGTGCGGATACGCCGCGCTGGTCGGGCAGGGCAGGTTGATGTAGGTGAGGAAGTTCGAGCGGTTGCCGTATTCGTCTGTGGCGGAATTGACGGCGGCGGCGCGCAGCGTGTGGGGCCGCGCGCAGATCAGCGCCGCGACGAAGTCGCCGCCCCAGGAGAAGCCGGCCGCGAAGATGCGGGTGGTGTTGACGCAGTGGGCGGATTCCATGGCGCGCACCATGTTGTCGAAGAACGGCATGTCGTAGCCGTTCTTCGAGTCGTTCCAGCCGATGCCGTAGTTCAGGTACTGCACGCCGTCGGGGAAGACGAAGATCGAGCTCTGCGCGGCGCCGGTGGCGCTCTGCAGGCCCCAGGAGTAGCTCTGGCTGGAATTGCCGCCGTAGCCGTGGAACACGAAGGCCAGGGCATAGGCATGCGTCGCCGAATACGTCGAGGGGATGTCGACCACGAAGGTGCGCGTGCGGCCGAGGCCGTCGGTGGTGTGCAAGGTCTGGAGCCCCGTATGGGTGCCGGACTTGCCGCATCCCGAGGAATTGCTCACGGTGGTGGTGGTGGCGGTGACGGCTGCATCGGTGGCGTTCACGAGATCGGTCTGCGCCATCGCCGGCAGCGCCACGGCGCCGAGCACGCCGGCGAGGAGGGCACCACTGCTCAAGACGAGAGTCTTGCGAAGGGTGCGCAGACCACCGAGCGGTCGGGCGAGGAGAGGGAGGCATGACTGTAGAGAGTGTCTGACGGGTGCAGCGGGGCCGGCAAAGTGGGTTTCGCTCAAGGGATCTCCGAAGAACTGAGTTGGGGTGAACGGGAGTCGACGGGAGCGCACGTTATGTTCACTGCGCCGGTCTCTCAACCGTATCCATTTTGCGACGCAGGGTTTCGCGCAAGCGGAATTTCCCGAGGAAAACGCTGATGGCGAGCGTCGAAACGGCGCCGCGGATCACACGTCGCGCACCCCGATTTGAGACTCCTCAGCGCTCCTACGCGTAAGCGTCGAGCGCGCCGAGCAGGGAGCGCGGCGCCGAGACCGAGGTCGTCGAATTCACGGCCCCAGTCGCGGCGCTGCCAAGATGCGACTCGCGCAGATAAGGCGGTGCATATGCGGACCGATCTTGAAAGGAGCGCTGGGAGATGTCGACGCTTACCTGCCCGAAGCCCTGAGCATTCAGCATCTCGCGAAGTTTCGGCGAGCTCGACTCCAGAGCATCCCGCGCGACGGCGCTGTGCGTCACCATCCACACCTGCGCGTGGTCGCCCTGCACCGAGATGCGCAATTCGATGGGACCGAGCTGCGGCGGATTGACTTGCAGTTTGGCGCCATTCACGCCGTTGTCGACCATCCACGAGACCCGGTCCGACAACCCCTGTGGGAAGTCGGCGCTGTCGACGCTGGCATGGACTCTCAAGACGGGGGCAGGCGCCGCATCCGCGACCGCCCCCACCGACGCGTTCGCATTCAGTTGCGACAGTCCCGCCGCGGCGTCGGTGGCGCCCCCGGTCAATGCCGCAAGATCGAATCCGGCATGCACATGTTTGCCGGTATCGACGGCCATCGGCGCATCCGCCGCATTCGGGGCGATGAGAGGACCCGCGGCAGTGCGCATTTCCGATGGCCCCGGCGGCGGCGATGCGGCGGCTGCCGCCTCGGCTCCAGCTCCCAGCGCGCTCAACGGTGCGTCGGAGTCATGCGAATTGTCGCCCCTGGACCCTCCAGTGACTGCGGGTTGAGGTGTGCCCGCGACTGCGGCGGCGGCCGCCGCGGCCGCGACCGAGGCGTCCTGCGCTCCGTTACCGGTGGGCACAGGCACTTTGGGTCCGTCGTTCGCGGGCGAGGGGTCGCCCGCTGAAACCGATGCCGCCCCGGTGGAATCGGCTTCTGCGCCAGTGGCTGGGGCCTTGCCGGAGTCCGTGGCGGGTGCCGCCCGCCCCATGGCCTTCGCCGTGGGACGCAGCGCGACCGGATGCGGCCTTGCGGACGCTTTGTCCGGCACAGAGGCGGTCCCGGCGGGTGGATCCGCCATCATCGCCGCAGCGGACGTTGTCGCCGAGTCCGGCGTCAACGCGGGGTTCGATTGCAGCGGCGCGGTCGGCGCCGGCGCCTTGGGCGTTGCCGCTGCGGCTACAGATACCGGTGCTGCAGATACGGCTGCTCCAGATGCAGATGCGGCAGATGCGGCTGCTGCAGCTTGGGCGGCCAGCGGGTTCTCAGCGGGAGTCGAGCCCTTCTCCTTGCCGCGCTCCGTGCGAGGCCGGCCGGCGGATGAACTGCCGTTGGCATGACGGGGGACTGCAGCGGCGGCGGCCGCCGGCGGCGCCGGGACCGGCGGCGATTGTTTGCCGGCGGGCGGCAAGTTTCCGCCGGATACGCCGTCATCCGATTGTTTCGAAGCCCCTGATCGACGGTTTGGCCTGGCGTCGGCAGCATTCAAGGCTCCGGCAAAGGCCGCTTGGGCGCCGCCGGCATTGGCGGTCTTGTCAGCCCCGGCTGCGGTTGAGGAGCCGACCGAGGGCTGGACGGATGTTTGGATGAAGGGCGCGGTACGCATGAAGAGTGAAACTGCAAGCAGCATGCCAAGGAGCCAGTCTCCAATCGCGCGCGGCTATCCCGGGGTGGGGCGCGGACCTGCTCGGCGAACTGCGATATCCACGCTCTCGGTGTCCGGATCGAAGACGATTTGCGCTTCGCCGCGTTCCAGTTGACGGATCACCCGGGCCACCTTCTCGTCGAGCGAATATTCCTTCTCGCCGTAGTCCGTCCCCTCGCGCAGCACGAATGATTCGATCACGGCGCGCAACAGGTCCGCCGCGAGCTCGCGATGCGGTACTACGATGGGTTCGCCGATCTTCGCGTCCACATCCGACCTCTGCCGCAACCGCGACGGGAACGAATGATACGCGCTTTGCGCAAGAAGCCTGGCTGGAGCCTGTCTGAGTATTTCGCGTGAGCGAAATACTCAGACAGGCTCCTAACGCTCGCCGGCCTCGGCATGAGCGATCGAAATCCGCATGGCCGCGTCGTCCCCGTCGCGTTGCTCACGCCGTTCGGCGTCGCGCAGTTCCTCGCTGCGGAAACGATCTATCGCCCGGCCGAGCGATTCGGCCTCGATGCGCTTCGCGCTCCATTCGAGCCGCCGGTTTTCGAACTCGGCGCGCGCATGGTCGAGCAGCGTCATCTGCTGCCTGATGGCATCGCCGAGGCGTCCCAGGAACGAACGATAATTCTGGAGTTTGACCGCGTCCATCGTGCCGTCGTCTTGGATGGAATTCTTGACGTACTCGTCGCGATAGGTCTTCAGCTGTTCGAGCTGCCGCTCCAGATCGGCGACACGGCGGCCTGCCTCGCCCATCGCGCGGCTGAGATCAGTCGCGGACGTGGAGGCGATGTCCCGAATCGGTTCAAACCGCTTTGATCTCTTCATGGGCAACGCACTATCGGACCGTTGCCGTTCCCGGCGCCGAGAACTGCGTCACGAGTTGCTGCAGATCCGCATAACTTCGCTCGATTCCGACGGGCTCATACATGTCCTGGCGCAGGAAATCGAGGATTTTGGGCCACTGATCCACCGCCAGGTCGACGCGCGGGTCGGAACCGCGGCGATAGGCGCCCACGGCGATGAGATCGCGGTTCTGCTGATACGTCGAGTACACCTGCCTGAAGCGCGTCGCGAGATCGAGCTGATCCCGGGTGGAGATCTGATGCATGGCGCGGCTGATGGAGGCTTCGACGTCGATGGCGGGGTACAACCCGCTCTCGGCCAGGCGGCGCGACAGGACGATGTGGCCGTCGAGGATGGCACGCGCCGCGTCGGCGATCGGATCGTTCTGGTCATCGCCTTCCGCGAGCACCGTATAAAATGCCGTGATCGACCCGACCCCGCGATCGCTGTTGCCGGCGCGTTCAACCAGCTGCGGCAGCCGTGCGAAGACCGAAGGCGGATAGCCCTTGGTTGCCGGCGGCTCGCCGATCGCCAGCGCGATTTCGCGCTGCGCCTGCGCGAATCGCGTCAAGGAGTCGAGCAGCAACAGCACCCTCAAGCCGCGGTCGCGGAAGTATTCCGCGATCGCGGTCGCGAGCCACGCGCCGTGCAGCCGCATCAGCGGCGTGTTGTCGGCGGGCGTGGCGACCACCACGGCGCGCCGCATGCCGTCCGGCCCCAAGGTATTGCTGACGAAATCCTGCACTTCGCGCCCGCGCTCGCCGATCAGCCCGACGACGGTCACGTCCGCTTTCGTGTAGCGCGTCATCATCCCGAGCAGCACCGACTTGCCCACGCCGGACCCGGCGAACAACCCGATGCGCTGGCCGCCGCCGACGGCGAGCAGCGCGTTGATCGAGCGCACGCCCACATCGAGCGGCTCCCGAATGGGGCGCCGCATCAGCGGATTCATGGGTTGTCCGGTCAGGGAAATGCGATCCGTGCACTGCAATTCGCCGAGGCCGTCGAGGGGACGCCCCGCGCCGTCCAGCACCCGGCCCAGTAGCGCGTCGCCGACCGCCACCTCGCTCACGCTGTGCGTGGGAATCACGCGGGCGCCGGGCATGATGCCGCGAATATCCCCGGTCGGCATCAGAAAAAGCTTTTCGCCGGAGAATCCGACCACCTCGGCTTCGATCTGCCTGCCCTCGGCGGTGTCGACCAGGCAACGGCCTCCGACCGCCGCTTCGCATCCAACGGCTTCCAAGGTCATTCCCACCATGCGGCTCAAGGTGCCTTCCACGACGAAGTCGCGGGCATGCGTCATGCGCTCGCGCGCCTGTGCCAGCGAGGCGGCCCAGACGTTGGGATCGAGATGTGTGGTGGCGGCGTTCATGACGCGCCGCCCCGGAGGTGCGACGTCTGCCGTTCCGTTCCCATGAGTTCGCTCAGGATTGCGGCCAGCCGGGTTTCCAGGCGCGCATCGATGCGTGAAGTGGTGGTGGTGATCTGACATCCGCCGCGCGCCATGACGGGATCCTCGACGATGGTCCAGGCACGCTCGCTTTCGGTGGGCGCGAGATTCTGACGCACGACGGACGCATCTTCGGGATGAAGATGGACACGCACTTCACGCGCCGCCACCGGCAGCGCGGCGATGGCGTCGCGGATGATGCCGATGATCTGCGTGGGGTCGGTCTTCAATTCGCGCCGCACGATCTGGCGCGCCAACGCCATTGCGAGAGTCAGGAGCTCACGCTCCACCTCCGCGTTCAAGGCTTCGAACGGCTTTGCGAGGTCATAGAACATCCCCGCCAATCTCTCGACCTGCGCCCGCACTTCGCCGCGTCCGGCTTCGCGCCCTTCTGCAAGGCCCTGTGCAAACGCCTCGGCATGGGCCTCCGCCTGCAGGTCGGCAAGTCCGCTGACCGTCGGAGGCTTTTGGAGCTTCGCAGGATCATTCATATCCGGTGCCGCCCACACCGCGACGCCGGTTGCGGCTTTGGGCTGTGCGTTAGACAAACTCAGCCGCTCCCTTCCCGCCCAAACTGATGGTGCCTTCCTCGGCCAGACGCTGTGCGATCACGATGATTTCCTTCTGTGCGGCTTCGACGTCCGCGAGTTTCACCGGACCGCGAGCTTCCATGTCGTCCTTGAGAATTTCGGCGGCACGCTTCGACATGTTCTTCAATATCTTGTCCTGCACCTCGGGTTCCGCACCGCGCAGGGCCACGGCCAGGGTGTCGGATCCGACCTCGCGCAGCAGCGTCTGTATGCCGCGGTCGTCCACGTCCAGGAGGTTGTCGAAAACGAACAGCAGGTCCTTGATCTGCTGATGCATCTCGCCGTCGGCCTGCTCGATCAAGCCGAGCTCATCGCTGCTCTTGTCCCTTTCCATGGCGTTCAGAATGTTCGCTACCGTGCGCGCGCCGCCGATCCGCCGCAGCACCGCCGGGGGCGCGGCGTTCGCCTGTTTCTCGACCAGCTGATCGAGCTCCGTCAGCGCCGACTGAGGCACTTCGTTGAGCAATGCGATTCTCATCAACACGTCGGTGCGCATCTCTTGGGTGAGCAGCGGCAGTATGGTTGCCGATTGTTCAGGCTCCAGGTGCGACAGCACGATGGCGGCGATCTGTGGGTGCTCGCCGCTGATGATCTGCGCCACGGCCTTCGCGTCCATCCATTTCAGCGCTTCGATGCCCTGGCCGGTCTGGCCGTTGGATACGCGATCGAGCAGCAGCTCGGTTTTCTGCTTGCCGACGGCCTGGGTCAGAACGCGCCGCACGTAATCCTGCGAGCCCGACGCAATGTCGGCCTTCCCGTCCACGATGCCGATGAATTTGTCGAGCACCGAGGTCATCTGATCCCGGGAAACTTCTTTCAGCTCGGCCATGGCCAAGCCCAGCCTCTGCACATCCTTTGCGTCGAGCTGCTTGAGCAGACTGGCCGCGTCCTGCTCGCCCAGACTCATCAGCAAAATAGCGGCCCGCTGCGTACCATCGAGCTCTTGCGGTTTAGCCATCGGCAGCGACCCAATCCTTCACCACTTGCGCGGCACGTTTCGGATCCTGCCCGACCAGTGTCCTGGCCGCAGCGATCTGCTGCTCAAAACTGGGATTGAGCTTGATCGCGTGCTCCGCCTTGCCGGACAGGCTGACTTTGTCGCCCGCGAGATCACCGGCTTCGGAGCGGGACCCCAGCCGGGCCGGCGCCTTGGTCAGTGATTTCATCAACGGCCGCAGCACCAGCAGCGCGACGAGCAGCACCAGAACGACACCCACGATCTGCTTCGCGAGTTGGGTGACCCAGGGCGTTTGCCACAGCGGCAGACCTTCGACGGCGGGAATGGGTGGATTGGTCTTGAATGCCTGATTGATGACGTCCAGCTTGTCGCCGCGTTCATCCTTGAGGCCGATGGATTCACGCACGAGCTGCGTGAAGCGCTTGATGTCGGTATCGCTCATCGGTGAATTGACGATCTTGCCGTCGGCGCCCATCTTCTGCCAGTCGTCGAATACGACTCCGACGCTGAGGCGCTTCAAGTTGCCGGATGCCTGCTTGATATAGGAGAGGGTGCGGTCCACTTCGAAGTTGCGCGTGCTGCGCTGCGAGTTCGAAGTCGGTCCGGTGGTGGTCGCTCCCCCTTGCCCGTTGCCCGGCGATCCGGGCGTCGGCGCGGCGCCGGGAAGCACGGGAGCGCCGGACGTGCCCGGCGGCTGATTGCTGAGAGCGCCGGGGATGCCCTCCGCGCCGTCGCTGTTCTTGCGCACGTCGCTGCTGGTTTGCTCGCTGCGCACCGCGGTCTTCTGCGGATCGTAGTTCTCGCGCGTCTCCTCGGTCTGCGTGAAGTCGAGGTCGGCGGTGACGGTCGCGCGCACGCGGCCGGGGCCGACGATGGGCTCCAAGAGATCGATGATCCGCCGCTGATAGCTTTCCTCGAGCTTGCGCGTGTATTCGAACGCCCTGGTCGATGCCGCGGCCTCGGCGTTCTCGTCCGGCGAATTGAGCAGGGATCCCGCCTGGTCCACCAGGGTGACGTCGCCGGGTCCGAGCTCCGACACGCTCGAGGCGACCAGATGCACGATGGCCGCGACCTGTCCGGGCTCGAGGCGCCGGCCAGGATAGAGCTGCAACATGACCGATGCGGTGGCCTTGCGTGCATCGCGCAGGAACACCGACGGCTTCGGCAATGCCAAATGCACGCGCGCGCTCTGCACGCCTTGGACCTTGATGATGGTGCGCGCCAGTTCGGTCTCGAGCACGGACTGATAGCGCGCCGTTTCCATCATGGAACTCGTGCCCAACGGGGACTCTTTTTGAATCATCTCGATGCCCATCGAATCGCTCTGCGGCAGCCCCTGGCTCGCCAGCCGGATGCGCGCCTCCTGGACCTTGGATTCCGGGACCGACACCGCGCCTGAAGGGTTGAGCTTGAAATCGATTCCGGCCGCGGTGAGGGCATCCATGACCTGCCCGCTCTCACGCTCCGAGAGCTGCCCGTAGAGAACCGTGTAGTTCTGGCCCTGCGACCAAATGACCAGCCAGATCGCCGCGGCGACCGCCGCCGCGACGCCCGCGAGCAAGCCCACCTGCTTCAAGCCGGGGATGGTCTCGAGCAAGCCGCGGGGAGGAGAAGGAGAAGAAGGAACTATGTCGGCCATGGATTAAACCTCGTTTCCTTCAGACCGACATGTTCATGACTTGGGTGTAGGCATCGACCAGCTTGTTGCGAACCTCGGTCATGGCATGAAACGCCAGCCCCGCCTTTTGCACTTCGAGCATGACCCGCGTGAGATCCACGCTCTTGTCGCCGGCTTCGTAGGCATTTGCGAGCGCAGTGGCCTGGTTCTGCATGGTCGCGACGCCATCGATCGACGTCTTCATGAGATGCGCGAAATCCGAGGGCTGCGAGACCAGCGCCGCCGGCTCGGGCGCGATGCCGGAGGCGCGCGCCTGCAGTGCGCGCATCTCGGAAAGTACCTGTTGAATTTGCATGCTGCTCATGGCGATCAGGCCGTCGCGAACTGGGAATCGGGGAGGCGCGGAACGCTGATGCCGGCCGCCTTGAGCTGCTGCAGCTTGTGGCGCAGCGTCCGCGGACTGATGCCGAGCCGTTCGGCCGCCAGCTTGCGGCTGCCGCCGGTGACCCGCAGGGTGGCGAAGATCAATTCACGCTCGCGCTCCTTCAAACCGTGATCCAAGCCGACCTCCTGCGCCGCAGCCGGTGCCGCCGGCTGCGCGACGGCATCCGCCGGGGTGTTGATATCGAGGTCCGCGGAATTGATGAGACCGCCGACGGCGAGCCATGCGGCGCGCTGCACGATATTCGTGAGTTCGCGCGCGTTGCCCGGCCAATCGTGCCGCAGCAGTCTTCGCTCGGCGTCCGGCGACAGCGCCAGGGCCGCCTCGCTGCCGCGCGCACACGCCTGAATTGCACGGTGCGCCAGCGGCAGAATATCCCCGCGGCGCTCGCGCAAGGCGGGCAGGCGCAGCGACATGACGTTGAGCCTGTAGTAGAGATCCGCGCGAAAGCGTCCCGCACTCGCCTCTTCCGCCAAATTTCGGTTCGACGTGGCGATCAACCGCACATCGAGATGGATGGTTTTGCTGCTGCCGAGGCGCTCGACCTCGCGCTCCTGCAAGACGCGCAGGATTTTCGCCTGCAGGCCGAGGTCCATCTCGGAGATTTCGTCCAGCAACAGCGTTCCGTGCTGCGCCTGTTCGAATTTGCCCGCGTGAGCGCCCAGGGCGCCGGTGAATGCGCCCTTCTCGTAGCCGAACAGAGTGGCTTCCAGCATGTTTTCCGGGATGGCGGCGCAATTGATCGCCACGAACGGTTTGTCGGCGCGCGCCGAGTGATCGCGGATGAAGCGCGCATACACTTCCTTGCCCGTGCCGCTTTCACCGGTGATGAGCACGGTGGCGTCGGTTTCGGCGATCTTGCGGGCCAGCGATGCCAGACGCTTCGATTCCGGATCCACCGCAATCAATTCGTTGCTGATGAACCGTGCCGCCATCTGACGCCTCGCCATCTCGATGAGCGCCTGGGCGTCGAAGGGTTTGACGATGTAATCCGTCGCGCCGTCGCGCATTGCCGCCACGGCCTGCGCCACGGTGCCATAGGCCGTCATCAGGATGACCGGCAGGTCGGGTCTCAGCCTCTTGATGGACGTCAGAAGCTGGTATCCGTTGGTGCCCGGCATCTGTACGTCGGAGATGACGAAGGCGACGTCCTCCGTCTCGAGCAATCGCAGGGCTTCATCCGCGTCCGCGGCCGCCAGCGCCGGCATGCCGGCGGCCCGCAGCGTGTCGATCAACGCCTCGCGCAGCGGGGCATCGTCTTCAACCACTAGAACCGAAACATTGACTGTGCTCATGCAGCTTCCTCGACTGGTAAATCTATAATGAAGGTGGCGCCGGCGATCGACTCGGCCAGGCGCACGCTACCCCGATGCGCCTCGACGACGGACCTTACGATCGACAGACCGATGCCGTTGCCGCGGGTCCGCGTCGTGAAAAACGGTTCGAAAATGCGTTCGCGAATGGCCGCCGGGATGCCGGGCCCGTTGTCGCTCACCACGATTTGCGCGCCGCCGCTCTCGGATCGCCGGGCCAGCAACTCGAGATTCAGATCGGCCGTGGCCGCCTGCAGGGCATTCGTCGCAAGGTTCAGTATCGCCGACACCAGCGACGGCGCATTGGCGCGTAGCGTCAAATCCGGCGCCTGGGTGCGAATGGTCAGACGGATGCCGCCGCGCAATGCGGGACGCAGCCACTGCGCGACCTGCTCGAGCAGCGCGCTCACGCTCACGAGTTCGCGTGCCGCACCGCCCTGCGCGAACGACAGCATGTCGTTGACGAGCCGGTCGAGTTGCTTGAGGCTGTCGATGGTCTTTTCGCTGCACCGGCGCAGGTCCGCGCTCGTCCGGTCCGGCAAGGTCATTTGCGACGCGTACAGCAAGGCGGTGGCCAGCGGAGTGCGGATTTGGTGCGCCAGACCCGCGGCCAGCTCGCCCATGGTCAAGAGCCGCTGCTGCCGCGCCATGAAAACCTGCATCAGGTGCGACTCGGTGACATCGGTCAACAACACCACCTCGCCGCCACCGGCGAGGTCGCGGCGCGACATGTTGACGAAGCGGCCGCTGCGCAATTCGATGTGTTCGCTCAAAGAGCCGCTGCAGGACACGCTGCGCTCGAGCAGCGTCGACAGGGTCTCGCCCAGCACCGGTTCCGTCAGCAACTCGATGGCGGCGGGGTTGCACTCGAAAACGGTGCCCTGCGCATCGAGCACCAGCACGCCGCCGGGCAATCCCTTGACCAGCGCCGACATGCGCGCCGCCAAATGCTCGTTGCCGGCATGCGCTTCCGTCAAATCGCGCTGCAGCTGCGCAACCTGGCCGCGCAGCGAATCGAAGGCGCCGCTCAATTGCTCGGACACCGAGCCGAAGGCGCGGAAGGCCGCCTGCAGATCGGCGCGCGGATCGCTCGTCACGTCGTGATGTGTCGCTGACATACCGCGGAAGTGAGCAACTTCCGTGCCTTGTCGGCATTTCCTCAATCGATCAATCGGTTACGTCGAGCCCTGAGCTGCGAGGATGGGCAGCGTCAAAAAACTGTCAGGCCGAGAGATGGTATTTGCGAAGCTTTTCGACGAGCGTCGTGCGCCGTATGTTGAGCAGGCGCGCCGCCCCGGCGACCGTGCCGTCCGCATCGCGAAGCGCTTTGCGAATCAGGCCGATCTCGATGGCCGACATATGATTCTTGAGGTCGATCCCACCGTTCGGCAGGGTCTCGTCCGCCGTGCCGGCTTCCACGGCGGCTGCATCGTCGTCCTCGATGACTTGGCGCACCTCGACGCGAGCGTCGCTGTCGACGAAGTCGATGGAGTCGATGGAGTCGCGAATTGACGCCACCGTCACCGCGCAGGCCTGCGCCGCGGATACCGTGGCGGTCGTGGATGCAGTCGTGGATATCGTTGCGGCGGCGGCTTGTGCCGGAACCACGCTCACGCCGCTGCCGATCCAGGCCACCGCTCCGTGGCTGCGGTAGCGCTCCGGCAAGTCCTCCGCGGAGATCGCCTGCAGGGGATACAGCACCGCGAGCCGCTCGAGCAGATTCGACAGTTCGCGCACGTTGCCCGGCCACGGATTGCGCGCCAGGCAGTTCATGGCCTGCTTGTCCAATTTGATGTGCCGGCCCCCCATCTGTTCCTGGCGCTGCACCAGATGCTCGATCAGCACGGGCAAATCTTCCAGCCGCTCCCGCAGCGGCGGCATCTGAATCGGGAACACGTTCAAGCGGTAGTACAGGTCTTCGCGAAAGCGGCCCGCGCTGATGGCGGAGTCCAGGTCGCGATGCGTCGCGGCGATGATCCGCACGTTGCAGCGGAGCGTCCGGTTGCTGCCCACGCGTTCAAAGGTGCGTTCCTGGAGCACGCGCAGCAGCTTCACCTGCATCTGCAGGGACATATCGCCGATTTCGTCGAGGAACAGGGTGCCCCCCTCGGCGAACTCGAATCGCCCGAGCCGGGTCGACAATGCGCCCGTGAAAGCGCCTTTCTCGTGTCCGAACAATTCGCTTTCCAGCAGGTCCGCGGGAATGGCGCCGCAATTGACCGGTACGAACGGATGGCCCGCACGGCCGGACAACTCGTGAATGTGGCGCGCCACCATCTCCTTGCCGGTGCCGGACTCGCCGAGGATCAGCACGTTGGTGTCATGCGGCGCGACCTGTTCGATCAACCGATGCACCGCACGCATGGCGCGGGAGGTGCCGCTGGGACGGAAGCGATGCGCTCCCGGCTGCGTGGGGTGGCCCCGGCGGATGTTCTGTGCCTGATCCAGAACGGCCGACAGCCGACGCTGTTTCACCGGGTAGTCCAGATGGAACCACGCGAGATCGCCGCTGCTCTCCGCGATTTTCGGCAACCCGTCGGCGCTCAAATAAATCACCGGCAGCGGCAGCGCCATCGAACGCAATTCCGCAACCAGTTCCCGGCCCTCTTCCGCCACGGTCTGTTTGCCGACGATGAGCGCCAACCAATCGTGCGATTCGGACTGCTGATACTTCCGGAACTCCGCCACATCGTGGACATGCACCGGCTGCAGGTCCAAAAACCTCAACAATGTCTCCAGGGTTCGCGCCTGCAAATCTGAGGGTTCGATCACAATAACTTTCGCATCGAGCACGGTTTGGGGCTCCTTCCCTGCTGAAACTGTGACGGGGTCGACAAAATCTCGTGTTCCGTCTTAAGTAAAACTGCTAACTCATTGACATTGTTCAATCAATATCAGTTTGGAAGGCGATACTACTGACGAACTTGAGCGAGAAGCAGCGTGCAAACCCCTGCAAGGCGTGTAGGGGTTTATCGCAAACGTCGCCTAATGTGATCGCTGTAGCGTTTCGTCGCGACAGCAGCTAGCGCGCCGCGAGGCGGGATCCGGCAACCAATCGGCGGTGGTGTCGAAAGATGAGCTTCTCCAAGGAGTCCACGACCGTGTCGGAGAGACCGACGAACAGCAGTTGGGCGACGCGCTGGCCATCCACCACGCGTTCACCGGCAACGTTGCAGAAAACCTTCAAGGGTTGGGGCAGGGCCGCGTTGATGTACGCCGATACCACTCCGGTGCCGTGCAGCGCCGGCGCCATGTCGCCGAACCACTCCAGTCCCTCCGACGAGACGCGGACCCGTTGCGGCGGAGGCAGCGTGCTGCTGCGAACCGCCAGCTCGGCCGTCAGGCGCAGCAGGATGTTGAGCTTGAACTCGAGCCGCTGCAGTTCATGTACGAGCGCGGGAGACTCGTCCTTGAGCGCCTCGTGCACCCGCACGTCGTCCAACGAGGCTTCCGCGATCAGCAGCTGATGGTTGTCGGTATTCATGCGGGCGAGGGCCGCGCCCTCGACCGGGGGACCGGGACTAAAGGCCAGCGGCAGCAAGTCCTCGAATATCAGACCGTCGCCAAGAAAAGACTCAGGCACGGACCCCACCCTGCGGCAACGACCGCAGACCACCCGGCACGGCTATCGCGTGGATGAATAGGCGGCGACCGCGCGCCGGCCCACACCCACCATGTCGATTTCGCGCTCGGTGCGGCGGCGTCGATGAACGAGCAGGCCAATGGCCTGATCGTTCAATTGCGCAATTTTCTGTAACAACAACCTCTCGTCGGTATCGATTGCCGTCGGTCTGCTTCGCAACGAGTCTAGCAGCCGCCGGCGCTCAACGTCGAGACGGGCCGTGGCTCGCACATCCCCGCCTTCCGCGATGGCAACCAGCTCGAGCGAAATCTCCATGGCGCGTCGCAGGGCGTCGTCGATGCCGCCGCTCATCAGGTGGCATCCGTCACGATGCCATCCCAGCCGATCTTGATATTCCGCACCAATCTGGACACTTCCTCGACGATGGCGGTGTCGTTGTTGGCGTTCGCGATGGTCAATCGGACCAGCATGTACTCGTACAGCGCGCGTAAATTTTCGGCGATCTTCCCGCCGCGCTCCATGTCCAGCGTCTGGTTGAGCTGTCCGATCAACAGAATCGCCTTGCGCATGGCAGCGAGCTTCAGCATGACTTCGTTCAGCGGAACATTGTTCTTGATGCGCTGCATGCAGCCCTGGGCGGTCGCGAGCTGCGACAGGATCTGCTCGAACATGATCTGGACGAGACGCGTGGGACTGGCATCGGCGACCAGGCCGTGGCTGCGCACGACGCCGTATTGGGCCGCTCTGTTTCTTGCATGCATCATGAGTGAATGTCTCTATTAGCGGCCGGTGCTGACGGTGCCGCTGCCCAAGCCCGTGCTGGTCGAGGTGCTGCCGGAGCCCGACGCGGTGGAACCGCTGTTGAATGTCTGGGTCAGATACGTTTGCGTCTGCTTGAGCAGGGCAACGGCCGCATCCATGGCGTTGTATTCCGCGGTGAGCGTGGCCGAATACACCTTCATCCGGGCCGTCAGATCCGCCAACTGCTTGGCGTTGGCGGCCAGGCTGGATTTGAGGCTGTTGCTGATCGTATCCAGCAGCCCGCCGACCTGGGTGTACTGGCTGACGAATTTGTCGAGCTGGGTGGCGATACCCGTCGGACCGCTCAGCAATTTCCCCACCGCGCTCAAATTCGCCGTCAGTGCATTGCCCAAGGTCGCCGAATTGCTGCTGAACGTGCCCTGGGGGTTGGCTCCGATGCCGATCGCCGCCAGCGAATTGGGACCGTTCGAAATACCCGCGTTGACCTGCCCCAGGATCTTGGACAACTGGTTCTGAAACGATTGCAGGGTCGCATTGCCCAACAACGGACCGGCGGTCTGTGTGGCAGGATCGTAGCTGGTGAGACTTTGAATGCTGGTGAGCAGACCGTTGAGCGCGGTCACGAAGGTGCCGATGGAGGTCTGGGCGCCCGCCGTGTCGTTGCCGACGGTCAAGGTGGTCGATGCAGCGGGAGTGGTCGGCGTGCCGGCGGCCGTCGCTTTGAGAAGATTGAAGGTCACGCCCGTGATGGCGGTGCTCACCTGGTTGCCTGAGCTGGTGGCCGGATAGCCGTTGATGGAAAAATTGGCGTCCACGGCCGCCTGCGTCTGCGTGAGCCCCGATGGCGGCACGGTGGGATTGGCCGGATCGTAGACCAAGGCGGCAAGTCCGCCGTCGCCGCCGGATTGGGTCACGGTGATGCCGTTCGCGGCGCCCGTCTGGGTGCCGGCCAGCACCAGTCGCGCTCCCGCCGTGGTGGTGATGATGCTCGCGGTCACGCCGGGATTGCCGGTGCCGCTGTTGATTGCGGCAGCGATCCCTGCGAGCGTGTTGTTGGTGCTGTCAAGGGTGAGCGAAGCGGTCAGGGCGCCCACTTTGATCGTCAGGGTGCCGGTGCCAACGGTCGAATCCGCGCTCGCGAATGGCTGCGAACTCAAGCTCGCCGCGGCGGCGAGATTTTGCACCTGAAGCGTGTACTGGCCCGGCACCGCTGCGGCCGTGGCCGTGGCGGTGGCGATGGTCGAGTCCCCCACGGTGGCGGTACGGCCGGCCAATTGGGTCGGGTCTTTCAAGGTCGCCAACGTCGCCTGAAAGGTGGCCAATGCACTGTTAAACGTGCCGAAGGCCGATACCTGTGCCGTCAGCGCCGTCTTGCTGCGATTCAGCGCATTGGTTTCGGGTCCCGCTTTGGCCTCCGTGAGCGAACTCACGATGCTGGCGATATCGAGTCCCGAGCCAATGCCTTGCGAGGAAATAACCGTCGTGGCGGTCGATGAAGTGGATGATGCGACTGAACTCATAAGGGCTTGCGTCCTACGTTGGCGTGATCAACTTATCGGCGTGTCAAGCCAGTACTGAAGCAAGCCCTGTACCAAATTTATGCGTGACTATCGACCACCAGCCCGGTCACGCCCAAGCCGCGCGCCAGGGCGGGAAATTCGGCGGCCAAATACTCGCCGACGACCTCGCCCGTGGCCGGGTTGATCTCCTGGATGACCTTGCTGTCCGAATTGGGATCGACTCGAAATTGGATGGGCTGACCCGAGTCGTTGAAATGCTTGTTCAAATGAGCGATCAACGCCTGTAGGTCGGCGTCCTGCTTGGCGCTCAGTGCGGCGCCGCGCTTGATCGCGGGGTCGACCTGCGGATGAGCCGCGGCTGGGGCCGGCAAGACCTGGCCGCTGCCGGGCAAGGGATTGCCGGTACGTTTTTGAACCGTACCTGATATGGATGCCTGGCTTCCCTGCACGAGGCGCGTGACCGGTGGATTTACCGGAACTCCGTCGCTGGCCATGTTTACACCTGATCGAATCCGCTAGGGCTCGTCCCCTGCCTACCGCTTCTCCTTGCGACCAAGGCCCGGGTGCTTGCGCACCCGGACCTGGTTTATCGAATCAACTGAACTTCTATCGACCGTTATTGCAACAACTTGAGGATCAGCTGCGGCGCCTGGTTGGCCTGCGCCAACACCGAGATGCCCGCCTGCTGCAACACGTTGGACTGGGTCAACTTGGCCGTTTCGGCCGCGAAGTCCGCATCCTGAATGGTGCTGCGTGATGCCGTCAGGTTCTGCACCGTGGACTGCAGGTTCGCTACCGTCGACGTGAACCGGTTCTGGATCGCGCCCAACTGACTCTGCAGCGCACTGACCGACTGGAGAGCCGAATCAACCGCTTGGATGGTCGAATTGGCGCCCGCAACCGTCAACACGTTCGAGTTGGCGAGGGTGGCTGTGCCCAAGGAGATCGTCCCCGCGGTCTGGCCAATGCCGCCAAGGTCCGTGCCGCCGCCCAACAGGATGTTGCTGTTGGACGTCAAGGTGACCTTGCCGTAGTTGGTCTGCCCGGCCGCGAGAGTGCCCGCAACCGTGCCGTTGGTGCTGGCAAGGCTCGCATCGATACCCGTGCCGCTGGCCACACCGACCACCGTCTGCTGCACTTTGATGTCGCTGCCATCGGCCGCGGTGAGCGTCAATTTGCCGGCGGCAACCGATGCCGTCACGCCGCCGTCCACCGAGGTGTACAGGTTGATCTGCGTCGCGACCTGGGCCGCCGTCAAGGTGATAGCCGTGGCGTTCGCCGCAATGTTGCCGGTGCCGCTGTAAATGGCCACGCCGTTGATCGACAGGTCATAGGTGCTGGCAGCGGTCGTGGAACCCGTGATGGTCGAAAACGCCGTCGCTTCCGTCGCCGTATTCGACGCGCTGGCGGTCAAACCCGCGATGCCCGCGGCGTTGATGGCCTGTGCCTTGGCATAGGCGGAAGCCGCACTCTGCCCGGTTCCGGAACCGGCTACGCTGCTTCCGACGGTTACTGCGGTTCCCGTGCCCAGTGCGATGGTCAGGTTACCGGCCAGTGCACCCGAGGAGACGGTGGACGTTGCCGTGGCGCCGGAACTCGTGGCGACCTGCCCGATTTGATCCGCGCGCACGCCCTGCGTCAGGTTGATGGAAATCGTGTTGCCGACGTTGGCACCGACTTGGAAGTTGGTGACGCCGCCGCTGCCATCGAGCACGTGCGTGCCATTGAAATTGGTCTGCGCGGCGATGCGGGTGATTTCCGCAATCTGCTGCTGGACCTGCTGGTCGAGCGCAGCACGATCCGCGGAGCTGTTCGAGCCGTTGGCAGATTCGACCGCCAGGGTTCGGATGCTCTGCAGGTTGGCGGTGAGCGTCGACAACGCGCCACCGGCCGTCTGTGCTTCCGACACCGCGTCATTCGCGTTGTTGACGGCCTGGTTCGTGCCGTTGATCTGCGTCGTGAACTGAGTGGCGATCGCCAGGCCCGCCGCGTCGTCGGCCGCGCTGTTGATCTTGAGACCCGATGACAAGCGCTGCAACGCCTGCGATAACGATCCCTTCGAGACCGTTAAATTGCGCTGCGCATTGAGCGAGTCAATGTTGGTATTGATGGTTAAAGCCATTGCAAAAACTCCTTAAATGTTGATTCACCGGCCCTGGAAGGCCTTATTACTCTTGTGTTCACTTCACCCGCCAAGCGGGCGGACCGGTGAGCACATGCAGAAGGTTTATCGGAAGGTCCCCGCGGTTCTTTAGAGGAACTTCACGAGGGGCGGCAAAGCTTTGCCGGGATCGCGTCACGGTTTTGCCTCCCGGCATTTGACATTTGCCGGAGCGCCTCGCGACCGCCCACTCACCCCTCGCTCATGGATCCGGCATGGATCCTGCATGAAGGCTATCGGCGTCAAAATTTTATCCTTAGGGTCATTCATGTTGGACAGCGGTTCGTCGCGCGATTCAGAGGGAGCGGCAATGGATGCCGCCTGCGGCAGAGCCATGCAGCTGCAGCTCGGCGGGCAGGCTGCGCTCGCGGACCAGCTGTATCGAGAGGTGCTGCGGGCCGAGCCCTTGCATGCGATGGCCAACCATTGCATGGGCCTGCTGCAGGTTCAGCTGCAGCGGCATGAGGCCGCCCTGCCCTATCTCGCGGCCGCGCTGAATGCGAAACCCGAGGCCGCGGATTATTGGCTCGGCTACCTGGAAGCGCTGCTGTTGGCACGCCGGCTCGAAGAGGCCGACGAAACTTTGGCGCTTGCCATGCATCATGGGCTCGCAGGTGCGGCGGTTGCGGACTTCGCGCGGCGCCTTGCCGCGCGATTACCAAAGGCCGCGGCAAATCCCGCACCTGTGCCGGCGCCCGCGCCGGCGTCCACGCCACGGCCCGCGCCCGTACGCGGACCGCGGTCATCCACCTCACGCAAGATGGCGCGCGCCGCAGGCAAACGAGGGGGCGCCGGTCGACGCCCCGAAGCTCGGCTCCACCCTCAGGAAGCGGCGCTGCAAATCCTCGTGCAGCAGGAGCGCCACGCCGAAGCGCTGACGCTCGCCCGAACCATGACCGAAAAGTCTCCCGCGCGCGGTCTCGGCTGGAAAATCCTGGGAGGCTTGCTCTGGTGGCAGGGACGGCATGAGGAGGCGCTCGCGCCAATGCAAGTCTCGGCCCGCCTCATGCCGCGCGATGCGGAGGCGCATAACAATGTCGGCATGGCGCTGCTCCGGCTGTTGCGATACGACGAAGCGATGAGTTGCTTTCACCGCGCCCTCGTGATCGATCCGAAGTTTGCCGCCGCGCATTACCACCTGGGCATGGCGCACTCCATGCAGGAACACTATGCCGATGCCGAGGCGAGCCTCTGCAGGGCAATCGCCCTGAGGCCCGACTACATCACGGCCGAGGCCGGGCCGGTTCACTCCGACCTACTCTTTATATTGAGCCACAGCCCGACGATGAGTGCGGACGCGCTGTTTGCCGAGCATCGCCGCTTCGGCGCGCTGTTGGAAGAGCCGCTGCGCGCAATCTGGCCCTCGCACTCGAACCTTAAGGACCCCGAACGCCGGCTGCGCATCGGATTCGTTTCGGGCGACCTTCAAAACCACGCCGTCGCCACGTTCATCGAACCCGTATTCGCAGGGCTGAGCCGGTTTTCGCGTGTGGAACTGCACGCCTACTACAATAACCTCATCGAGGACGGCATCACGCGGCGACTGCGCGGCTACTGCAGGCAATGGCACCCGATTGCCGCCTTGACCGACCAGGAGTTGGCGAAGCAGATCGTAGACGACGGCATCGACATCCTCATCGATCTATCGGGTCACACCGCGTTGAATCGGATCCGCGCCTTTGCGCGCAAACCGGCACCCATTCAAGTGAGCTGGCTTGGCTACCCGATGACCACGGGGCTGCAAGCCATGGACTACTATCTCGCAGACACCCACTGGCTGCCACCTGGCCAATTCGACGAGCACTTCACCGAAAAACTGGTTTATCTGCCTGCCGTGGGTTCCTTCAATCCGCATGCATCGGCGCCGCCGGTCAACGCGTTGCCGGTGCTGGCAACGGGTACATTCACATTCGGCAGTTTCAACCGCATGGGAAAAATCAACGACGCGACCATCCGTTCGTGGGCGCAGCTGCTGCGCGCACTGCCGGAAGCCAGGATGCTCCTGGGCGGCATACCGCTGATCGAGCAAGGACAGCTGGTCCAAAGGTTCGCCGTCGAAGGAATTTCCCGCGAGCGGCTGACCCTTCATCCACGCGGCAGCATGGACACGTATCTGGCGCTTCATGGTGGAGTGGATCTTTGCCTGGACACCCACCCCTACACCGGAGGCACCACCACATACCACGCGCTGTGGATGGGCGTGCCGACCATTACCATTGCCGGGTCTACGCCGCCGGGGCGCCAAGGCGCCGCCATCCTGAGCCACGTGGGACTCCACCCATTCATTGCCGCGGATGTCGCCGACTTCGTCGCCAAAGGCGTCTACTGGACGAAACATCTCGACTCGCTCGCCAACGTGCGACAGGGAGTGCGTGAGCGCTTCCGGCAATCATTGCTCCTGAATCCTGACGTCATCGTTGCCGGTCTCGAAGGTGCGTTGCGCCACATGTGGAGACGTTGGTGCACGGGAGCATCAGCCGAGTCGTTTCAGGCATATGGCCCGGAAATCATCAGTTGATGTCATCCCACGATTCTCCGGCAGGTTCCCCGTCAACCGAGCTGCATGAAGCTTGCAGCAAGGCGATGCAGTTCCAGCTCGCAGGTCAATTGGACCATGCCGAAGAGCTATATCGCGCCGTGTTGCTGGCTCAGCCCATGCACGCCATGGCGAACCACTGCATCGGGATGCTGAAGGTACACATGCAGCAGCCGGCCGAGAGCCTCGAGTTCCTGCGCGCTGCGTTGAATGTGAGTCCGGAGATTCCGGAATACTGGCTGGGCTATCTGGAGGCGCTGCTGTTCGCCGGTGAGATTGACGATGCAATGGACACGCTTGCACTGGGCCGCCGGCACGGACTTTCCGGCGCCGCCACCGAGGAATTCGCGGAGCGATTGGCAACCCGGCAGTCGCAGCTTGCCACACAGGAACTTTCGACGCTCACCGACATCTGCAAACCGGCGAAACCGCCAAAAGCGACGCGAGCCCATCGGCGCCGGGAGGCGCACCTCACCCGCGAGCAGGACAACGCCCTGCTGGCGTTGCTCGGTCAACGGAAGTTTGCCGAGGCGCTAGTGGAAGCGCGCGCAATGACCCAACGCTTTCCCGAGCACGGCCTGGGGTGGAAAATTCTGGGGGCTCTGCTCGGTGCAGATGCGCGTACCGACGAAGCCGTGGCCGCCATGCAGAAGTCGACGCGCTTGATGCCGGACGACGCAGAGGCGCACAGCAATCTGGGAACGACGTTGACCAAGTTGAACCGCTATCAGGAAGCGGAGGCTTGTCACAGGCGCGCGCTGGAGATCGATCCGGCATTTGCAACCGCGCACTACCGCCTGGGTATGACGTATGAACAGCAGGGACGGTATGCCGAGGCGGAAGCCAGCCTGCGGACCGGCATTTCGCTGAAAACAGACTACGCTGACGGAGCGGACACGCACCACTACTCCAATCTCCTGTTCATCCTTAGTCACAATGCGAATATTGGCGCCGATTCCCTTTTTGCCGAACATTGCCGGTTTGGCGAAGACCTGGAATCAGTGCTGCGCGCTTCCTGGCCCAAACACCTCAACTCCAAGGATCCGAACCGTTGCCTGCGGGTAGGGTTTGTTTCGGGTGACTTGCGCAACCATGCGATTGCCACGTTCATGGAGCCATTGTTGGAGCAGATGTGTCGCCACGCGGGATTCGAACTGCATGCCTATTGCAACAATGTCCTCGAGGACGAGGTCACCCGTCGCTTGCGGATGAACTTCAAAGAGTGGCACTCGATTTCCACCCTCTCCGACGCCGAATTGGCGAAGTCCATCGCGGACGACGGCATCGACATTTTGATCGATCTGTCGGGGCACACCGCGCTGAACCGGCTGGGCACTTTTGCGCGCAAGCCGGCCCCCCTTCAGGTGAGCTGGCTTGGCTACCCCGGCACCACGGGCCTCTGTGCCATGGATTATTATCTGGCGGACCGGCATTTCCTGCCGCCTGGCGAGTTCGATCGCCACTTCACCGAGAAGCTGGTCTATCTGCAGGCCTTCGCACCCTTTCAGCCCCACGTCTCGGCACCACCGGTCAATGATCTGCCGGCGCTTGGAACGGGATCGCTTCGTTTTGGCAGCTTCAACCGGTTGGGCAAAATCAACGATGCGAGCATCCACTTGTGGTCGCAATTGCTGCGCGCATTACCCTCGGCCACCATGCTGCTGGCCGGTGTTGCGCTGGACGAACTGCACAGGCCGTTGATCGACAAGTTCTCGGCTCACGGCATTGCGAGCGACCGTCTGATCTTCCATCCCCGCTGCAGCATGGAGCAATACCTCGCGCTCCATCATCAGGTGGACCTGTGTCTGGACACGACCCCCTACACCGGCGGCACCACGACCTGCCACGCGCTGTGGATGGGTGTGCCCACGTTGACCCTGGCGGGATCCACGCCGGCTGCCCGGCAGAGCGCCGCGAACCAAGAGATGATTGGCCTGGCAGGATTCTGCGCGAAGAGTCCCACCGAATTTGTCGAGAAAGGCGTCTATTGGTCCACACATCTCGCCGCCCTGGCCGAGGTGCGCGCGAGTCTTCGCACGCGCTGGCGGGAAGCGCCGAGCCATCAGCACGACGAAGCCGCCGAAGTATTCGAATGTGCCCTGCGCCAAATGTGGCGGCGATGGTGCGCCGGCCTGCCCGCGCAGCCGTTCGAGATCAACGAATCCCGTATTGGAAAGCTGAGGAAGCCGTCATCAACGACAAATTTATAACCGTCACCCGGCCGTATCTGCCGCCGCTGGAAGAGTTTATCCCGTATCTGGAGAAGATATGGGAAAGCCGCTGGCTGACCAACAATGGGCCGTTCCATCAGCAGTTCGAACAGGCCTTGAGCGATTATCTGGGCGTGGAGCATGTTTCTCTCGTCGCGAATGCAACAATCGGCTTGATTACGGCGCTGCAAACTCTACGAATTACTGGCGAGGTGATTACCACGCCGTATTCGTTCGTCGCGACCACCCACGCCCTGGCGTGGAACAACATTCAGCCGGTTTTCGTGGATATCGATCCAATCACGATGAACCTCGATCCGGACCGCATAGAGGCGGCGATCACGCCGAAGACCACGGCCATCATGCCCGTGCATTGCTATGGACACCCATGCAAAGTCGAGCGGATCCAACGAATCGCGGACACCTATGGCTTGAGGCTGATCTATGACGCGTCACATACTTTCGGCGTAAATTTCCAGCAAAAGAGCCTCGTCCATCACGGCGACCTGGCGATTCTCAGTTTTCACGCCACCAAGGTGTTCAATACCTTCGAGGGCGGCGCCATCGTCAGCCGGGATGCGAAAACCAAGCAGCGCATCGATTACCTGAAGAACTTCGGCTTTGCGGATGAACTTACCGTCATGGCGCCCGGCATCAACGGAAAGATGAACGAGGTTCAGGCCGCCTTTGGTCTCCTGCAACTGAAACATATCGACCGCGTATTGCGAATGCGCCAGGCCGTGGGACTGCGGTACCGCCATGCGCTCGGCGACATCGCGGGGATCACGGTACCTTCGCCGGCCGTCGATACGCAGCAGAACTACGGATACTTCCCCGTTTTGGTGGATGGGTCCTACCCGCTGAGCCGCGATTCGCTATATCAACGCCTGCGCGATTCGGGTGTATATGCGCGCCGGTATTTCTATCCATTGATCAGCAACATGCCCATGTATCGCGGGTTGCCTTCGGCGGCGCCGGCCAATCTCCCGTTTGCGAAGGCAATTTCCGACCGGATCCTGTGCCTGCCCATTTACCCGGACTTGAGCATCGAAGATCAGGCACGGATTGTGGAGATCATCCGGGAGGCAAGCGAGGTTGACACGCGCCGGAACGTGGCATGAAGACGATTCTCTACGGCAATGGCGCGATGGCGAAGGTGCTTTTTTCCTATGCCCGCCGAAGCATGGACATCGTAGGCTTCACGGTCGATGATCACTGTATCGCTGACGGCGCCGGCCATTACCTGGGATTGCCGCTCGTACCTTTCAGCCGCGCCGAAATGCGGTTCCCGCCAACGTCGCACAACATGATCATCGCCGTGGGCTACACCGAGATGAATGAACTGCGCGCTCGAAAATCCCTGGAGGCCCGGCAGAAATCCTACTCCTTGGCCAGCTACGTCCACGAATCCGTTTGCCGAAGTGACGATGTTGAAATCGAGGAGAACTGCATGATCTTGGATCACGTATCGATTCATCCGGGCTGCAGAATCGGTCAGGGCACTTTCATTTCGAGCAACGTCAACATCGGCCATGATTGTGCGGTGGGCGCCTACGGTTGGATCAATTCCGGAGTTTCCATTGCAGGCGGGTGCATTCTCGGCCAGAGCTGCTTCTTCGGAGTGAACTCGTCGGCCGCGCACAGCCTGCGAATCGGGGCGCGCAATTTCATCGCCGCCAATACCCTGATAAACAAGAACACCGAGGACGATCAGGTTTACTTGTCCGAACCAGGACAGCTGTTCAGATTGAAGAGTAAAGCTTTCCTTGGCTTCAGCCGATCGGCCGGCTAGGCCCTCGGAGCACTCCATGGTACAAGCAACGCAACAAAACCAGACTCTTCGCTCCACGGCACCAGCGGCGATCTGCCCGGCATTCTTTTCCCATGCCCGACGGTCGCCCGATAAACCGGCGATTCAGTGCTGGCACACCGTGATGACCTACCAACAGCTCGCCCAACTGGTGGCCCGCTGGTCGAATGCCATGGCCGCCCATGGGGTCGCTCGTGGTGATCACATCGCAGTGATTCTGCCCAACAGCATTGAGTTCGTCGCCCTGATCCTGGTGGCCGCCGACCTCGGCGCGGTGTTGATTCCGCTGAGCGGCACGCTGACAGCATGCGACATGTTCAAGGCATTTGGCGCTACGGACGTCAAACACGTCGTGGCGACTGCGTCGTTGTTGCAAAAACTGCTGCATGACTCGACAGGCCGGGAAAACCGTGTCGATGGCTTGTGGCTGAGTGTGGACGATCCGGGTCACGATGATTCGGTTCATCACGTCAAGACGCTGACCGGCTTGTTGCAGGTTGTATCGGCCGATGTGGCGCCGCTCAACGCGGGAACAACGGACGATCCGTTGATCCTGAGCATGACGTCGGGCTCCACCGGCGACCCGAAGCCCATCATTCTTACGCAACGCACGAAGTTCAATCGTGTGACGGCAGCGGTCGCACTGTATGCCATTACGGACAATGACAGGGTGCTGGCGGCCACACCGCTGTATCATTCGCTTGCCGAGAGACTCGTGCTGATCCCCCTGCTGACCGGCGGCACGTCGATCCTCATGCAATGGTTCTCGCCGAAATCCTGGCTGCGAGCGGTTCGAGAGCATGGCGTCAGCTTCTCCATCGCGGTTTCGTCGCAACTGAAACAAATCGCCTCGGAACTGAGCGACGCGACTGGTTCCGCCGATATCGCCAGCCTGCGCTGCATCGTGTCCTCTTCGGCATTGCTCGATCCTCAGACCAAGGCGGAGTTGCTGCGAAAGTTCGCCTGCGAATTCCATGAATGCTACGGCGCTTCGGAAATCGCGATCGCGTCGAATCTCGATGACCGTTCGGCAAGGATCAACCTCAAGTCGGTGGGCAAAGCGGCGCCGGGCGTCGCGATCAAGATTATCGGCAAGAATGGCGAAGCACTCGGCGCCGGAGAGGCCGGAGAAATCGCCTGCAAGACCCCCATGCTGTTCGGCGGCTACTTCAAACGCCCGGACCTGACGCGGCTCGCCATGTGGGGCGAATACTTCCGGACCGGCGACATCGGCAGGCTCGATGATGACGGATTTCTTTTCTTTCTCGGACGCAGCAAGGACATCATCATCACGGGCGGCATCAATGTATATCCTTCCGATATCGAGTCGGTGGTCAACGAGCACCCTTCGGTTCTGGAGAGCGCCGCCTTCTCATACCCGGATGAACACCTGGGCGAGGTGGTGGCCGTTGCATTGGTCGCCGCGGACGATGCCGGCTTCGATTTGCGGAAGCTGCGCTTTCACTGCTGTGAACACCTGGCCGACTTTCAGCAGCCAAGAAAATTCTTCGTGACGTCGGCGTTGCCGAAAAACAGCATGGGAAAACTGATGAAATTTCGCCTGGCCGAGCTCTATGCAGGCCGCCCCGCAGAAACTGCAAGGTTGGATCAATGATGCCAGGCCCCACAGGACGATTTCCCCACGAGCCGCTCAAACTCGGTTTTGTGGGCGGCTCGATAAACTCCGCGGTCGGGTACGCGCACTTCGTGTCCAGCAGCATGGACAAACGCTGGCAACTGGTTGCCGGGTGCTTCAGCCGCGATCCCGCCGTGAATCACGAGACCGCTCAAGCGTATGGCGTCGAGCCGGGTCGTGTCTACGGCACGCTCGACGACATGCTCGAGGCGGAAACGCGCCGATTGGACGCGGTCGTGATTCTGACTCCCACACCGGCGCATTTTGAAGACGTGATGGCCTGCATGCGCGCCGGTATTCCCGTGATCTGCGAGAAGTCTTTGGCGGTCAATCGACGCCAGGCTCGAACGATCCTGAATCTGCGCGATGAGCTGAAGGCCTTTCTTGCGGTTACCTACAACTACTCCGGCTATCCCATGTTGCGGGAGTTGGCGGATAGGATCGGCAGGGGCAAGCTCGGCAAGATCCTGCATTTTTCGGCTGAGATGCCGCAAGAGGGATTTGTGCGCCTGGATCCGCGGGGCAACAAACCTGTGCCGCAATCATGGCGGCTGACTGACCGAAGCATACCCACCCTGCACCTCGACCTCGCAGTGCATCTGCATCAAATCATGCATTACCTCATCGGGCAGAAGCCGATCGAGGTTGTCTCGGACCAGAACCACTACGGCTGGTTCGCCGGCGTGGTCGACAACGCGAGTTGCCTATGCCGGTATACCGGCGATATTCAGGGCATGTTGTGGTTCAGCAAATCCGCGTTGGGGCAGCGAAATGGCCTGAGAATCCGGATTTACGGCGATCAAGGCGCCGCCGAGTGGTATCAGCTGAATCCCGAGGAGTTGGTGCTGAGCTTCATCGACGGTCGGCGTGAGATTCTGGATCGCGGATCAGCCGTCGAAGTCAGCAATCAACCTCGATACAACCGCTTCAAGACGGGTCATCCGGCCGGTTTCATCGAAGGCTTCGCGAACTTGTATCGCGACATCGCGGATGCATTGCAGCAGTACAAGCTTTGCGGATCCTGGGACTCCAGCGAAGTATTCAGCGCGGAGCTCGCGTTGGAAGGCATGGACTTCCTGGAGGCCATGGTCTCCTCCGCCAAATCCAGAACCTGGCAATCGGTCGGCGACGGCTTTACGAGATACCCATGTCAAATGAAGATATCCGAAAGTTTATAGTGTCTCTCCTGCAGGGCAAGGGGAGCCTTCCCCCGGACTTTGATGACTCAACCGACTTCATAGCCGAGGGAATCGTCGACTCGATCGGCGTCATCAAGTTCGTGCTGGAGATTGAATCCCGATTCGAGATCGAAATATTCGACGCCGACATCGAGGGCTGCCAGTTCCGCACGCTGCGGGGACTGGAGTCGATGATTGCGGCAAAGCTGGCGGTGGCGTGATGGCTCGCTTTTTCGACGCACGTTGCCGAGACAAACAAAGATCATTCATAGGCGGTGTCACATGCAGGACTTGTTAATCGCGGTCAAGGACGAAGGGCGCAATCGACAGCGGGCGCTCGATTTTTGCGCGGAATTTCGCGGAAGCAACCGCCGGCCGAAGTTCGTATTCGGGTGCACCAGCTACGCGCACGACATTCTCAAGGGCGTGGAGATCGACGCGTTTGTGGACGATCTTTTCCAACAACCTTCTTATCTCGGAAAGCCGGTAATCAGATCGACCGATATTCCGTCGAACGCCCTGGTGGTGGCGGCCTCGATCTTCAGGCCGACGACGATGAAGGCGAAGCTGGACTCCTTGGAAGTCGAGTCGCTGGACTTCTTTGCGTTTTGCAAATTCTCCGGCCTGAATCTGAAACAGGCCGCGTTCAGCGAGGGCAACGTCGAGGATTACAACAAGCACAAGAGCTCGTACGAGACCGTCCATGAACTCCTCGAAGATGATCTTTCGAAATCCATATTTCGAAGACTCTTAAGCTTCCGCGTCACCAATGACATTAGTCATTTGGCCGACTTCAGTCTTCGCGACAAGGAGCAGTATTTCGAAGATTTCCTCGATCTCAAACCCGACGGGGAAACATTCGTCGACGTTGGAGGCTTTGATGCATACACCTCCCGGCAGTTCATGAAACGCTGCCCACAGTACCGTCATGTGCATCTATTCGAGCCGGAACTGAAGAATTACGAAGTATGCCGGGCTGCGCTCAAAGATACGCCCCGCGCATCCTGTTATAACCTTGGATTATCCGACAAGCAGGAAGTATTGAAATTCAGCTCATCCGGTTCCGCGTCCCAAATAAATGAAGACGGCGATCTGACCATAAGAGTGGAGCGGCTCGATTCGCTGAATATCGAACGGCCCACATTCATCAAGATGGATATCGAAGGGGCTGAAAAGCAGGCATTGGCGGGCGGCAGCCGGACCATCGAGCGGCATCGTCCCCGGCTGGCGATTGCGGCGTACCATCGCCCCGGCGATTTTTGGAGACTTCCCTTCCAAGTGAGGGCGATACGCGACGACTACCGGATTTATATGCGGCACTATGCGGAATCGCTGTACGAGACCGTAATGTTTTTCGTTCCGAAAGGCTGACGTGACTGGCCAACTTTGCGCGGCACCTCCTAAGCGCGTGGACTTGGGCGCGCCGCGATGTTTCCTATTCGGAACTAAGCGGTAATTTTATCAACCTGCTTTTGAAGCTCGACCAATCTCGATACCCGGCTCCTGACAAAGATTTTTCCGGTGTTGAGTCTGTTTGAGGGGAGTAGCAGCTTGGACCCCGGCAAACGTACTGAAAGAGCGGACAGGCCATGACAGGTGAAGGCATAAATTCCACGAACATTTGCCCCGAGTTCACCGGAATTACTGTAGTGCCAGAGATGCGGGTTCATGAAGACGTAGGTGAACTTCGGATAGCAAAATTCGATTTCCGGCCAATTGTCATCGAGGATGGTTCTGTCTATTTCACCGACGTCGCCAAGATGGCCAAATGAGTGCGTGCCCGCGAGCGCTCTAATCGTTGATTTTCTCAAAGGGTCTTTTTGGAGATCGCTCAAGAGAAAGAAGCAGGTGGTGTTGTCGGACCCGACCTGGTACGAAGAGTCTTGATGCAGAAAAACCGAGCCGCTGAATTTCGAATCCTTGACGATTAATTTGGAATTCAAAATTCCCGTCTCGCCGCCCTTGAGCAGATGTCCGATCACTTTCACAGCCTCGGAATGTGCCTCCACCTTGACGACGTCGTCCGGTAATTCGGACTCCAGGGCGAAATTAACCCCATTGAATCTATCCACGCTTCGAGTGACTTTGTGTTTCTCGTAGTGAAGCGCAAAGGCTTGTTCCGCGGGCTCGAATTTGGCGCCGAAGTAACAGGCGACGGCGCCGTAGCGGCGGTAACAATCACGCAGCACATCCGGCGAAAAACCCCGGCTTTCGCAATCGAAAAAGATGTCGGGTTTGGCTGAATCAAAGCCGGGAATGACCCGGTCGATCGTTAATTTCATGGGAATGTCAGGGACCTGTGACCGTTGAAGCGACTTCGCGACATGTTTGACCCGCGTTGAATGCCAGCCCTCCGAAAAATCATAGGCGGGCTCGGGTTTTTTTGATGTGTCTCGATTCACGCTACTCGAGCCCGGCGCAGCCGCTTGCGGCCGGTCAGGCGCGGCAGTACAGCACCGTCTCCTCCAAGTGAATCGTGTAATGATCAAGGTGAAGGGCATAGAACGGAAATTTATCCTTGACGTACAGAATGAGTTCGAAGAGGTCATTGGGCTTGTGATACAGGGATATCGCCAGTTTCGGCTTGAACCGCAGGATGCTTTCGCGGGCCCCGCGGATGCTGTCCAGTTCGGCGCCCTCGACATCGAGCTTGATGAAGTCGACCGAGTCAATTTCCTTGGTGTTCACCAGGAAATCGATCGATCTCAAGGGCACCGTATTGCTGCCGGAGCGAAATCCCGGCGAATATTCGGTGAGTACGATGGGTTCTGCGACGAGGTTCTTATCCGACAGCCCATAGGGCATGATCCGGACGTTGGCGTGAGCAAATTGCCTGACGTTGTGGTCGAGCACGGCCAAATGGTTGGCGACGGGATCGAAACAATACACGCTGCCGGTGGGCCCCACGACGTTGGAGAATACCGCCGCCGTGTCGCCGGTGCAGGCGCCCCCGTCGATGACGGTATCGCCGGCTTCCGGTGCGATCGAGACCCCTCCTCGATGGTAGAAGTATTGCCCGCGGAACAGGTAATAATCCAAACCGAGGCAGTCGACCACGTAGCGATTTCCCTGATGCTCGAAATCGAAATGCCGCAGGTTGCCGAACATCCCGGTGGTCTGGAGATTGCTCGGCGTCGATTTCTCGATCACCTTGTACGCTGCATACTCGTCGGTCTTGCCGGCGAACGCCACCGGCAACCGCACGCCGAAATGTCCGGCCAGCCGGTAGGCGATCAAGTACAAATACAGCCTTTTCGAGGACTCGTCGTTCAGCAGCGAGTACGCGGAGAAGAGACTCTCGTAATTCTTGAGGAACCAGTCGAAATAGAAGGCCCGTTCCCCCGCATTGAATGTTTTCGAATGATCGTTGCCGTTGGCGTTGAATCTCTGCTCGTCAAAATTATCCAGGAACGTGTTCAATTTGAGCGCCGCGATGGATTTTATGAGAAGCTGATTGTAGAAGTCTTGAGGCGAAGCGGGCAGTTCACGGAACATGGAAACGTCCTACTTTTGAACGGGCGGTGGGGCCGGGAGAATAGCATCCGGTCGCGGCATTCTCGCGCGACGGGTCCGCACCAACAACTTTCATTTGCGGAACGGTGGAACGGTCGACATTTGGTCCTCGAGTTAGTCAATTTTTTGACGCTAAAAGTGATCTTACAGCGAGCATTGTGCACACCATGCAACCGGACGCCCGAAGCGCCGCTGAGCGGCGCCACACGCATGACGGCGAAGTCGCCGACGCGCATCGCCTGTTCCGGGAGGGCTTGGCGCATCATCGAGAGGGTCGCTTGCCCCAGGCCAAGGCCCTGTACGAACAGGCGCTCGAGTCGCAACCCCGCCATTTCGATGCACTCGGCGACCTGGCGCAGCACGCCGCCGCCCTGTCTTGCTACGAGCGATCGATTGCGCTCAATCCCGACGATTCCGTCGTCCACAACAATCGCGGCAAGGCATTGGCCGACCTCAAGCAGTTCGATCCCGCGTTGGTCAGTTATGACCGCGCGATCGCACTCTGTCCCACCTACGCCGAGGCCCACAACAACCGGGCCAATGCCCTGCGGGAACTCGGGCGGCCCGAGGAGGCATTCGCGAGCTACGACAAGGCGCTGTTCTTCAAACCCGGCTTCGCCGACGCCCACACCAATCGGGGCAACCTCCTGCAGGACCAGCGTCAATACGGCGCCGCCCTGTCGGGCTACGACCGCGCGCTTGCGCTGAAACCCGATTGCGCCGTGGCCCATCGCGGCCGGGGCGTGGCGCTCGATCATCTGCGCGATCATGCGGCGGCCATCGCGAGCTACGACCGCGCCCTCGCACTGCAACCCGGCGATGCGGACGCCTACAATGCCCGCGGCAACGCCCTGCGCGCCCTGGGGGACTTCAATGCGGCATTGGCGAACTACGGCCACGCAATCGCACTGGCGCCCGAACGTGCCGAATTCCGTTACAACCGGGGAGCGGTGTTGGATGAACTCGCCGACTACCCGCAGGCTCTCGAATGCTATGAGGCCGCGTTGCGCCTGGACCCCGGCTACCCCTATCTGCAAGGGATGCTGCTTTATCTAAAACGCCGCGTTTGCGAGTGGCAGGATGGTACCGGCTCCATCGAACGGCTCGCCGGCGGAATTGAGCGGCAGAGCCGGGTGGCAAGTCCCTTCTCGGCGGTCGTGCTGACCGACTCGCCGGCGCTCCAGCACCGGGCCGCGCAGCGATGGATCGATGATCGGCATCCCGCGCGCGCGGATCTACCGCGAATCGCGTTGCACGCGCGGCGCGAACGGATCCGAATCGGGTACTTCTCCACCGACTTTCACGACCATGCGACGGCCTATCTGATGGCGGAGCTGTTCGAAACCCACGATCGGACACGCTTCGAAGTGTTTGGATTCTCGTTCGGTCCGTGCATGGACGATGCGATGGGACGGCGGCTCCGCGCCGGGTTCGACCGCTTCCTGGAGGTCGGAACGCTGCCGGACGCAGAGATCGCCCTTCTGGCGCGGCAATTGGGCATCGATATTGCGGTTGATCTCAAAGGATTCACCGCCGGCAACCGGCTCGACATCTTTGCCCACCGTGCGGCGCCCATCCAGGTCAACTACCTCGGCTTCCCCGGAACCATGGGGGCGAGCTACATGGACTATGTCATTGCCGATCGCGTGCTGATCCCGGAAGCCGAACGCGGCCACTATTCGGAGAAGATCGCCTACCTGCCCCACAGTTACCAGGTCAACGACCGCCGGCGACCGATCTCGGACCAGATCTTTTCGCGCGAAGAGCTTGGCCTGCCCGCCACCGGATTCGTATTTTGCTGCTTCAACAACAATTACAAAATCACTGCAGCGACATTCGATGGATGGATGCGCATTCTCGCGCAGGTGGGCGGCAGCGTACTCTGGCTGTTCGAGGACAATGCCCTCGCCGCCGTGAATCTTCGCAAGGAAGCCGCCAATCGGGGCGTTGACCCTGCGCGTTTGGTATTTGCGCGGCGTCTGCCTCTGGCCGAACATCTCGCCCGCCATCGGGCCGCCGGTCTTTTTCTGGACACCGGGCCCTACAATGCGCACACCACGGCGAGCGATGCACTGTGGTCCGGGCTGCCGGTGTTGACGCTGAAGGGCGGCTCGTTCGCCGGGCGCGTCGCGTCCAGTTTGCTCACCGCCGTGGATGTGCCGGAACTCATCACCTCGACGCAGCAAGACTACGAGGCGCTGGCCGTTCGCCTCGCCACGCATCCCGAGCAGCTGGAGCAAATCCGCGAACGACTGCAGCGCAACCGGCGCTCTGCGCCGCTATTCGACACGGCTTTGTCTACGACGCATATCGAGGATGCGTACTCCCAGATGTATGAGCGATATCTTGCCGGACTGCCGCCGGCGCATCTCTTTGTGAAGCATGGGAACGGGGTGGAGCCTCACAATGACGAGGGAGAATTGCTCACGGATCCGCGAAATTGAAGCATCCGGCCACGGTGCTGATTACCGGTGCCACCGGCGGCATCGGTGAAGCGCTGGCCCGCCGCTATGCTCAGACCGGGCGAACGCTCATCCTTCACGGCCGAGACCAGGCACGGCTCGGCGCCATCGCGCGTGCCTGCGAAACTTGCGGCGCCCGGGTGGTGTGCGTCACCTTCGATTTGTGCGACGCCCCGGGGACGGAAGCCGCCCTGCGCACCTTGTCAAACGAACATGCCATCGACCTCGCCATCATCAACGCCGGCGTCAGCCGCATGGTCGGGGCGGGCGAGGAAGTGGAAAGTTGGGAAATCGCGAAAACGGTGCTCGCCGTGAATCTCGATGGAGCGATTGCGAGCATCGCCGGGGTGCTGCCCGAGATGAGACGCCGCGGCAGCGGCCAAATCGCCGTCATCAGTTCGCTGGAGGCCTACTTTGGCCTGCCGGTGACACCCATCTACTGTGCCAGCAAGTCGGCGTTGAAGGCGTACGGCGAGGCGCTGCGCGGTTGGTTGGCGCCGCAGGGCATCGCGGTGAACGTGGTGCTGCCGGGGTTCGTGCGCACTCCCATGAGCGATCGCTTCCAGGGTCCCAAACCGTGGATGCTGTCACCCGACCGGGCGGCGATGCTGATCCGGCGCGGACTCGAGCGCAACAGCGCGCGAATCGCCTTTCCGCGCGTGCTCGCCTGGGGCATGTGGTGGCTGGCCGTGCTGCCGGCCTCCTGGTCGCAGTGGCTGGTGCGTGTTCTGGGATACGGCGGGTGACGACTGTGCAGCGAGTCAATGACAGTGTCGTGTCGTCCCCGATCACCTGACCGCACTCGGCGTGCTGGGAGCGTTGTTGACTGCCGCCGGGTACGTACTCAGCCGCGGTTCTCTGCTCTGGTTGTGGCTCGCCTGCCTCGGCCTCATGGTCAACTGGTTCGGCGACTCGCTCGATGGCACCCTCGCCCGCCTGCGGCACATCGAGCGGCCCCGCTATGGATTCTTCATCGATCACACCAGCGACCTCTTCTGCCAAGTCGTGACCTTCCTTTCATTGGGCCTATCCCCTCTCGTGCATTTCGGCATGGCTTGTGTGGCTCTCATCACGTTCCTGATGGCGTTCGTCTACACGCTCATTGCAGCACAGACGCGCGCCACGATGCGCATCACATATTTCTATTTTGGGCCGACGGAAATTCGGGCGCTGCTGCTGCTGGGGAATTTAATCTCGCTGAGCTTCGGCGTAG
>WNFR01000632.1_pt1 | contig 37307 bp, 32 predicted proteins | sample 5400221 | NCBI WGS metagenome assembly WNFR01 (sample SAMN13153357, study PRJNA577476) | soil metagenome | isolation source: 40 cm soil under Madrone tree | place: USA:California | collected 2016-06-14 | reverse complement strand
CCACCGAAGACGATCGGAATTTGGCGGTCGCCAGTCAAAGACGGCAGCTCAACAACAACGAGCCACGTTGCCCCAGGAAATTTTTGACTCAGCCGACGGAATTTGAAAAATCAGGGGTTCTGCAACACCCTTTAGCTAGGAAGGCCAAGGGCCGCGCGGCAGTGCTGGAGTAAGCAGCAGGCCGGAACTTCAGCGTAGATAGCCCCAGTTGTGGAGTTTGTCGGAGTCCTCTGCCCAGCGGTCGCCGATGTCGGTGCGGTAGTACATGTTGGGGATGAGGACGTTCTTGATGCGGGAATAGACCTGGGCCTGGGCCTGCTTCATGGTTTGGCCGGTGCCGACGACGACGAGCACGACGCCGGAAGTGCCGGCAATCAGCCACTGGCCGTTCATTACTTTTACGTCTTCGATGTGAATGCCCTCGGTCACGGGCTTCTTGAAGACGATGGCGTTGTTCTTCGAGAAGGATTCGAAAGTGGCGTCGTCGTCAAAGGGAAACGGCGGGACGACGATGCGGATGCCAATCTGAAAGCCGCTGCGCGTGCGCCACTTTGGCTCAACACCGGTGGCGAGTTCCCAAAAGAAGTCGCTGATCGGCGTGAGCATGCCTTCCTGCTGGATGCTGATCGTCGGATAACCGAAGCGCGAAGTGAATTCGAGCGGGTAAATGCCATTGTTGTTCACGATGCAGTTGAGGTCGATGTAGCCGACGTAGCCTTCCTCGGCGAGCTTGGACTCCATTTTGAGAAGCGTGCGATTGAAGAGCAGGTTGGGCTCGCTCCAGAACATGGCGGTGCCCATTTCGCCGGTGGGGGGCCCGACTTCGCCGGGGAAAAGTTTTTTGTGCTCGAAGTTGATGTTGACCGGCGTGACGAATTTCTTGCCGTTGAAGAAAGCGCCGACGGCGACTTCGACGCCGTTGATGCGGCGCTGCAATTGAAATACTTTGATCTCGTCGGAGAAGGCTTTCTTGTAGGCCTCGAGCATGCGGATTACGTCTTCGCCGTCTTCTTCCTCCCCTACGAACAAGCGGCGCTTGACGTTTTGCGCCTCCCCGCTGGGTTTGATGACGTAGCGGTCGGGATTCTTCTTGACGAACTCGATGGCGGGGTCGAAAGAGTCGAAGTCTTCGTAGGGAATGATGCTGACGCCGGCGGATTTGAGCTCTTCCTGGCCGAAGGAGCGATCGTCTTCGAGGCGGTCCGCATAGGGGGTGCCGCCGATTACCGGTTTGCCGGCGGCGCGAAGGGCCTGAGCCTTGACGCCCTGGCCGAGAGTGTCATCGAATACGACAATGTCGGACCACTTGGCGTCTTTTTCCCAATCCTTGGATTTGGGGACGAACCCATCGGCGATGTCGCGCTCCTTTTCGGCTTCGATGTAGTAGCGGACCTCATGGCCTTCTTTGAGCACCTGCCAGGCGATGTCACCGATGAGACCGGAGAGCGACACGAAGAGAAATTTACGTTTATCCATTTTGGAAGGTCGCAGGTCCTGACTGCTGACTGACGGATGATGGCATTGTAGCGGAAAAGGCGGCAAGCGATTGTTGCGGGGAGTTGAAAATCTTCAGAGGGGGTGAGAGATCGAAGGCAACCCTTTATCCGGCGAGACGGCATCACAGAGAGGGGTAGCCGGGGCGGGAACTGGCCGGAGGGGCAAACTTCTTGCTCGGCCTGGCCATTCGTTCAGGGTATAATTGATCGTTCCAAACTGCGGGGAGTCAGGAAGCGCCCGAGGCTTCGCCAGGCTGCAGTGAGGAATCCCGGATTGGCGAGAGAGAGGTGAAGTTTGCGCCGTACTTTGTTTTTGGCGACCGCAAAGCGGTCGACGCTATTGTTGATGACTGGATTGCTCCTCCTGAGCGCCACCCGGTGCGACGCACAAATCTTCCATAAGAAGAAAAAGGTCAATAAATCGACAAGCGCGGAGAATACCGCGGAGCCCGACAAGATCCTGTATGACAAGGCGATGGAGGACGTCAAGCACGGGCGGCATGAGGTCGGCCGGCTGAACCTGCAGACGCTCATCAACACTTACCCGGACAGCGAATACCTCGCCGATGCCAAGCTGGCAATCGCCGATTCCTTTTACAAAGAGGGCGGAACGGCAAATCTGACGCAGGCCATCCAGGCTTACAAGGATTTCGGCATATTCTTTCCCATGCTACAAAAGGCGGCCTACGCGCAGTTACAGGTGGCGATGACGCACTACAAGCAGATGGAGAAACCGGACCGCGACCGCACGCACGCTCGCGCGGCTGAGGACGAGTTCCAAACGTTCCTGTCAAAATACGCTAACGATCCGCTGGCGCCGAAGGCGGAACAGCATTTGCGCGAAGTGCAGGAACTGCTGGCGGAAGGTGACTTCCGCATTGGTTACTACTACTTCGTGAAAGAAGACAAGAAGGCTGCGGAATCCAGGCTAAGAGCGATCGTAAATCGCTACCCCCTTTACAGCAAATCCGACCAGGCTCTTTGGATGCTCGGGAACATATGGCAATCCACCGAGAAAAAGGAGCTTGCCGCTCCGTATTACGCGCGGATCGTACGCAATTATCCGCTATCGCCTTTGGTTCCCAATGCGACGAGCCGGTTGAAGGCACTGGGAGCGCCGGTGCCGCAACCCGATCCCCAGGCGGTGGCCTGGATGACGGCGGAACAGAATGCTCCGCGGCAGCGTGAAATGCTCATCAAGAAACCGCTGGAACTGATACGTAGCGGGCCGGGGAAGGAGTTGCGGACGGCGGCTACAAACGGAAAGCCGACGATGACTCCGGAGTCGGAGAGCGACGCGGGAATTGATGTTTTGGCAGGCGGGAGCCAATCGCGAATCGGGGGCTCGGGAACGGGAACGGGAATCGTGGCCACGATAACCCCTGGCCCTGGAAGCACCAGCGCGACAACTGGCGGGGCAGAGAGTGTGGCGCCAGCGGCAGGGGCAAGCGAAGCGAATCCTGCGGCGCAACCGGATCCAAACGCGCCACCGGCGGCTGAGAATTCCACGGGTGGTACGACGGCAGCGGGAACTGCCGACATCGCGTTCAAGACCGATGCAACGCCGGTCGCTGGGGGTCAGAGTTCTGATACACCCAAGATGGACGGTTCGGCGACTCCAGACGGTCCGCAAAGTGGAACGAATGGGAGCAGCAAGAAAGAATCGACCAGCAGGAAAAAGAAAGGCCTGAAAAAAATCGTTCCCTGGTGAGATTTAGCAGCAGGGCGAACATCCGGAGAGACATCACGGGGTGCGGCCTAATGGGGCCGTGCCCCGTGCTCTTTTTAGCTCCATTGGACGGTTGGGCGGGCCCAAAACCGTAGTATTCACTTCCGACACACACCTACCGTGTTGAGATTGACGCGCAATCCAGCGGGTGCTCAAATACTCTGGAGTAGGTCATTTGGTATGGCCGCGCGCTGAGTGTGGCACACGCGGGTAGAGTATCGTCGGAGGACGTTCGGTGGCCAAGATTCTGGTTGCGGACGACAATAGCAACATCCAGAAGATGGTGGGGCTCGCCCTGAAAGATCAGGGCATCGACGTCGTCGCCGTTGGCAATGGCGAAGCGGCGGTGCGCAAGATTTCAGATATTCGCCCTGACCTGGTGCTCGCCGACGTATTCATGCCGGTCCGGAACGGTTATGAAGTTTGCCAGTACGTAAAGTCAGATCCCTCGCTAGCGCATATCCCGGTGATCCTGTTGGTGGGCGCGTTCGATCCACTAGATGAGCAGGAAGCGCAGCGAGTCGGAGCAGATGGCGTGTTGAAGAAGCCGTTTGTTCCACCGGATCCCCTGATTTCGATGGTAAAGTCCGCGCTGCAACGCGCAGGAGTGGCTCACGGGAACGCCAGCGCCGCGAAAGCTCAGGAACCGGAAGTATTGAAGGGCTCGGACCTCCTCGGGCCAAGTGGTGCGACGGTGCCAACGCTGGCAAGCATCCCCGTGCAGTCAGGCTCGCCCGCACCGGCCATTGCAGATTTCCAGCAGGAAAGTTTTGTGGATGAAGTGCAGGCGCGTCCCGAGCCTGTGCGAATTGACAGCGGTTCGCAAACGGTAGCTTTCGGAAGCCTCCTGGAAACACCCGCGGATGAGAAGGACGACGACCTCGGTTTTCTGCCGCCAGTGCATCCGGAATTGGCGACGGAGCGCGATTGGCGCGATCCGGATCTTGAGGATATGGACGAGGAAGCGGAAGAAGAAAAACCCCCTGCGCCATGGCGGCCTGAGGCATCGGAGAATTATGCCGATGTTGGATCCACCAGCGGAGCAAAGGATTGGCGTTCTGGTAGTTTCGAGCAGATTCTAGCAAGGAAGGCCCAGGGAGAGTCTTGGGAAACTGCCGACGAAAAACCGGAACTGGTTGAGGCCGCGCCTGCAGCAAGCAACGTTGTGACGGAAGCTCCCACTGTTCCGGCCAGCATCCCTGAAACAACGACGTTCACAGGGACGGTTTCGACTGCGCCATTTGCGGCCGACGCGTGGGCGGCGGCGAGTTCGCCGGCTTCGCAGGAAAAGAGTTCGACGGAGAGGGCCACGGCGTTCGAAGAAGTAGCGCCGGTGAAAGACTACGAACAAACGTCCACGGAAGCGGTGGTTGCCAGCGCGCCCGAAGCGACGCAAGCCGAGCCGGAAACAAAAGCACCTGCGGAGTCGTGGTTTTCTGTTCCATCAAACCCGTGGGATGCTGAGAGGGAGAAGGCAAACCGGTTGGCTTCAGCGTGGGATACTTCCGTGCCGGCGGCCGCTCCTCCGGCGTCAAGCAACGGAACGGAAAAAGCTACTGAGGCTGTCAGCGAAACGTCTCAGAAGGTGATCGAGGAAGCGGCCTTGCCTGTGACCGCCATTGAGGCCATTCGCGAGGAGGCTGCTCAGGTTGCCGAAGACGCGACGCTTACCGCGGCAGAAGCTTCTGCTGAGACCAGCTCCCACGCGCGACAGGAAGCCGCAGAGGCGGCCGCCGCCAAAAGCAGCATGGACGACCTGGTGGCGAAAGTGCTTGCGAGGATGAGTCCAGAGGTTTTGCAGGCGGTTACGCGAGAAATCCTGAAACCCGTCGTGGAAGCAATGGTCAAAGAAGAGATGCAGTCGAAGAAGTCTTAGTTCCCTGCCCCGTAGCTCCGAAGATCCATCCTTGCTTCGGATTCATCCAAATTGAACGGAGCCTGTCCGGCTGTGCTTGGCCGAATTGACGCGGCCGCTTTTCCCCTCGTATAGTCGAAGATTACTCTGAACGATTCGAAGCGGCAGAAAAGGGCGGGCCGAGGCCGCGCCCCTACACGGAGAATGCTTACCTGATGGCTCGCGAGATAGCAAAGGGGTACGAACCGCAGCAGATCGAACCGCGGTGGGCAGACTTCTGGGTGAAGGAAGCGCTGTTCAAAGCGGATGCGAATGCGCCCGGGCCGGTGTTCTCGATCGTCATTCCGCCGCCGAACGTGACGGGGTCGCTGCACATTGGTCACATGCTGGACCACACGGAGATTGACATCCTCACGCGCTGGCACCGCATGCGGCGATACAACACGCTCTATTTGCCGGGAACGGACCATGCCGGAATTTCGACGCAGCGGGTGGTGGTGAGGCAACTCGCGGAGCAAGGAATCAACTACCGGGAGCTGGGGCGCGAAGAATTTGAAAAGCGTGTATGGAAATGGACGGAAGAGAGCGGCGGAACGATTCAGCGGCAGATGCGGCAGATAGGGGATAGCTGCGATTGGTCGCGCGAAAAGTTCACCTTGTCGCCGGAACTGTCGCCCGTGGTGCGGGAAGCCTTTGTGCGGCTTTACGAAGAGGGACTGATTTACCGGGAGAACCGCTTGTTGAACTGGTGCCCCGTGTGCCTGACGGTGCTGAGCGATCTGGAAGTGGTGCACGAGGAGCGCCAGGGACACTTGTGGCACATCAAGTATCCGGTGGCAGGATCGAACGAGTCCCTTGTTGTGGCCACCACGCGTCCGGAAACGATGCTGGGCGACACGGCCGTGGCGGTGAATCCGGAAGACGAGCGGTACTTGCACCTCATTGGCAAAAAAGCGCTGCTGCCGCTGATGAATCGGGAGATTCCGATCATCGCGGACGCAATGGTGGACCGCGAGTTTGGGACCGGGGCTGTGAAAATTACGCCGGCGCACGATCCGAACGACTTTGAAGTGGGGCGGCGTCACAAATTGGCGGAAATTGATGTGATGACCGACGATGGCAAAATGAACGCGGCGGCCGGGGCCTACGCGGGGATGGACCGTTTCGAGGCGCGAAAAAAGATTGTTGAGGATTTGAAGGCGCTGGGTCTTTTGGAGAAAATTACCGAGCACACGAACGCCATCGGTTTGTGCGAACGGAGCAAGACCATTGTCGAGCCACGCGCTTCGACGCAGTGGTTTTGCAAGATGAAGCCGCTGGCAGAGCCTGCCATTGCGGCGGTGGAGCGGGGCGAGATTCAGATCGTGCCGGATAACCGTCGCGAGGAATATTTCAACTGGATGAGGAACATCCGCGACTGGACACTGTCGCGGCAACTCTGGTGGGGGCACCGGATTCCTGCGTGGTACTGCAAGGAGAACAAGCACGTCACAGTGGCGCGAGAGGCGCCGGCGAAGTGTGCGACGTGCGAGTCGACGAATCTCGAGCAGGATCCCGACGTTCTCGACACGTGGTTCAGCTCGGGACTTTGGCCATTTTCCACGCTTGGCTGGCCGGAGAACACGCCGGATTTCAAGACTTATTATCCGACAAGCCTGCTGATCACCGGATACGACATCCTGTTCTTCTGGGTGGCGCGGATGATCATGCTGGGAATTCACTTTACGGGCAAAGTTCCGTTCCGTGCCGTTTATCTGCACTCGCTGGTGCGCACGGGGACTGGCGAGAAAATGTCCAAGTCCAAAGGGACGGGACTCGATCCAGTGGCGTTGAACCAGCGGTACGGAACAGATGCGATGCGGTTCTGCCTGGCGTCCATGGGTGCGCCGGGGACGGACATTGTGCTGTCCGAAGACAAACTGGCGAGCGCTCGGAATTTTGCGAACAAAATCTGGAATGCGGCGCGGTTCCTGTTCGTAAATCTGGACAAGTTTGAAGAGGGTGGAGCGAGGCTGGAGGAGTTGGCCGCTCCTGAGGTGCGCGAACAAGCTCCCTATGCTTATCGTGGCAGCCCGCCGCTAGCCGATGAATGGCTTTTCGGAAGACTTATGGCGACGACGAGTGTGGTGAACAGCGCGCTAGCGAACTATCGGTTCCACGAGGCCGCACAATTCATTTACCAGTTCTTCTGGGGAGATTTTTGTGACTGGTACATCGAGTGGATAAAACCGGAATTGCAAAGCTCCGACCGTGAGCGGGCAGTAGTGGCCTGGAAGAACTTGTTTGCAGCATTTGATCGCGCACTGCGGCTTCTTCATCCATTCATGCCCTTCTTGACCGAAGAACTGTGGCACCAGTTGCCTCAGCGCCCGGAGGACAAGTCCATCGCACTGAGCGAATTTCCAAAAGACAAGCCGCTGTATGACGGCGATTTCTGGGCGGGCAAACGTGTGAACGAGTTCGCGCGGGCTCAAGAGTTCATCACTTACGTGCGAAATATTCGGGCGGAGTTAAAACTCGATCCGCGGAAAAAAGTAGCCGCGGAAGTGTATAGCTCCTACGAAGACGTACGGGAGGAGTTCAAACGCAATCTCGACGGAATCTTGCGGCTGGCGATATTGTCGGACCTAAAAGTTTCTGCGGAGCGGCTACCACAAGAAAGCGCAGCGGTACGTTCCACCTCGCTTTTCGACGTGCGCATCGCGTACGCCGATACGGTGGATGTGGCGGCGGAGAAGACGCGGCTGATGAAAGATATCGAGGGTTTGCAGAAAGCCATTGCGTCGAAGGAAAGGCAGCTCGGAGATGAGACGTTTCGGAGCCGGGCGCCAGAGAAAATCATTAAGGGGTTGGAGGCTACGCTCGCCGAGCAGCGCATCGAACTTCGCAAGTTGCAGGATCGTCTGTCGCAGATCGAAAAAGATTCATAGTTCTTCGGGGTCTTATGGATTGGAGTTCTCACAACATTGCTGACCTGGTACGGCGCGCGCTGGAGGAAGATATCGGCACGGGAGACGCGACGACGGCGGCGACGATACCGCCGCGAGCATCGGCACGGGCTCACATTCTCGCCAGGCAAACACTCGTTTGCGCGGGATTGCCGATCGCTGAAAAGATCTTTGGGGCACTTGATCCGGAGATCCGGGTTACCTGCCCGCACAACGATGGGTCGTTTGTAGATCCCGGCGAGGAGATCGTACAGATCAAGGGAAATGCCCGCGCGATCCTTACCGGCGAACGAACCACGCTGAATTTTCTGGCGCATCTTTGCGGAATCGCCACGCTGACGCGGCGCTTCGTGGAACAACTGGCGGGCACGAGAACTCGTATTCGGGATACGAGGAAAACGACGCCCGGTTTGCGGGCCTTGGAAAAATACGCAGTGAAGACCGGCGGCGGCGCCAACCACCGCTTCGGACTCTATGACGCGATACTTTTGAAAGAGAATCACATAGCGCTGGCCGGAGGAATCAAGGAAGCGCTGGACAAAGCGCATACCTATGCGTCGCCAAAGGTGCCACCGCCGCGCACAGCGAGCGCCTACGATGCGGCCGGGCTGGACCCGGAGGTCGTCGGCCCGGGACCGCTGCCGGTGCAGATCGAGGTTCGCGATCAGAAAGAATTGCTAGAAGCTCTCAGGGCCGGAGCGGAGGCAGTGCTGCTGGACAATATGACACCGGAACGCGCTGCGGAATCCGTGAGGATCGCGCGCGGGATTCGCGCCGACTGCGTGATCGAAATCTCCGGAGGGATCACGCTCGACAACGCGCGCGCTTATGCAGAGACGGGCGCCGACTTTCTTTCTTCCGGAATGCTCACGCACTCGGCGCCTGCCGCGAACCTCAGTCTGCTTGTGGACAACATCGAGGGAACGTAAGCTTAAGCGGAGCGAAGGGGCGCGACGAGATCCAGATGGCTCAGGAATCCTTACCGGGCACAACCGACCGGCGGCTGGCAGGGTTGCTTACGTTGCTGGCGGACAATGCCACCATCGTGATCAGCGGCGCACGAATCGCGAAAGAGGTTGGCGTCTCGCGGTCCATGGTGTGGCAGTGGGTGGAACGGCTGCGCGAATTGGGCGTGAAGGTAAAAAGCCAACCAGGTACCGGATACTTCCTGGAGAAAGTCCCCGATATTTTGACTCCGGATATGCTGAAACAACGGCTGAAAGGCAGCCTTTTCGGGAAACGCATCTTTCATTTTTTCAAGACGGATTCGACAAATCGCGTAGCGCTGGAATTGGGACATGCAGGCGAGCCGGAAGGCGCCGTCGTCCTGGCGGAAGAGCAAACCGCCGGACGCGGACGCGCGGGACGCAAATGGCATTCCGAGCGCGCGGCGGGCATTTATGTGACTTTGCTTCTTCGGCCGAAACTGGCGCCCGTGCAAGCTCCCCTGCTGACCATGATGGCAGGCCTTTCCGCGCATTCCGCGGTGCAGGCCCTAACGGGGCTGGTGGTGGACCTGAAGTGGCCGAATGACCTGCTCATTCAGGGGAAAAAAGTGGGCGGGATCCTGACGGAGATGCACGCGGAGCCAAATCAAGTGCGGTTCGTGATTGTGGGGATCGGTTTGAACGTGAATCAGGAAAAGTTTCCCGGTGAACTTGCCAACATAGCAACTTCCCTGCGCGCGGAAACGGGCAAACCGCAATCACGCATGGAGTTGCTGGTCCGATTGCTGCGCGAATTCGAGAGCGATTACAATCGTTTCCTGCGGGAAGGCGTGGCCAGCGTTGTTGCGCGCTTTGAGTCGGTATCGAGCTATGCAAAAGGCAAGCGCGTGCGCGTTACAAACGGAACCGAAAGCTATGTCGGTACGACGGCGGGACTCGGACCGGAGGGGTTGCTGCAAGTGGAGCGAGAAGACGGACGGGTCACGGCGGTGATTTCAGGCGACGTCACGGAGGCACGCTAGATGCTGCTGACCATTGACGTGGGAAACACCAACTCGGTGCTGGGCGTTTTTCGCGGCGAAGAGCTAATCGCGAATTGGCGTTTGACGACGGCACGCGAGCAGACGATCGACGAATATGGCGTGCTGACAAGGAATTTGTTTACTCTGGCGGGGTTGGATCGAGACGCCATCACGGGCGTGATCATCAGTTCGGTGGTTCCGCCGGTGAACCGGACGCTTGCAGAAATGTCGCGGGTCTATTTTGGGAAGAAGGCGCTGTTTGTGGAACTCGGTGTGAAGACCGGGATGGCCGTGCTGGTGGACAACCCGTCAGAGGTAGGTGCAGACCGGATCGTAAACGGCGTGGCGGCGTTCCATCAGTACGGCGGGCCGTGCATCGTGGTGGATTTTGGGACGGCGATCACGTTCGATGCGATTTCCGCGAAGGGCGAATACCTCGGTGGAGTAATCGCGCCCGGACTGGGGATTTCGTCGGAAGCGCTGTTTGCGCGCGCCGCGCGGCTGCCGCGTGTGGAGATCAAGGACCCGGGAAAAGTGATCGGAACGAACACTATCACGCACATGCAAGCAGGTTTGTACTACGGCGCGGTGGACATGGTGGACGGGATGCTCGCGCGCATGAAGAAAGAACTTGCCGAAGATGCGACGGTTGTTGCGACCGGCGGCCAGGCGAAGCTGGTCTCGAAAGGCTCGAAATACATCCAACACACCGATGAATTCCTCACATTGAAGGGCCTGCGATTGATCTGGGAGAAAAATCAGCCGGCTGAACACGGCAAGAGCGCAGCAGTGGCGCCGGCGACGAAGGTGCAGAACTAAGCCGCGGGCAGTGGCGGCGCAAGCGGGATCGACGCCAGCGCCCGGACATTCGACGGCGCCCCATCAACGAAATGGACGGTTGGAACTACTTCAATTACTTTACGGAAATCGAAGAATACTTCTGGAAGAAACGCGGGGCGCATCTGCTGGTGTCGCCGCTGGACTGGGCGATCATGGAGGCGTGGCAGAAAGCCGGAGTGCCGCTCGAAGCCGCTCTAAAGGGGATCGACAAGGCGTTTGAGAGCTATCAGAGGTCGCGCCGGGGAGCGGGCAAGCCGTTGAAAAATCTGGCGTATTGCACGGACGCGGTGCTGGAGGCAGCCGAAGAACAGCAGGAGGCGGCCGCGGGGAGTGCGCCGAAAGTCAAGCGCGCAGCGGCCAACGAAGCGTTTTCGCGAGACGAGCTGAAAACGTATTTTGCGACAAATGCGGCGCATTTGAAACGTGCGGCAGAAAGGAGTTTGCAACAACCACAGATCGCCGGCCGGTTAGCGGAAATCGCGGAATCGCTGGAGTCAAGCGGCCAGCTCCTCGATGCGCCGGGGACGCTGGACCTGGAAGATTTGGAGCGCCGATTGACGATTCTGGATGAGAAGATACATGCGTTGCTGACAAGTAATGCGCCGGAAGAGCTCATGCTCAAAATCCGGCGCGAAGTGGACGGGCAACTTGCGATGTACCGGCGGAACATGAAAGCGGAGCAACTGGCGATGGTCGAGAAACAGTACGTACAGAAACGGCTGTTGGAAGAGTTTGGAATACCGCGCCTGAGTCTTTTCTACTTATCGTAGCGTGGGCCGGCAAATTGGCTCGGCATCCGGAAACAAGATTGAACGGCTTGAGTCCCAATCTACAAGGGCAACTTTTCTTAAAACAGGACAAATATTATGGCTGACGAGTTAAGATTATCGATTGAGAAGCTCATTTACGGCGGTGATGGATTGGCGCACTCCGATGGTAATACGGTTTTCGTGCCTTATGTTCTTCCCGGAGAAGAGGTGCGTGCAAACGCGAAATCGAGAAAGAAGAAATTGGTCTGGGCCGAACTCCTGGATGTCACTTCACCGGCGAAAGAGCGTGGAAAAGCAAAGTGCGCTCATTTTCAGAAATGCGGCGGCTGCCACTACCAGCACATTCCGGCAACGGAGCAGTTGAGGCTCAAGAAAGACATTTTGCGCGAAACGCTTTCGCGGCTTGGCGGAATCACGTGGGATGGCGCGATTGTAGAACATTCAGCGGAACCGTATGGCTATCGAAACCGCGCGCAATGGGCGGTGCGAAGCGGGATGCCGCGGGCGCTGGGATACTTCCTGCCGGAGAGTTCGGTAATTGTGCCGATCGACGAGTGTCCTGTGCTCTCGCCGCGCCTCGCGCAAACGTTCGCGCAACTTCAGGAAATGGCGCGCTCAGCGAGGTTGCCGGAGGGCATCCAGGAAATCGAAGCCTTTGCCGACTCGTCGGACGAAAAGATTGCACTAAACGTGGCGTTTGAAAAATTCCCCAAGCCTGCGGCGGAGCTGGCATCTGCTTTTCGGGAAGCTGTGCCGCAGATCGAAAGTTTGCTGCTGCTGGACCAAAAGAAGAACCGGTTTGAATTGACGGGACCAGGCTATTTGACGCACGAAGCCGGCGGATACAAATACCGGGTCAGCCACCTTTCGTTCTTTCAGGTGAACCGCTTCCTGATCGAGGATTTGCTGAAAACCGTGACGGCCAATGCGCAAGGCGCGCTAGCGCTGGATCTGTATTCCGGGGTCGGATTTTTCACGTTGCCGCTGGCAAAGACGTTCCAGAGAGTTGTGAGCGTGGATGCCAATCTTGCCGCGACGCGGGATCTTTACGCCAATGCGGAGATCGCTGGCGTTACAATCGTATCGCACAACGAACATGCGGAAGAGTTTCTGAAAAAATCTGAGGAAAAACCAGACTTCGTAGTGCTGGACCCGCCGAGAGCGGGATTGGGTGCGGAAGCCGCAGAGAAGCTCGCCGAACTCGGAGCCAAAGAGATTGTGTATCTTTCCTGCGATCCATCCACGCTAGCTCGTGATTTGGCGGTGCTGACGGGCTCACCCCGGAAACCGAAAGAAATCACTGGGCCAAGCATCCGCTATGAAATCAGGGAAATGCATCTGTTCGATCTTTTCCCACAGACATTTCACATCGAAACCTTCGTGAGCTTGCGAAGAGTGCCATGAGGTTGCCGGCCGTGGCGATCGCCGCGGCATTTGCCTGCGGCATCGTACTGGGCCTGCATCCCGCGGTTGCACGACACGCTGCGTCTCATATTCTTCTTTTTTCTTTTTTCATATTCGTAGGTGTTATCGTCCTGCTGGAATCATTCTTGTAAAAATTGGGCGTCTTTTTCTCGCGACCGTCGCTTCCCTTCTGAGCTGGGTTTTGCTTGGATCACTTGGAACTTTCATCGCGGAACAGCCGCTGGACGCGAACCACGTGATCTCACTGGTGGAGCAAGGACGCTTCCCCTTGAAGACGCCTTTGCGATGACACGGCCATCGTCGTGATGAGCCAACGCGCCTTCCGTGGGGTTATGGTTACGAAATCGAGCTTTCCGGCGTCGAGTTCGAAGACGCGCTGCACGCGGCGCGAGGTGGGTTGCGCCTGAGCTTCACGGCGCATCCGGAGGGAACTCCGCCGCCGGATCTTCATGCGGGTGACGAAGTGGCAGTCTTGACACAAGCAAAGCGGCCGCAACTTTTCAAGGATGACGGGGCCTTCGATAGACGCGCATACCTGGCGCAACAAAATATCGACCTGGTGGCCACTCTAAGAGCGCCGGAATTAATCGAAAGGATCTCTTCGCCGACTGCGACCATCGGAACGTTTCTCGTGCGAGCACGAAGGAGATTGCGCGACGAGACTGATGAGCTCTTTGCAGGCACTCCGCAGGCTGCTGGACTGTTGCGGGCAATGCTTCTCGGTGACCGCAGTTTCGTGGATCAGACCGAAGCGGCGGATTTTCAGAAGACGAGCGTTTTTCACGTACTGGTTGTGGCCGGTTTGCACGTAGGGGCTCTCGCGCTCGCCCTCTACTGGGTAGGACGGAAGCTGCGGCTGTCACGAGTGTGGACGATGCTGTTCACGCTCTCTATGCTTTCCGCTTATGTGGCCGTTGTCGAGCAGCGCGCGCCTGTGCTGCGGGCAGCGATGATGGCGGCGATTGTCGTGCTTGGCGGATTTTTCTATCGTCGATTGGAACTGTTGAATTCTGCTGCGGTGGCAGCGCTAATTCTGCTCATAGCAAGATCGCTCGCCCTGCGCGACTCCAGTTTTCAATTGACCTTCGTGGCCATCGGCTGCATTGCGGGTCTGGCGCTGCCGTGGCTGGCGAAGACGGTGCAGCCATATGTTCGCGCGTTTCGAGGCTGGCGAGACGTCACGCGGGACGCCGCTCACGAGCCACGCGCGGCCCAATTTAGAATCGATCTGCGTTCGCTGACGCAGTGGCTCTCTTCGCGGCTGCCCCAGCGATTGGGAAAGCCAACGGCCGACGCTCTTGTTGGCGGATTGTCCCTGACGTTTCGTGTTTGGGAGCTGCTGGTAGTCACACTGGCACTCCAGACAGGAATGTCGCCGCTGATGGCGCGCGATTTTCATCGCATTACGTTGTCGGCGCCGCTCGTGAAGCTGGCAGCCGTTCCGCTGACGGGCGTCGTCGTCCCACTCGGCTTTCTGACCTTGGCATGCGGGTTGATTCTCCCGGCGGCTGGAAAGCTCCTCGCGGCTCCGCTTACCTGGCTAACCGCGCTGCTTTGCACATTGTCCGGTGGTTCGCGCATTTTCCCCGTGGGAGTTACTGGATTCCCGGGCCACCGTCCTGGTTGATTGTGTTGTTTTTTGCCGCGGCCATTCTGTTCGCGGCAGAGATCCGGTTGAAGCATCCGCTGCGGAGAGCAATGATCTGGGGGTTATGCGTGGCGTTCATCTCCTGCGCGCTGACGATAGCGATCTATCCCTTCGGAGAGACGTGGACAAAGGGCGCGTTGGAATTGACGGTTCTTGATGTAGGTCAGGGTGATTCGCTGTTTGTCGTGTCTCCCGGTGGAAAAACTCTGCTGATCGATGGCGGCGGAGCGTTTGGCGGCTTTCCCGGGTACGAAGAACATAATGGCGTCGACCCGGGCGAAGACGCCGTGTCGCCATATCTGTGGTCACGCGGATTTCAGAAGCTGGATGTAGTCGCGCTGACGCACGCTCATCAGGATCATCTGGGCGGACTTCCTGCAATCCTGGATAATTTTCGCGTTGCAAAACTCTGGATCGGGCGTGAAGTATCTTCCTTGGCCCTCGCGAGATTGGAAGAACTGGCGCGCAGGCGAAAAATCCCCATCGAACATGAACTTCGCCGCAAGTCCTTTCGCTGGGATGGCGTCGATGGAGATTTTTTGTGGCCAGAGATTGCTCCTGAAGAGGTCGCGCCATCAGCAAAGAACAATGACTCGCCGGTGCTGCGGTTGCGCTACGGCCGCCGAAGCATTCTCCTCCCGGGAGACGCCGAAAAACAAGTGGAACGCGAAATTCTTTCGGAGAACAGTCTGGAAGCAATGCATTCCGATGTGCTGAAGATCGGTCATCACGGAAGCAAGAATTCGACGATGCCGGAATTCCTCGCTACCGTAGAGCCGCGTTTCGGAATCATATCCGCAGGTGAGGACAATCCTTATGGACATCCCAGCCCGGAGCTCCTCGAACGATTAGAGAATGCGGGCGTGCGCATCTGAGGACAGATAGAGACGGCGCCGTTCATGTGTTGACGGACGGCGAGCGGCTGGAGATCACCTGCTTTGTTGCGTGTCCCGATGCAGCAAACGCACCAGCATCAGTCCAGGCGCAGAAGCCAGATCAACATCAAGACCAAGAGCAGGAATAAAAAGCCAACGGCGGCCTGCCATTCATGATTTTTCTTGTACTGGGCGAAAGAGAAAGACCCGGCCGAGTCTCCAAGTAGTTTCGCGGCGGTCAGGCGCGGAATAAAGAGCGGGACGGCCCGTGCGTACTCTTCGAAAGATGCGCCGTGACGCAGGTGGAGCTCCCTCGCTTCCCGCCGCATCACGATGGAATAAAACACAGCGAAGTAAACAAAAAGGATTAAGGCGGAAGTCCACGAGCGCGTGGCAACTCCAGCTCCAAGAGCCAGGATACCGCTGCCGAGATAGAGCGGATTTCTGGTGTAAGCATAGGGACCAGTGACGGTGAGGACTTCTTGCTTGTGAAGATAGCCGGCTGCATACGCGCGCACCGACAGACCAATGACACCTGCCAGGGCTCCAACCAAGATGCTGCGAGGTGTGGGCAGGGAAAAATAAAGAACCGCAATCGCGAGAGGATAGCCTAGCCGTACACGCCAGCGAACGAAAAAATTGCCGGCCCCGTTCATCGGCGAACCTCAACCTGCCGGCGAACGGCGTCGAAAACTGTGTCGACGTCAATTTCCAGGATGGAAGGAGCGGCTTGGCCGCTTCGTTTGTAGGTGGTCACCGCATGCGGACTGCGCAGAACGATGTCGATGGGAGACGCGTTGCCAGAACGATCTCCCATGCGATAGGGACCGTTCCTCGCCGGATCGGTCGGGCCAAAGATGGCGATGGCAGGCGTTCCAAGAGCGACGGCCAGATGCAGCGGCCCCGTATCACCACCGACAATGCAGACCGCATTCCTTAGAAGAGCCATCAGTTGATCGAGAGCACCATTGTATGCGATGGGGTCGGCTTCCCCGCTGGCCGCTTTGACCGCAGAAATCACGTCATCTTCACCCGGACCATAATTCACAACGCAACGCAGTCCGAGCTCGCAACGGATTTTCTGGCAGAGAGCGCCGTAGCGTTCCGGCGGCCAGCATTTCGAGCGCCAGCCGCCAGCGGGGCTCAATACGATATACCGTTCAACGGCAAAACCTCGCAGGAGCCGCAAGACAAACACTTCCTGAATCGAAGGCACTGAGAGAGCGACGGGACCCACGCCGTTGCGAGCGCCCGCACACTGCGACAGTTCTCCATTCTGATCGGCGATGTGGGTTCGGGCGCAACGGACGCGATCGGTGTAAAGGATCGGGACGCCGAACTCGCGAATCGTTTGCGAGGAAAACCCGATCCTGCGCGAAACACCGCCGAAGTACGGCAGCGCCGCGGACTTCCACAGTCCTTGATAATCGATTGCCCCCGTGAAGTGTTCTCCGCGGATTTGTCCGATGATTTCGCGCAAGGAGTGGTAGGAGCGAGTTTCCGTCTCCCAGATATCCCTTGCCAGTTTGCTGCTCTCGACCAGCGCTTTCCAGCGAGGATGGGTCAGCCAAACGATTTCGGCGTTTGGAAACGATTCGTGGAGGCCGGCGACGGCGGGAAAGGTGTGAACGATATCTCCGAGTGAACCAAGACGAACGACCAGGAAGCGCGGCTCAGGCATGCGGCGCCTTGCGAATGGACTCCAGGAGTTCTCGCGTGGAGTGATCCTTAGGGTCACCAACGATGGCCACGCGGATGCCGAGCCGTGAGGCGACGGCGCGTTCCGGCACGGTGTCTGCAGTGTAGTCGGTGCCTTTGGCGTGGACATCGGGGCGCAGTTCTTCCAGAAGAGCTTCGACGTTGGGTTCGGCGAAGAGCAATACATAATCCACGCAGCGAAGTGCGGCAACGAGCTGGGCGCGCGCGTTTTCATCGAGGATGGGCCGGCCGGGCCCCTTGAGATTGCAGACGCTGGAATCGGCGTTCACACCAACAACGAGAATGTCGCCTTCGCGCCGGGCACCTTCGAGATAACGAATGTGCCCGACGTGCAGAGTATCGAAGCAACCGTTGGCAAAAACGATGCGCCGGCCATGGCGCTTGTGTTCCGCAAGTTTCTCGCGTAGCACATCACGCGCGACGATTTTGGAAGCGGCTTCACGCATGATTTAAGAGGCGGCTCCGGATGCCTCGGCGCGGATGGCCTCGAGAAGTTCTGCGCGCGAAATCGTAGCAGTCCCGCGTTTCATGACCACCAGGCCTCCGGCGATGTTGGCGATGTGCGCAGCTTCGAGAGGAGATGCCTCGCAGGCGAGCGCCAGAGTGTAAGCGGCAAGAACAGTGTCGCCGGCGCCGGTGACGTCCACGGCTTGATCGCTGCCGTGAACGGAAATCCGCGTAAAGCGATCCCCCGGTTCGAAAAGAGCCGCACCGTGCCGTCCGCGGGTTACAAGGAGCGATTGCAATTTCATCTCGGAAAAAGTCGCGCGGCCTGCGCGCTCGAGCTGGCCGGTATCTTGACCGATGGCCATGTGATGTTCAGCCTCAAGCTCGGCCTCATTTGGCGTAGCCGAAGTAATTCCCGCCTTCGCATAACGGTGCAGACGGTAACGCGCGTCGAGCGTGACGTGCAGCGCACTCTTGCGCTTCGCGGACGCCTGCTGCACAAGTTCCGGAGTCGCTACGCCAAAGCCGTAGTCGGAAACAGCGAGCGCGTGGGCGTGGCGCAGACTTGCGGTTAGCCGCTGATGGAGCTTTTTTCGAGCCGCGTCCGGCAGAAGCGATTTCGGTTCGTAGTCCACGCGCAGAACCTGTTGTCCCACGGTGTGCGCCCAGCCAGCCAGAAAGCGGCTTTTGGTAGGCGTCGTCCAGCCTTTCACGCGGACAATACCGGAAACGCTGACTCCCTGGCAGCGAAAGTGAGCGATCAGCGCGTCTCCCGCGGCGTCATTGCCCACCGCCGTGACGGGCAGGACGCGCGCACCGAGAGACGCGAGATTATTGGCGGCGTTGGCTCCGCCGCCGGGAACAATCTGAGTTTCGCGATGTTTGACGATCAAGACCGGCGCTTCGCGCGAGACGCGCGAGATTTCGCCATATTGGAACTCATCGGCCACGAAATCACCGAGGAGAACGATCGTTTTCGTAGTGAACCGCTCGACGCACTCGCGGAGGGCGAGAAGGTCGACCGACGTTGACGCTGGCTCTTGCGAGCGCGTACGCTTCATTTTTGTTGCCTCAAGATCCAGTTTGCGGCTTGGGTGAGATCTTCCGCGACGAAGTCGGGCGCCAGGGGCCACTTCGCCGCGTGCCAGGCCAGTTCACCTTCACCGTAGCCTGTACGCACGAGGACGCTTCGCGCACGGGCATTTCGCGCGAGTTCTATGTCGCCATACCGATCGCCAACCACGAAAGAGCGCTGCAAATCGAGAGTGTGTTCCAGCGCTGCGCGGTCCAGCATGCCGGTTCTTGGCTTGCGGCAGCTGCAGTTTTCGGCGGAGGTGTGCGGACAATAATAGACCGCGTCGATCTTCGCGCCCTTCTCGGCAAGTTGTTGCGTCATCAATTCGTTTACGGCGTGCACGAGCGATTCTGGAAAGTAACCGCGGCCGACGCCGGACTGATTGGTGACCACGATAACAGGCAAGCCCGCTTCGTTCAGCCGGCGAATGGCAGCCGCGACAAAGGGAAACATACGAAATCGGCTGGTGTGATTCAAGTAGCCCACTTCCTCCGCGATCGTCCCATCGCGATCGAGGAAAACGGCGGGGCGCAACGGAGATTGCTCAAGCACGCTGCACCTGGGTCGAGTGCAGCCATGGTCTTGCCGCGGCCTCCACCATGTTGGCCGTGATTGCGGTCAAGCACCGGTGATCGGTCGGGCAGCGGCGGAGAAAACATGGGCTGCAGTAAGACTTTTGCTGAACGATGCTGCACCGCGGAGTGACGGGAGCTGTTCCCTCCGGATCGGTGGGACCAAACACCGCGATGACGGGCAGGCCAACAGCCGCGGCTACGTGCATCGCGCCCGAATCGTTGCCGATGAAGAGATGACACTGCGAGAGCAGCGCGGGCAAATCGGCAATTGCGGTCTTCCCTGTGAGATCAATGGGAGTTCGACGCATCCCGGCAGAGATGGCCGTCGAGACGCCTGCCTCGGCTGCAGTTCCAAAGAGAATGACGTCGGCATGGGCCTCCGATTGCAGCCGATTTGCCACCTCGGCAAACCGCGGAGGCGGCCAGCACTTCGCCGATCCATACGATGCGCCGGCCCCGATAGCAATTCTCAGCGCCCCCTTGCGCGCGCCGGATTTGCAAAGAAACTCATCGGCACTCCGGCGCTTCTCTTCTGAAACGCGCAGGCTAATAAATGTTTCGTCCTGCACGGAATCCAGCCAGCCTGCGCGGCGCAGGAGTTCCAGATAATAAAACTTCTCATGCGCAGGGATTTCCCCATGCCGGGGGAGCGGTATGGCCTTCGTCAGAAGAAAGCTGCGGGCGTCGCGCGCATAGCCGATTCGTTCCGGAATTCTAGCGCGCCAAGCCAGCCACGCCGCATCAAACGCATTTTGTAGCAGTAAACCCACGTCGAACTTCTGCGCTCGAAGTTCCGCTGCCAGGCGCTCGCGGCCAGAAAATCCGGCGTTCAAACCCCTCGGATCGTACGGGATAAGTTGATCGCAGATCTCTTGATCGCGGTAAATATCCGCGACGTAGGGCCGTCCCACGATCGCGATTTCCGCGCCAGGAAAACGCTTGCGCACCGCGTGAAGGGCCGGCAGCGCCATGATGGCATCCCCAACCCAATTCGTCGCGCGTATGAGGATCTTCACGCCGCCGCCCCCGCGCCGGCCGCAACCGTCTGATCGAGAACATTTCTGAAATCGGCCTCCGGTGTCACAGTCAGGTCGATCACTGCAACGTAAACCGGAGTTTCCTCGAACTTGAGACTGCCCAGATTCTGGGCGTCCTTTTCGGTCGTCACAAATGCGTTCGCACCAACCCGCTTCCCTTCCCGCCTGACCTCTAAGATGTCCCGCTGGGTATAGTGATGATGATCTGGAAAGCTGGCTTGGCCGCAAATGGCAAGCCCCCAATTCCCGAGATCGCGGAAGAACGCGTCAGGATTGCCGAGACCGCAGAATGCAAAAAAAGGACCCGCGCCGATTTCGTTGACAGAGAGAGGAGCGCTCTCGCCGCCGAAACGGCGGAACCCAAGCAGTCGAGTGGAGGCAGCGAAAACCGGATACTGATCAAGCTTCCCGATCGCCTCAAGCGTTCCGGACGCCGTTTCGGCCCGAGTAAAAATAATCAAATTTGCGCGGCTCATGGCCGCAACGGGTTCCCGAAGGCGGCCAGCGGGCAGTAACAACTCCCCCGCAAGCGGTCGAGACGCATCCATCAAAAGAATATTCAGGTCGCGGGCGAGCTGCAGATGCTGAAAACCGTCATCCAGAAGAAATACATCGATAAACTGCTGCGATTCGAGCCGGTGGCCCTCGGCGAAGCGGTTTTTGCCCACGCCAAAAGAGACGCGGCCCTGCAATCGGAATTTCATCAACTCGATTTCGTCGCTTGTGCCATTCGCGCCTCGGTAACCGCGGCTCAGAATCGCAACACGCTTTCCATCAGCAAGAAATTTCTTGGCGAGCCAAATCACCATGGGCGTTTTGCCAGTGCCGCCAACCGATAGATTTCCGACGCTGATGACGGGCGCATTCAAGCGTTTCTGCTTGAACCATCTGTTGGCGTACAGCCAAACACGCACGCGAACTCCGGCACCATAGAGCAACGAGAGCGGCCACAGCAGTCTCGGCAATAGTGACGGAACATTCATCGCCCGGCTCCGTCCAGGCGCTTCGCAATCTCTGCCACCGCGCGATCCGTCGCCCCGCGCGAGTCGGCCACCAAGTGGCGCGCCATCTCGCTCATTTTTTCCATACGCTCCGGATCGCGAAACAATTCGATCCAGGCGACGCCGACGTCTTCCGGGCTTTCCACCTGAATGGCGGCTCCCGCCGCAACAAAACGGGCGGCAATTTCCGCGAAATTTTCCATCGATGCGCCAAACACGGGGATCGTACCGAAGGCCGCCGGTTCCAGAATATTGTGACCGCCGGAAGAAACGAGCGAGCCTCCCACAAAGGCGCCGTCGGCTAGTCCATAAAGCGAGGCCAGCTCGCCGATGCTGTCAAGCAGAAGAACGGTGACGTCATCGGGTATGGTGGAGTTATCAGACGGCTGAATGGCTTGCGATTGTCCCGGCCCTGGAATCGGCAATCGAGACCGCCGGATGAACTTGCGGTGCGATTCATCGATGAATTCCGCGGCATCATCAAAACACTCCGGCTTGCGGGGCGCAAGCACAAGCAGCGCTTTCGGATATTCGCCTTGCAAAGTTCCAAACGCGATGAGCGCGTGCGGCTCTTCCGTCGCAACAACGCTGCCGGCGACGATAATCGGCGATCGGCCGCTGCGCTTGAGCTCGGTTGCGAGCCAATTCGACAACGGCGTGGGTGCGGGAAGCTCCAGGTCGTATTTCAAATTTCCACTGACCCGCACGCGATCCGCCGGCGCGCCCAGTGCTCGCAAGCGATCCGCATCTTTCTCGCTCTGCATGAGGAAGGCGCGGGCATTGGAAAGCACGCTCTTTAGGAAGGGACGCAAGAAAAGGCCAAAAACTCCGAGATAGCTCTGGTAGCGTGCAAACGAGCGGTCAGAAATGCGTCCGCTGACGAAAAGTACGGGAATCTTCCGACGTCCGGCTTCTCGCAGAAAATTCGGCCAAATCTCGGTCTCCAGCACCAAAACAACCGATGGACGCACAGCGTCGAGCGCGCGCCGGACACAAAAAGCCCAATCCAGCGGATAATAAATGACGGCATCGGCAAACGGCATGCGTTCGCACGCCAGTGCCTGCCCTGTGTTGGTGGTCGTTGAAAGAATGAGAGGCCGATGGGGGTAGGCTTCCTTCAACCGCCGCGCAAGAGTAATGCTGGAAAGCGCCTCGCCGACACTCACAGCATGAATCCATATCGCACCCGTGGAAGGCGCAGGCAGCTTGTCGAGCGCGGGAAAAGTGAACCCCAGGCGTTCCCCAAGGTTAGAGATATACTTTCCGTGGCGCAGTCCCTGGACGAGCCAATAGGGCACCAGCAAAAGGGCCGCGAGGCCCATGAGAAGGCTATAAATGAAATACACTAAGCGTGGCTCCGGTCTGTCCGTGCTCCGCCATCAGCAGGCGGCGCGCGACGCAGGGCAACCCTGCACAACCCCCAGGAATCGAAGGCCTCAAGTAGAGAAAAGTCTATTATAACCCGATGCGAAAACTAACTCTCATCCTTGCCTTTTTTGTCGCCTCCCTGATGGCTGCCCAGCAGGGAAACTCCCAGCAACCGTCTTCGCTCAAGGGCTCATCGTTGGAATCCCACGAGGGATTGACCATCACGGCGCGGCCGTGGACCGACCCTGCACACTATAAGGAGAAGTTCCCAAAGAAGTCGCCATTTGAGGCAGGAATCATCGCCGTGCAGGTCGTTTTTCGAAATGATTCGGGCGACAGTATGAAGATCAACCTGGAGCGTATTCGATTGAACCTCACGCTCTCCGAAGAAGATCGTCAGGCGTTGAACCCGCTTTCGTCGGAAGGGGCAGCCGACGTGATCACCCGTCCTTCCACCAAGAACGTAACCGGCAAAAGGCTGCCCATCCCCTTGGGCGGCCCGAAGACTGGACGAGACAAGAAATGGACGGAAGTCGAGCAGTCCATACGGGATGCAGGGGTGCAGGCGAGCGTCGTCGCTCCGCACAGCACGGTGCAGGGACTTCTCTTTTTCGACCTGCGAAGCCAATTCGAACTCGTCAATTCCGCTCATCTGTACGTACCCGAAATAGTGGCCATCGAAAAGAATCGCGGCCTTATGTATTTCGAAATTGACCTGAGCCGGTCCGCCGAACACTGAGTCTTTCGAAACGGAAGGCGAATCGCACAAGTTTGCGCGCATCGCCACCGTCGGCTACCATGACTTGTGCAAACTTTCTCCAACCACCGCGGACAAATGCTCGCCCTTCTTGATGAACTGAACGCCGAACAACGGCTGGCCGTCGAAACCACCGAAGGCCCGGTGCTGATCCTCGCCGGCGCCGGCACTGGCAAGACCCGCGCGATCACCTTTCGCATGGCAAATCTGATTGCCAACGGCGTGCCCGCAGAAGCCATCCTCGCCGTCACGTTCACCAACAAAGCCGCGGAAGAGATGCGCAATCGCGTTTCGGGCCTTTTGTTGCGCGCCGGGGTTCCCCCCGCGCAGCCTTGGCTTTCCACGTTTCATTCGCTCTGCGCGCGCCTTCTGCGGCGCGAAGCGGCGGCGGCCGGCCTGCCGCGGGATTTTGCCATTTATGATGACGACGATCAGATTGCGGCCGTCAAGCTGGCAATGACCAAACTGCAGATTGAAGACGACAGCCTGACGCCGAGAAATGTTCTCAGCCGGATCAGCTACGCGAAAAATCATGGCCAGACCTCGGAGCACTTGCGCGCCGAAGCGTTCGATCAAAGCGGGCGCCGCACCGCCGATATTTTCGCTGCTTACGAAAAGCTTCTCCACGAAAGCAAAGCCCTGGACTTCGATGACCTGCTCCTCCGCTCAGCGCGTTTGCTGCGCGAATCCACGGCCACGCGAGAGAAGTGGCAAGCGCGCTTCCAGTACATTCACGTAGACGAATATCAGGACACCAATCGCGTGCAGTATGAATTGATGCGGCTGCTGACCGGGCCCAAGCAAAACGTTTGTGTCGTGGGTGACGAAGATCAATCGATCTACCGCTGGCGAGGCGCCGACGTATCCATCCTCCTGAGTTTTTCCCGGGATTTCCCCGCCGCCCGAATCGTCAAGCTGGAACGCAACTATCGTTCGACGCAGAATATTCTCGACGCGGCCGGCGCGGTCGTCGCCAACAATCCAGAACGGCTGGGCAAGTCGCTCAGCGCGGAGAAGGGCCCGGGATCGAATCTCAAGTATCTCGAGGCGCGGGATGCGCAGGCCGAAGCGGAATTTGTCGCCGGTGAGCTCGAGCGCATCCTCAACGACGATTCGGATCAAACGTGCGCGGTTGAGTATCGCACGAATTCCCAGTCACGCACTTTCGAAGAGGTTTTCCGCCGGCGCGGTCTGCGTTACAAACTCGTCGGTGGTTTCAGCTTCTACAATCGCGCCGAAGTGAAGGATGCGCTCGCCTATGTGCGCCTGGCCATGCATCCGGAGGATGACATTTCGCTGCTCCGCGTATTGAATGTGCCCCCGCGCGGCATCGGCAAGACGACTGTGGACGCGCTCCGCGAGTCCGCGCGCGTCGACGGAACACCGCTGTGGTCGGCTATCGAGAAATTTGTTTCCGGTGCATCGGCGGGCCGAGCCGTAACTCCTTTGCGCGCGTTCCAGGAGCTCATCCGCAAATTACAGGATGCCCTTGCCACCCAAGAACCCCCGGGATTCCTTCATGCCGTTCTTGAGGAATCCGGCTACATGGCCTTGCTTAAGGACCGCAACGCTCCGGAGGATGTCGCAAGGATGGAAAACCTAGAGGAGCTTGCCCGTGCCCTTGCCGAAGGCATGGAAGCGGGAGAAACCTTCACCGATTTCCTCGATGCCGCGGCGCTCGTCAGTGACGCGGACCAATTTGAAGGCAAGCCCGGCGTGACTCTAATCACCTTGCACAGCACCAAGGGCTTGGAATTCGATCACGTGTTCCTCACGGGCATGGAAGAGGGTATCTGCCCTCACAGCCGGTCCATAACCGAAGAAAAAGGAATCGAAGAGGAACGGCGCCTCGTTTACGTGGGGATGACCCGGGCGCGGCAGTCGCTCACGCTGACGCGCGCCGTGTACCGGCGCATCTTTGGCAATGAGCAGCAATTGCGCGCTTCCCTGCCGTCACGCTTTCTTGCCGAAATTCCAAGCGAGCTCGTGGAGACTGTTCGCGGATCAATGGCGGAAATTGGTGAGACTCGCCGCTACGAGCCCGACCCGGAATATTCGTATTCGCCGGAAGAATTTCTGCGCCGTGTGCGCGGCGAACCGAAGCAAGCCCAGGCGGCTCCTCGCCGGCCCCCGGCTCAAAGTTCCTTCGGGCGCCCCGCTGCGAAGCGCGGCGCCGATGCCAATCCCATGCTGGGGCGCAAAGTTCGCCATCCGAGCTTCGGCATCGGAACTATCGTTGGCGTCGAAGGCGACGACGAAGACCGCCGTGTATCCGTGAGCTTCCCCGGACGCGGCACGAAAAAGTTTATCGAGCGGTACGCGCAGCTCGAACAGGCATAATGTGGGGGACCTCCGCTTGAACGCGGGTGCGCCAGCAGGTTGCGTACCGGGGCTTCTCAGGGTACATTGAGGCGCGTTCATTCCTCAAAACCGTATTGTGTATTTTCGGGCTTCCGGTTTGCCCGAATGCGATCGGAGAGCATGGGTGGCGTCACAACTCTTCCACTGCAAAGGTATCGATCAGCTGCTGTCAGATTCGGAAAATGCTGAAATCCGGTTAAAAAAGTCTCTTGGATGGCTGAGCCTAACGTCGCTGGGCATCGGTGCGGTCATCGGCTCCGGCATCTTTACCATCATCGGCACGGCCATTGCCGGACAAAAATTTCAAGCCTCGTCCATCTTGAACGCTCCTCTTCTTGAATATCTGATTCACCATTCCGCTTCCTTTGGACGCCCCGGCGCCGGGCCGGCCATCGCTCTTTCCTTTATTTTGGTGGCCATTGTGTGTGGATTCGCGTCGGTGTGCTACGCGGAGCTTGCCGCCATGATTCCCATTGCCGGCAGCGCGTACACATACACGTACGCGACGATGGGGGAACTCATCGCCTGGATCATCGGCTGGGATCTCATTCTTGAGTACGCTGTCAGCAACATGGCCGTAAGCGTTGGTTTTTCGGCGCACATGGTGGGCTTGCTCGATTGGTTCGGATTGCACCCCGATCCTCGATGGATTTCTCCGGCCTATCTCCCGGGCGGATTGAGCGATCTGCAGGGAAGCATGCTCTACGCACCGGGCTGGCATTTTGGCTTTAACTGGCCCGCCTTCGTCATCGTTATGCTGCTGACGGTGATTCTGGTGCGCGGCATCAAGGAGTCGGCGCGAACGAACAACATCATGGTGCTGCTGAAAATTGTGGCCATTCTGGTGTTCGTGACTTTTGCAGCCAAACTCATCCATCCCGCGAACTATCATCCCTTCGCGCCAAATGGCTGGCCCGGAATTCTGACGGGTGGCTCAATCGTCTTCTTCACCTACATTGGATTCGATTCGGTCTCTACCGCCGCCGAGGAATGTAAGAACCCGCAACGCGACCTGCCCATTGGCATCATCGCAACACTGGTGATTTGCACGCTTCTGTATATTGCCGTCGTAGTAGTGCTCACCGGTCTGGTTCGCTGGGACACGCTGGTGGACGATGCCGCCCCGGTTGTCAACACACTCAAGAAACTTCATTTCTCGGGCGTTCGCCTGGTGGTGCTAATCGGCGCGCTCATGGGCATGATCTCTTCCCTGCTGGTTTTCCAGCTCGGACAGGCCCGCGTGTGGTTTGCCATGTCGCGCGACGGTCTGTTTCCCAGAATTTTTGGGCGTGTGCATCCGCGCTTTCAGACGCCGGATTTTTCAACCTGGACGGCGGGATTCGTGGTCGGTATTCCAGCAGGCTTGCTTGATATCGGAACGCTGGCCGATCTTTCGAACATCGGTACTCTGTTTGCCTTCGCCCTCGTGGCGGCAGGCGTGCTCATTCTTCGCTATCGGGAGCCGGACCGCCCGCGGGCTTTCCGCGCCCCCGGCGGGCCGCTGGCGCCCATCGTCACGATTTTCACATGTCTCCTGCTCATGGCCGGCCTGCCGATCATGAACTGGATCCGGTTCTTTGTCTGGATGATCCTGGGCTTGGTGCTCTATTATTTTTATGGCCGGAAGCACAGTACCCTAAGAGCAGCGAATCGCGCGTAAGAGGAATCGCAGAATGCATCGATGGTCTTTTCAGCTTACAGGGAGACGCACGGGAGCCGCGCTCGCCTGCCTGGTGCTCTTCCTTTCCGCTCCGCAGAATTCGCGCGCGTGGGGAAGAGGCGGGCACAGGCTCGTCGTCAACAAAGCCGTCGACACCCTGCCGCAGGGTATCCGGGAGTTCTTCGACACAAACCGCACCTTTCTGTTGCAGCATGTCACCGATCCGCTGGACGTAATCGCGAAAACTCCGGCCGAGCGGCACAATCACTTTATTGCTCTCGACAAGTACGGGCGATTTCCGTTCGAGACCCTGCCCCGCGACTACAAAGCCGCGGTAACGAAATTTGGCAAAACTAAGCTGGAAGCGAACGGCGTGCTTCCCTGGCAGATTGGTGTTTACAGTAAAAAATTGACCGAAGCATTGAAGGACGGGAAGTGGGAAGAAGCAAAACTGGACGCCGCCATACTCGCGAACTACGTGGCGGAGGCGCATGATCCCTTCAACACAACCGACAATTTTGACGGTCACCTGAGCGGCCAGCCGGCAGTCAACGAGCGATTTGGAACCACGCTGATCGACCGCTATTCGTCTTTTTTCCCGATGCGGCCAAATGATGCGTTTTTCATCAGCGACCCTACAGATCGTGCTTTCGAGGCTTGCCTTGGTTCTCATAGCTGGCTGGAGACCATACTTCTCGCGGACCGCAACGCGCGCCGCGGGGAGAATTCCTTCACCGACGAGTATTACGATCGCTTCTACAACCAAGCCGCCGCCATTTTGATTCGGCAGCTCTCCGACGCGGCAACCGATGTGGGCTCTTTCTGGCTTACGGCGTGGGTAAACGCCGGCCGGCCGCAGCTGCCGCACTAATCTTTCGCGGATGACGCCGCCCTTGCTCTCCAACCGGATTGCTTCCCTGCCCAAGGCCGAGCTGCACCTCCATCTCGAAGGATCCATCCAGCCCTCAACCGTCTGCGCGCTGACGGCCCGTCACGGCGTCGTCATGACCGAAGAGGAAGTCCGCCGCCGCTACGCCTACCGCAACTTCCCCGAATTCATCGAAGCCTTCAAGTGGGTGACTTCGTTCTTGTGCGAGCCTCAGGACTACGCGCTCATCGCCTGCGACCTCGCCGAACATTTGCTCACGCAACGTGTGATCTATACGGAAGTAACCCTTTCCATCGGCGTGATGCTCCTTAGGAAGCAGCGCCCGGAAGCAAATTTCGAAGCCCTCCTTCGCGCCACCGAGCCATTCGAAAGCCGCGGGCTCCGATTCAACTGGGTATTTGATGCCGCTCGGCAATTTGGCGTGGACGCAGCGATGGAAGTCGTCGAATCCGCTAAGCGCTGCGATTCGAAAGCCATCGTGGCCTTCGGCATCGGCGGCGACGAGCTGAGCGTTCCGACAAAGGAATTCCGCCCCGTCTACGATCGCGCCGCGCAAATGGGTCTGCACCGATTGATGCACGCGGGCGAGGTCGGCGGGCCGGATAAAATTCGCGAAGCCATCGAATTGCTGGGAGCCGAGCGCATCGGCCACGGAATAGCCGCGATCCGCGATCCGGAGTTAATGGATTTGCTCGCGGAGCGAAAGATCCCGCTTGAAATGTGCCCGGCGAGCAATATGAAAACCGCCGCCCTCGCCCGGCAACTCCACCGCGAGGATGCAAGAATCGAAGATCATCCGCTCCCCAAACTCCTGCGCCACGGGATACCCATTGTGCTCTCCACCGATGACCCGGCCATGTTTCACACCACGCTGAACGAAGAGTATGTGAACGCGGCCCGCATGGGCCTATCGGAAGAGGAGCTGACCCGGATTGTCCAGATGGGTTTCGAACACGCCTTTCTCTCTGCCGGCGAAAGGCGCGGAGCATGAAGCAGTCACGGGCAATGTTATACTGACGGCATGAAAGCACACGTCTGGGTAATGCCAAAACGCACCGTACTCGACCCCCAGGGACAGACGATCCAGCACGCCCTCTCCGGGCTCGGTTACTCCGCAGTGCGCGACGTCCGCCAGGGGAAATTCTTCGTTTTGAATCTCGATGGCTGGAGCCGCGATGAAGCCCAGAAGCAGCTCGAGCATATTTCAAAAGAAGTGCTGACAAACACCGTCATCGAAGAATACCGCTTCGAGATCGTGGACTGAGCGGCCTTCGTCATGAGAAATCCGCACTTTCTCGCCAAGAGTTTATCCCCATCCCTTGCCGTCCTCTTCTTGCTTGGTGTTTTCGCTCTGCTGGCGCTCGCAGGGTGCAAGCAGAGCGGGCATACTTCCGACCCGCGCTTGCGGCAGATCGACGAGATGCTGGACTCCCATCTTCCCACTGGCACGGTCAAATCGCGAGTATCGTTTTACCTCAGTTCCCAGGGTTTTCCACTCGAAAGCACGAGTGATCCCCACGCCATCGTGGCCATCATTCATCACGTTGATACGGACACGCTCCAACCTTCAACGGCGCGCGTAACGTTTCACTTTGATGCCGGCGACAATCTTAAGTCCTACGAGCTGGTGACCGTGGCGGGCTCTGCCTCCCAGCCGTAATTTGATTCGGGACACGTTCCCTGGAATTCATTTTGGTAAAACAGCCCGCGTGCTACGCTGTTAGAAATTTTCTGAGGAGACGCCGCGCATGTGCGGAATAGTTGGCTATATCGGTCCTAAGAAAGTCGTCCCCGTCATCATTGAAGGTCTGCGTAAGCTCGAGTACCGCGGTTACGATTCCGCGGGCATCGCCGTCGTAACCCAAGACGGAAAACTGGCAATTCGCCGCGCCCCGGGCAAACTTCGCAATCTCGAAGAGGTCATTGCCAAGTCCCCTCTGGATGGCACCTACGGCATCGGCCACACGCGTTGGGCCACCCACGGCCGTCCCACGGAGGAGAATGCCCACCCGCATCGCGACTGCACCGGCCAAATCGTCGTCGTCCATAACGGAATCATCGAAAACTATCTCGAGCTGAAGGAAAAACTGCAGAAGGAAGGCCACAAGTTCGCCACTGAAACTGACACCGAGATCGTCGCGCACTTGGTGGAAAAGAACTCGCAGGGTGGCGTTCCACTCGAGGAAGCAGTGCGCCGGTCGTTGAAGGAATTGCGCGGCATCTACGCGCTGGTTTTCCTCTCCGCGAAGGATCCTAACAAGATTGTTGCCGCGCGCCTGGGCCCGCCGTCGGTGATTGGACTGGGCAAGGAAGAATATTTCGTCGCCAGTGACATCCCTGCGCTGCTCCAGCATACGCGCGAAATGTTTTTCCTGGCGGACGGCGATATTGCCGTTCTTACCGCAAAAGGCGCGCATGTGATGGACCACGACGGCCGCCCCATCGAACGTGGCGCGCACCACGTCGCCTGGGACCCCATCATGGCGGAAAAGGGCGGCTACAAGCACTTCATGCAGAAGGAAATTTTTGAGCAGCCGCGCGCCGTGCGCGATACCTTGCTCGGCCGCATTTCCCAGGACACCGGAAAAGTCTTTCTGGATGAGATGGCGGTTACGGAAAAGCAGTTCCGCGAATTTCAGCAGGTGCGCATCGTCGCCTGCGGCACGAGCTGGCACGCCGGGCTGGCCGCAAAGTTCATGATTGAGCGCCTTGCCCGTCTCCCTGTCGAAGTCGATTACGGAAGCGAATTCCGTTATCGCGACCCTATTCTGGATTCGAAAACGCTGACCGTGTGCATCAGCCAATCCGGAGAAACCGCGGACACCCTGGCCGCCCAGCGCGAAGCAAAATCGAAGGGTTCGCCATCGCTGGCGATCTGCAACGTGATTGGTTCCATGATCACGCGCGAAGCCAACGGTACAATTCCGACCCACGCCGGGCCGGAGATCGGCGTGGCTTCCACCAAGGCTTTCACTTCGCAATTGACCGCGCTGCTTCTGCTCGCTTCCTATCTCGGCCAGGTTCGCGGCAAGCTGACCGAAGACGCCGCCAGAAATCTGATGCAGGAATTCACGCGCATTCCCCACAAGATCGAAACAGTTCTGCAAGCGGATAATACGGGATTCTACGAAAACCTGGCGCGGCAATTCTTTCGCTATACCGATTTTCTCTATCTTGGCAGGGGTATTCACTACCCCATTGCGCTCGAAGGCGCGCTGAAGCTCAAGGAAATCTCCTACATTCATGCCGAAGGTTATCCCGCAGGTGAAATGAAGCACGGCCCCAACGCCTTGATCGACGAAAATCTGCCCGTCGTGGTCTTGGCGACGCGCGACGAATCCGACCGCGATGCGATGACTCGTTACGAGAAGAGTGTTTCGAACATCAAGGAAGTAAAAGCGCGCGACGGCATCGTCATCTCCATTGTCACCAAGGGAGATCATCTCGCGCGCGAAGCCTCCGACCACATCATCGAACTTCCTCCCGCGCCGGAGTTGCTCGTGCCCTTGCTGGAAATCATCCCTCTTCAATTGCTCGCGTATCACATCGCGGTAAGGCTCGGTTGCGATGTCGACCAGCCGCGAAACCTGGCCAAATCCGTCACCGTGGAGTAGGCGGGCCCGTTTCCGCTACTATAGGAACATGCGTCGCCATTTTCGAGCGTGTCTCGGAACTCTCTTGCTTCTCCTCCTGCCGGCCGGATTCCATGCTTCGGCTCAGGCCCAGGACGCCGCCACCGCGCCATTGCGCGAAGTCCACGCCGACGGCGAAAAATTCCTCACCGAGGCCCAGGTCGTCGCCATAACCGGCCTGGTCAGCGGCGCCCAGATCGGCCGGAATGATTTGCAGACCGCTGCCGACAGGCTCGTTCAAAGCGGGCTTTTCGCCAAAGTAAGTTTCAACTTCCAGACGAAGGTCGCCGGCATCCTGGTGACCTACCACGTGGAAGAATCGCCGCGAATCCCCGCCTACTTCGACAACATTCCATGGTTCTCTGATTCGGAGTTGGGCGACGCCATCCGCAATAAATTTCCTTCCTTCAACGGGACGCTGCCGGAAGCCGGAGCCGCAGTGGATCAGGCCGGTGAAGCTGTGAAGGAGTTGCTCACTTCGCGCGGACTGCAAGTGTCGCTCGAGCACACGGTAATCCCCAATCCAAACGGTGAAGGCAACGTGCAGGAATTCCGGGTCGAAGGTGCCGCACTCCAAATCGCAAAGGTGGAATTCAGCGATCCCTCCCTTTTGGCCTCCAAAGCCGTGCAACAACATCTATCCGAGATACTGGGAAAGCCCTATTCCCGAATGACCATCGATCTCTTCCTCTCCGAAGCGATAAGGCCCATTTATCTGCAGCAGGGATTCTTGCGTGCGAAGCTCGGGCCGCCGGAGGTGCGGCTAACGGGTGATCCCAATCAGAAGCTGCCCTCGCAAATTCCTGTCTATGTGCCGATAGCGCCGGACGCGGTCTATCGCTGGAAGGGAGTCCATTGGACGGGAAACACTCTGGTGTCGGAATTCACGCTGAGCGGCCTGCTCGGGCTCAAGCAAGGGGATATCGCCGATGGCATGCAGATCGAAGCAGCCTGGGATCGCGCTCGCGAAGAATACGCTCATCGCGGCTACCTCGAGGCGAAAGTCGATCCGGCTCCGGCGTATGACGAGCAGGCGCATACTGTTTCCTATTCGGTGAGCATTCAGGAGGGGCCGCAATACCGCTTCGGAAAAATGATCCTCACTGGAATTTCCCCTGCTGCCGAGCGAAAGCTGCAAAATGTATGGCCCTTCCCTGCCGGTGCAATCTTCGACAAAGCAAAGTTCGAAGAACTTCTGGCAAAGCTGCAAACGCACCAGGAGCAGGTCTTTGGTGAGTTGCCGGTGCACTACGAAAACGTCGGCCATTGGCTGCAGACGGATACGAGCAAGAACACGGTTGACGTGCTTCTGGATTTCAAGTGACTCCTGATGCGGCGCAATCTGCGATGCAAGCGGCACTCTGAGATATACTCAGCAATGGGATGAAGGAACTAATTCATATTCGCAATGCAAAGAGCGCTGCTGTGTCGGCGGAAGAAAAAGCGCGTCTTCTGCTCGCTCGCCTCGCCGAAATTCCTTCGCTCATTGTGGCGCTCTCGGGCGGCGCAGATTCCGCTTATCTGGCCTGGGCAGCTCACAAGGCACTGGGCGGCCAAGCATTATCCGTCACTGCGCTCTCGCCGAGTTACTCGGCTCACGATCGCACCATCGTGGAAGAGTTTGTGAGCAAGTTAGGCGTGCGCCACGAATTCATTGAAACGCACGAAATGGATAATCCCGCTTACCGTGCGAACGCGGCCGACCGTTGCTATTTCTGCAAAGACGAGCTGTTTTCCGCGTTGGACGTATTAGCGCATGCGCGCGGTTTTGCCGCCGTCGCCTACGGCGTGAACGCCGACGACACGCTCGATTTTCGCCCCGGCCATCGCGCCGCCACGGAGCATCAGGTTCTTGCGCCGCTTCTCGACGCCGGCCTTGCCAAGGCGGAGATCCGGCTTCTTTCGCAGCGTGCCGGTTTGCCCACCTGGGACCGCCCCGCCTCCGCTTGCCTTGCTTCGCGCTTGCCCTACGGCACGGAGGTGACACCGGAGCGTCTCGGGCTGGTTGAGCGCGGCGAAGCGGCGCTCCGCGCGCTTGGATTCCGCCAATTCCGCGTGCGGCTCCACGACAAGCTTGCGCGCATAGAAATATCTCCTGAAGAAATGCCTCGCGCACTTGCGCCCGAAATGGCAACGGCCATGGCGGACCGGCTGAAAGCGGAGGGTTTCACTTACGTTGCCCTGGACCTTGAGGGATATCGCCAGGGCTCTCTCAACGAGACTCTTTCGCCCGTCGGTCAGCGTTCCGCCAAGGCTGCTCACGGAACATAATTCTCTGCAATTACGTAGCTACAAGTGGGACGGCTCAGAGCAAGTCTCTGCACCATTACGGAGGATGAATGGCGCGCCACCGCAATCTTTGCTTACCGTTAGTGCTGTTTTCGGCCATCGTCGTCCTGGCTGGCTGCGAGAGCGGCCCTTCGGTTAGCGGCGCCTTCGATCGCAACTATAACGTTACCGGTCCAATTCGCCTGGAACTGACCAACGCCTCTGGTGACGTCGACATTTCGGGCAGCGCCGACGGCAAAGTTCACGTTCGCGGCGAAGTGCGCGCATCGGGATTCGGCTTTGACGATCCTCAGAAGCGCTTGGACGATACCCTCGCGAATCCTCCCATCGAACAAAGAGGCGACACCATTCGCATCGGTAAGGATATGTCTCACATGCGCCACGTCAGAATCGCTTACGCGATTCAGGTGCCGCGCGACACGGAAATCAGTGCCACCGTAGCCTCCGGCGCGCAGACGATTCGCGGCGTGCGCGGCCCGGTAAAAGTGCAGGCCGCTTCCGGGTCCATCCGCGTCGAAAAAATCGAGCGCGACGTCCAACTTTCCACCGCCAGCGGGTCGGTGTCGGCCTCTGATATTGGCAATGATGTACGCGTATCGTCCGCTTCGGGAAGTGTGACGGTCGCGAACACTGGGGGCGATGTGCGTGTGAACGCCCTTTCGGGCTTCATTCGTGTATCCAATCCTGGGGGGCGTATCGAAGCGGATACTGCCAGCGGCGAAGTCGAGATTCAGGGCGCGGCAAAGGACGTGAAATCGCGTGCCGCCTCGGGACGGGTTTCCGTACAGGGAAACCCGGGCGCGGACAGCTACTGGGAACTGAAAACGGCATCCGGCACCGTACAACTCAGCGTCCCGGCTTCTGCGAATTTCCATCTCTCGGCGGAAGCGGTCTCCGGTGAGATTCGCACCGACATTCCGATCGTCATCGAGGAACAGGGCAAGCATTCTCTTCGGGCCCACATGGGCAGCGGTGGCGGACGCGTGGACGTGCATACCGTTTCGGGCGAAATTCGCGTGAGCGGCAAGAAATAGCCTCGTGCACTTTGAAGCTCTCTTTCTTTGCGAAAAACCGCCGAGAACCAGCGACAATTCTTCCCAATACCCTTAGAATTCAACTGTATGGCTTCCCAACCCTTCTCCGCGAGCGCGATTTCGGTTCTATTTCTTTGTGCGCTCGCTTTCCCGGCGTGCGGTCAGGACTCCGCGCGAAACGAAAAGAGTCAGAACTCATCACTACCCCCGTCGAGAATCGCCCCCTCCAAGCAGGCCTCCGCCGCCAAACAACCTTCACCTGAACAAGAATTGCAGCAAGCCATCAGCAACTCCGGGAACGACCGCGCGGCGCTGGTCCGGAATCTGGAGGCGTTCCTGAAGGAATATCCGGATTCGCGGCAGCGCCCTCCTGGTGGAAGCCTGCCTGCAATTGCGGGACAACACCCGCGCCGCCGCTTACGCCGAACGAATCGTCGCGCTCAGCCCGGACGATATCTCCATGACCATCCTGACGATTCAGCTGCTCGAAGGGAACGGCGACGAAGCTGCTCTCCGCCGGGCCACAAACTATGCCACCAGGGTGCTCGAATTTGTCGAACACAGTTCCTCCGGGGAAAAATCGCCAAAGATTTCCCAGGAAGAGTGGGCCATGGAAAGAAAGCGTGATCGCATGTCCGTGCTGGCGTTGCGCGGAAGCCTCGAACGGAAATTAAAAGACACGGTCGCGGCTCAGAAAGACTTCGAGGCCAGTTACGCAATCCTCCCCGGCGCGACGGCCGCTGAACAGCTAGGTGAAATCGCCGAAATGAAGAAAGATTTGAATGGCGCGATCCAGCAATACGCCCGCGCCTTCGCCTGGGCTGACGCAACAAATGGGGCCGCCGGCCGCCGCGAGATCCGGCAGAAGTTGGGCAATGTCTGGCGGCTTGCCCACGGCTCCGATGATGGTCTGGGCGAGTATTTGCTTCGCACTTACGATGAAGTCTCGCAGTCCTCCATGTCAGCCAAGCCCAGGAAAAATGCGGACGCTCGCGAACCTGCGGATTTCACGCTCAGGAAAGCTCCCGAAGGAACGGCCTTTTCGCTGAAAGACACGAAGGGAAAAGTTCTCGTCGTCAATTTCTGGGCTACTTGGTGCGGCCCTTGCCACGCGCTTGAACCTTTGTTCGCTCGCGTCGCCGCGGACTTCCAGCCGAATCATGACGTGCTTTTTCTGGCCGCCAACTGTGACGAAGATGAGTCTCTGGTCGCGGGCTATTTGGCAGAGGACAAGCCTCGCACTCCGGTCGTCTTTGCAGACGGCCTTGACCGGTTCTTCACCGTCAACTCCTTCCCGACGGTGATGGTGATTGACCGCGTTGGAAAAATTGCCTATCGCTCGAATGGTTTCGAACCCGATACCTTTGAGCTAAACTTGGCAGTCGCCGTCCGGCGCGCACTGGCTCCCCAGGGCGCCTCATCGCCCGCCGGAAATCTCGCGCCGTAACCGCGCAGAGCCCTAACCACGCATCGATGAACTTTGCGGATGTTCCTCTGCCACTTCCTGAGCGGCCACAATCGTATTGACGTGGATTCGAACGGTGTCTTCCACTCGTCGCGCGTAGCCGCCGGCGAGTGTCGTCACCACCGGAATTCTGCGTCGGCGCGCTTCCTCGAAAACCTGCCGGTCCCGTTGCTTCAATCCTTCTTTCGTTAGTGACAGTCCACCGAGCTGATCTTCGCAGTAGGGGTCGGCGCCACCAACGTAAAAAAGAATATCGGGCCGGAATTCGTCGAGCGCTTTCTGCACCGCTGGAATCAAGACGCCCAGATACTCATCGTCATCGGCGCGGTCGGCCATGTTGAGATCGATGCTCGATGGCGGCTTGTGCGCCGGATAATTGTTTTCCTGATGAATCGAAATCGTGAAGACCGCGGGGTCGTTTCGAAAGATAGCCGCGGTTCCGT
>WNFR01001406.1_pt1 | contig 37336 bp, 35 predicted proteins | sample 5400221 | NCBI WGS metagenome assembly WNFR01 (sample SAMN13153357, study PRJNA577476) | soil metagenome | isolation source: 40 cm soil under Madrone tree | place: USA:California | collected 2016-06-14 | reverse complement strand
TCAAGCAATTCCTGGAAGCTTTGATCGGCGGTTCTCCCGGACGTAGCCAAGTGAAGGTGGGCCTGCCGATAGAACGGTTCGCGGGCTTTCAGGATGTCCTTGAGTTCACGCATCGCTTCCCGGCTGCGCGCCATCGGCCGAAGATCGCCCTGATCGATGACCCGCTGCATATGTTCTTCGGGCGAGGCGCGCACCCAGACAGCGAGGGAGCGGTCGAGCAGCAGTGCCAGCGTCTCGGGGTCCGCTGCCAATCCGCCGCCGGTTTCGATGACGGCCGCTGGATTTCGCGATAAGACTGCCTGAAGGCTCTCGCGTTCGAAACGCCGGTACCCCGGCTGTCCGTGCAGCTGCAGAATCTCACCGATGGTCGCGCCATATTCGCGTTCGACTTCGCGGTCGAGTTCAAAGAATGGCACTCCGCGCTGCTGCGCAAGCCGGCGTCCCAGCGTGGTCTTGCCGGCGCCCCGAAGTCCGATCAAGGTGACGTAGGGCTTTTTGGTGTCTGACACGGCTGCCAACCCGAAGTGTTGGGTGAGAAGCCGGCGCGCTTCGGAGAGGTCGTCGCCGGAGAGCCTCTTGAGCATCTGCATCAGGAGCATTCGATCGATCGCGGACGGAGGATCATCGGACAACAGATCGCCGGGCGGAAATCCCATGGCCGCAGCGATCCGCCGCAGCACGAGGATGGATGGGTTGCCCTGGCCGACTTCGAGTTGCGCGAGAAAGCGCAGGGAGACGCCCGAATCCGCGGCAAGCGCATTTCGCGTCATGCCGCGTTGGGCGCGTGCATCGCGGATCTTATCCGCCAGCGTGCGCAGGTAGGCGGCCTCCGGCGAATCGGCGCGGCGGGGTTTGGCCCGCCCCCCGGCGGTGGCGCTTGCCCCGGCGGTGCGGCGCTTGGTTGTACGATTACTGGACGACATGCCGCGCATCGACGGCGAGGCCGGCGACGAATTCCCTGGAGGCGGCCAGCACGGCCTTGGGCTGATCGCGATGCGGCGAATGGCGGCAAGCCGGGAGGGCAAGCGATTTGGCGCCGGGAGCCGCGCGGGAAACGCTGGCAATCTGCTCCAGCGTGCCATATTCATCGTCCTCGCCCTGGATCGCCAGGATCGGGCAGCGGATCGATGGAAGCAGGTCCTCGATGTTCCAGCCGCGAAACGCCGGGTCCAGCCAAATCCGATTCCACCCCCAGAAGGCCGAATCGACGTCCGTGTGATGGCGCTGCAGGCGTGCGCGCAAATCCGTTTCGAGGTACGCGGTCTTCGCCGCGTCGATGCTGCGCACGGTGAGATCTTCGACTTTGACATGGGGCGCGAGCGCAATGATGCCAGCGACTTCGCTTTCGGGGATCGCCGCATGGATCAACGCGATGGAGGCTCCGTCGCTGTGCCCGAAGAGCACGGGCTCGCGTATCCCCAGCCGCTTCAGGATTGCCGGCAGCCAGACGCGTGCCTCTTCCTGCATGTAGTCGACGCGACGCGGCCCGTCGAGCGGCGATGAGCGACCGTAGCCATGCCGGGAATACACCAGTGTGCGGCAACCCGTCGCGCGCGCCAGCTGCTCCGGGAAATCCCGCCACATCGAGACCGACCCCAGCCCTTCGTGCAACATCACGAGATCGATGCCGCCGGCGGCGGCGGGTTGCACGAACCGATACTCGATTTGACGGCCCCTGCAGTTCAATTGGTCGGATTGCATGCGGCGCGCAATTTGAATCGTTGAATCTTGCCCGTAACGGTCTTGGGCAGGTCGGCGACATACTCGATCCAGCGAGGATATTTATATGGAGCGAGGCGCGACTTTACGAACGTCTTCAGCTCATTGGTCAGAGTCTCCGAGGCGAGGAAGCCCTTGGCGAGTACCACGTACGCCATCGGCTTGATCAGCCGGTCGGAGTCCTCCCTGCCGACTACCGCGGCCTCGTGCACGGCCGGGTGCGCGATGAGCGCAGATTCGACTTCGATGGGCGAGACGTAGATGCCGCCCACCTTGAGCATGTCGTCGGCCCGGCCGGCGTACACGTAATCGCCGTTGTCGTCCACGCGAAATCGGTCGCCCGTCCGGGTCCAATAGCCTTCGAAGGTGGCGCGGCTGCGCGCGTGCTGGTTCCAATAGAATTTTGCGCTGGTCGAACCGCGCACCAGCAGATGACCGGTCTCTCCCGCGGCGACGAGATTTCCGTCCTCATCGACGATTTTTACCTCGAAGCCGGGCACCGGCAGCCCCAGGGTGCCGTAGCGAATGCGATCCGGCCGGTTGGAAATGAAGATATGCAGCATTTCGGTGGAGCCGATTCCATCCACGATGTCGACGCCGGTGCGGTCGCGCCAGCGTCGCGCGATGTCCTCCGGCAACGCCTCACCCGCCGAATTGCACAGCCGCAGCGACAATTCCTGCGCACTCGGCAGCTGCTCGCTCGCGAGCAGCGCGGCATACAGCGTCGGCACACCCGAGAATACCGTGGGACGATGCTGTCGCAGGCGCGCGGCGATGGACTTAGGTGTGGTGCGTTCCGCCATCAACACGGCCGTCCCGCCCACCGCCAACGGAAAGGTCAGCGAGTTGCCGAGACCATAGGCGAAAAACAGTTTTGCGCCCGACAACATCACGTCGCTTTCCTTCAATCCCAGCGTGCCTTGCGCATACAGTGCAGCGGTCTCGATGAGACTCGAGTGCACGTGCACCGTGCCCTTGGGCGCGCCGGTCGATCCGGATGAGTACAGCCAGAAACACGGCTCATCGCGCAAGGTGGGGGCCGGTTCGAATGATTCCGTCGAAGCGGCGAGAACCTCACCGAACGAGCGCATGCCGGGCGGGGGTTGCGCCGTACCGGATACCACCACGTGCTTTAGAAAAGGCGATTGGCCGAGAATCGGCTGGAACTGCGGCAGCAGCGGCTCTGAAATCACGAGCATCGCTGCGCGGCTGTCGTGGAGCATGTAGGCGTAGTCGGCGGGTGACAGCATGGTATTGACCGGAATCGGCACGATTCCCGCCTTGATCGCACCCAAGAATGCGGCTAGAAAATCAACGCCGTCCTGCAGGCACAGCATGACTCGCTGTTCCATGTGCATGCCAAAGCCATGCAAGGACCCAGCGAAGCGATTGACCCGCGCCGCGAGTTCTCCATAGGTATACGAACCGCCGTCATCGATGCAGGCGATCTTGGGCGCGCGGCCGGCACGCAGGTTGCGCTCAACCAGATCGTAGGCGGCGTTGAAGCGGTCTGGAATTCGCAGCACGGGTGGGCTCGACGCGATGTCTATCTCACACAGATCCATGAACAACGAGCCCTTACGGTTGGGTGAACGCCAGTCCCGGCCTCTATGCGCACTATAATGCATTAGCTCGCAAATGAGTAGGGTCCGTAAAGCCTGGTTGCTCCGATTTTGAGATTATTGCGCGGCGCGACTTGACCTTTATCCTTCACTGGAATAACAATGCACTATATTGCATTTTGAGCGGAACCACACTTCAACCGGGGGGCACCGGAGGTTTGACGCGGCTCACGGACAAGCGGCACGTGCGCCGCGATCTCGCCGATGTGTTCTGCACGACGGTCGAAGGCGTGCGCGGTCAGCGGGCGCGTGATTGGGCGCTGGTCGACGCGATCGTCAAGCCGCAGAATTTTCCTGAATACGTCCTACAGCGCGCCCAGGGACGATGAGATTCGCATTGCACTCGAAGAACGGTGTGCGCTGTCGCCGGACGCCCTGACGGGCATGGAAGCCAACCTTCGATTCGGACCGGGTGAGACGCTGGAAACACGTGTGTTTGGCCGCTTGTCGGCGTGGCAGAACTGGATTTTCATCCGCCCCAATGCCGTGGGTGAAGCCGGTGCTCTCAAGGTGTTCGGCACCGGCCGCAGAGCCCAATTCAACCGCGACCGCATTTAGGAGGCGCCGCCGATGAACATTTCCTACGCCGACAAGATTCCCAACAATGTCGATCTCGGCGGCGACAGAGTGCTGCAACGGGCGCTCGAGCACTGGCAGCCGGAGTTTCTCAAGTGGTGGGCGGACATGGGCCCCGAGGGCTCGCACACCGCCGATGTGTACCTGCGCACGGCGGTCAGCGTCCATCCGAGCGGATGGGCCCATTTCGACTACGTGAAGATGCCGGACTATCGCTGGGGGATTTTCCTATCCCCCGCCGACGGCGAACGCAAAATCAATTTCGGCGATCACAAGGGGGAGCCTGCCTGGCAAGATGTGCCCGGCGAGCATCGGGCCAACTTGCGGCGGATCATCGTCACGCAAGGCGACACGGAGCCGGCTTCGGTCGAGCAGCAACGTCATCTCGGGCTCACCTGCCCGTCGCTTTACGACCTGCGCAATTTGTTTCAGGTCAACGTCGAAGAGGGCCGGCACCTGTGGGCCATGGTGTACCTGCTGCAGCGCTACTTCGGTCGGGACGGCCGCGAAGAGGCCGAAGCTCTGCTGCAGCGCCGCTCAGGAGATCAGGACAATCCGCGGATTTTGGGCGCCTTCAACGAAAAGACTCCGGACTGGCTGGCATTCTTCATGTTCACCTACTTCACGGACCGCGACGGAAAGTTTCAACTCCTGGCGTTGGCCGAGTCGGGCTTCGATCCTTTGGCCCGGACCACGCGCTTCATGTTGATGGAGGAGGCGCATCACATGTACGTGGGCGAGTCCGGCGTCGGGCGCATCATTCACCGCACTTGCGAAGTCATGGCGCAGCACAAGACCGATGACCCTGCCCGGCTCCGTGCGCTGGGGGTGATCGACCTGCCGACCATCCAGCGGTATCTTAATTTTCATTTCAGCGTCACCATCGATTTGTTCGGCGCCGATGTATCCTCGAACGCCGCAACGTTCTATTCGAGCGGCCTCAAAGGGCGTTACGGTGAAACGACATTCACCGACGACCACCTCCTGCGGGACGCCCTCTATCCCGTATTGCAGATCGTTGACGGACACCTCGAGATGGGCGACGCGCCGGCGCTCAACGCTCTCAATGAAAAGCTTCGCGACGATTACATCAAGGATTCCGTGGCCGGCGTCGGGCGCTGGAACCGCATCATCCGAAAGTCCGGGATTCCGTTCGAGTTGGCCGTCCCGCACAAGGCTTTTAACCGGAAAATCGGGCCGCTCGCGGGCCTGAAGGTTGCACCCGACGGGCGCGTCATGAGCGATGCAGAGTGGACCGCAAAGCAGCGCGAATGGCTCGCGACCGATGAGGATCGAGCCTTCGTCGCATCCTTGATGGGACGGGTTGCCGCCGCCGGCGCGTACGCCAACTGGATTTCGCCGCCGACGCTCGCCATCAACAAGCAGCCGAACGACTTCGAGTTCGTACGGTTCAACTGAGCGCGATCTTCAGTTGGTTCCGCCCGCTCGAGTCCCCGGCACGAATGCGTGATTCAACCGATCGAGAAGCCGCGAAACATCGGTGTCCGACAGCAGCAGTTCCCGATGAGGGTTGCGAATGAAGCCCTCCGCGACCGCCCTATCCACCATGGCGATCATCGAATCGTAGCAGCCATTGACGTTGAGCAGCCCGCAAGTCTTGTTCTGAATTTCCAATTGCGACCAGGTGAGCGCCTCAAACAGCTCGTCCCAGGTTGCGTAGCCGCCCGGTAATGCCAAAAACACGTCGGAGAGCTCCGCCATCGCGGCCTTGCGCTCGTGCATCGATCCGACAACCCGCAACTCCGTCAATCCCGTCATCAACTCGTTTCTTGATCGCGTTACCGAGCCTTAGGTAGCCCGACGGACCGCGCGGTTCGACGGCGTCACTTCGCAGCCACAAGAGCCGGGACTTCGATACCGCGCGACGTTGCATCCTGCAACGTATGCGATCTCAGATAGACAATGGTCAGCTGCGGTCGATTGGCCGACCGGACAGCGTCACCCAGCGCCTGTTCGTAGCAGGCCGCAAAGTCGGGAACGGGTCGCAAATCCACTCGGTTTCCATGGCCGCAGACGATGTCGGCGGCTTTCCGCAGCCGGCGATACAGCTCGAGCGCATCGGCCGGCTGCTTGAGATCGAGGCCTGTGGTGGTGACGGACAGCCTGACCCCGACTATGTGTTCCTTGGCTTGGACAGGAACCGCGAGAATGACGCACGCCGCGACCGCGGCAGTGCAAATGTAGGACTTGGCGTTGAGAACCGGGAAGATTGCGTTCATTTGAGCTTCCTGATGGGTGTGTCATCGGACCGAAATCCGACTTGGAATGACCGGGTGATTAGAGTCCCACCAGCGTGCCGTGGAGTAATGAAGACGGCTTGATTTCGGGATGAAGTTGAGCGGAAGACGCGCTGAAGACGCGTGCGTATACTGTGTCCGGCTCACACCTGGGTTTCCGGGAACCTATTGGCTTCGGTGATCAATAACTTCTGGCAGGTCAGCGTCGATGAAGTCGCCGGACAATCCTGTCTTCCGCATTGGTGCCTGGCGCGTCGACCCTGCCCTGGACGAGATTTCCAATGCCAGCGGAACCGTCAAGCTCGAGCCGCAGACGATGCGGCTCCTGGTTTGCCTGGCCGAGCATGCCGGTTCGGTCGTCAGCGTCGAGCAATTACTGGACCAGGTCTGGAAAGAGGTCATCGTCACGCCGAATTCGGTTTACCACGCAGTGGCGGCGCTTCGGCGGATTCTAGGGTGTGACGCAAAGAACCCTACTTATATCGCAAACACATTGCGGCGCGGCTACCGCCTGATTGCGCCCGTCGTTCCGTGGGTGGAGGCGGAGCAGTCGGTGCAAAGCGCGAATTCGCCGGCGGCGGCGGCAGTAGCGAGTACGTCGCCCAATACGAACCCGATGATTGCCCACGCGACGGACCGATCGATTGCGGTGCTGCCGTTCGTGGACATGAGCGAGAAGCAGGACCAGGGGTACTTCGCGGACGGCATGGCAGAGGAAGTGGTCAATTTACTGACGAAAGTCCCCGGCATCCGCGTTATCGGCCGCACCGCATGTTTACAGTTCAAAGGTAAAAGCGAGGATTTACGGAGGATCGGCAACGTGCTCGGCGCAGCGTACGCCGTCGAAGGCAGCGTGCGCACGTCCGGCAACCGCTTACGCGTTACTGCGCAGTTGATTGGCACACAGGACGGCTCACACCTGTGGTCCGGAAGCTATGACAGGGACTTCGACGAAGTATTGAAAATCCAGGACCAGATCGCCGCCGGCCTCGTGCGTGCGTTGCAGGTGGCGGTCGGGGTCGATCTGCCGTCGCGCCCGATACTGAGGAACACCGTGGGGTACGACCTCTACCAGCGCGGACGTCACGCACTTGACCGCTTCGACAAAGTCGGGTTTGAGAGCGCGGCCGGTTACTTTGAACAAGCGCTCGCGCTCGATCCTACGGCGCTGCGCGCGGCCGAATCTCTCGCTCTGGTCCACATTTACATCGCCGAATGGGGATACGCGGCGCCCCGTGAGGGATTCGAGCGCGCGCGGACATCATGCGAGGGCGTGCTCAAGCTCAACCCGATTTCCGGCATGGCGTACGCACAACTGGCCCTGATACACGCGGTTTACGACTGGGACTGGGCCGCTGCCGTTGGCACAGTTCAACGGGCGCTTGCTCTCGACCCCCACGACCCCGGGATTCTCGTGACCGCCGGCATCATCCACTTGGCTTTGGGGCGACTGGACGAAGCGGCGGCCTTCTATAACGCCGCCTCCGCGCTCGATCCATTGGGTGCCGTGTCGCATGGCGCGCTTGGCACTATTTACCATCGAAGCGGCCGGCTCTCCGAAGCGGAGACGGAATTTCGCCGGGCTCTCGAAATCAGTCCCACCTATCTGTGGGCCCACTGGTCCTTAGGTACAGTCCTCCTGACGGCAGGCAGGCTCGAGGCAGCACTCTCGCAAATGCAGCAGGCGACTCCGGATTGCGGCGGTGATACAGGCCTCGCCCTCGTATACCACGCAATGAAACGGAACACCGAGTCAGATTCGGCGCTCGCGCGGGCCACAAAGGCGTATGCAGGACGATGGGCGTACGGGATAGCCGAAGTTCACGCATACCGCGGCGAAATTGATCAGGCTTTCACTTGGCTTGACCGGGCGTACCGCCAGAAGGATGTTGTGCTCTATCGGCTTAAAGGCGACCCGCTTCTGAGGAAGCTCGAACCCGACGCGCGATATGCGATGGTCCTGAGAAAGATGAACCTGCCGGAGTAGCGGGATTTATTCCCAAATTATTCATGATTCGAATATGATCGTCTCCCGCGCTGCCGTAACCGCCAAAGGAGTCCGTTGCATGCATCCGCTGAACACTGTAAAGGGAGCCATTACCACAGGCTTTGTGGTCGCCGCCATCGTCAGCGTTTGGCTCACTATTTGGGCCGGATCGAGCGCCGGCTTCCATTTGCCGCTGCTCGATCGTTGGCTGCACATCGTGTCCGGCGTGATGTGGATCGGCCTCCTGTACTATTTCAACGTCGTTCAGACTCCGGGTCTCGCTGCGGCCGCGAGCGACAAGGGCGGTCCGGGCGGTGCCGGGATATCGAAGTACATCGCTCCACGGGCGCTCCTGTGGTTCCGCTGGTCCGCGGTCGCAACCTGGGTCACCGGGGCGATCTATTTGAGTGTCGGATACGGCGGAGCCAGCGCGATCCACAAGGCATTCACGTTTGAATCCGGGTTTCGCGCCATCGGGGTCGGAGCCTGGCTGGGAACCATCATGTTGTTCAATGTGTGGGTGTTCATCTGGCCGAACCAGAAAAAAATCCTCGGCATCGTGACGGCGACTGATGATGAGAAGGCCGCCGCCCGCAAGATTGCCGCCAGGGCCTCCCGTATCAACTTCATACTATCGGTGCCGATGCTGCTCTGCATGGGCGGCCAGTCGCACGGGCTGCCTTTTTGAGCCGGGCTGGAGGCTAAGCTGCCTCCAGTGCTTCATTCTCGCCGGTGCCCCAAACCGTGCGACAGTTCACATTTTTCGACGCCGCCCATGTTTCAAAGGGTGCTACAGTTCGCATATTCGCATTCTCACGGGAAAGTGGCTCTGCTCCTGGACTAGGTACATCTCCTGAATGGCCAGGTGGCTCAGCGTTGCGTTACTCGTGGGTCTCGGTTTTCAGGCTGAAAGCTCCGATGCGCCTCTCGGCGGAGGTAACTTCGTTGATCGCCGCAATCCACCGTCCTACCAACTTTTGAACGAGACCGAAACCGCGCAGTTCAAGCTCGGTCAATCGGTATTCGACACTGAATGGGCTGTCGCCGGCGCGCCCGGAATTCCGGGACGATTCGGGGTAGGACCCCTGTTCAACGCCACATCCTGCACTGCATGTCACAGCGAGGGAGCGCACGGGCGAGGTCCCACGGGTGATGGTCCGGTTCCGGCGGCACTCGTAATTCAACTGCAATCGCCCGTTGCCGATGCCAACACGGAACCGGGCGGCGATCCGGTCTACGGGCATGTCTTGAACACGTCGGCACTGGGGTCCGCCCAGATTGAGGGCGCCGTAACGGTCCGGTATACGGAAACCGCCGGATACTATTATCCCTTCGGCGGTCGATGGACTTTGCGGGTGCCGCACTATCGTCTGGAGGGACTCCGCCGCGGACCTTTGGCGTCCACCACCATCATCAAACCCCGGCTGGCGCCCGCGCTGTTTGGCGTCGGATTGCTCGAGGCCGTTCCTGACGCAGGGATCAGCGAGGGTTCTTCAGAACCCGGCGGCGGAAAAGCTGCCGGTGCACCGGCTTGGCATTCACGTCAGGGCACGCGTTCGATTGGACGTTTTGGATGGCAGGCAAGTGCGGTATCGGTCCGCGATCAGACGACACTTGCGTTCGCGCGCGAAATGGGCCTGACGTCGACCGACCGCCCGGACGATGATTGCACGCCGGCGGAGACGGACTGCCCAGGACACCCCGACGGCGCCCCGCCGGAGGTATCCGAGGAATTGCTCAGTGCGGTGGTCGCATTCGTGCGTTCGCTCGCGGTACCGGAATCGGCGGCGCACGGCATGAGTGACTCGCCAGGAGCCGTGCTGTTCGCGAAGGTGGGCTGCGGCGCGTGCCATCGGTCTCAATTGACCGTGCAGCGTATGCGCGCCGATGGAACGGCCGTATCGTCCGTCATTGCTCCCTACACCGATCTCAAGGTTCATGACCTCGGCGCCGATATGGCGGACGAGAACGTGATGGGAGCCAGGGTCACCAGCCTCTGGCGCACCGCGCCGCTATGGGGATTGGGATATCGCGCGAAGGGGGAGAGCTATCCCACGTTCCTGCATGACGGCCGCGCAACTTCCATCGAGGAGGCCATCCTGTGGCACTCCGGCGAAGCGGCATACGCCAAGTATCAGTTCATGAAACTTGGACCTCACGCCCGAGAAGCTCTTCTGCTCTGGCTCGAGACGCTGTGACACCCACAACTCGCCGATTTTTTTCATCACACGAGGAAGGATGACTCACGGATTGCGCACGTGAACAGAGATTGATGCAGGGTCAATTTGACATTCGGTAGATAGTCGGAACCCAAGCCAAATGGCCGCACTGGTGCATCGAGATTTCGTCAATTGCGGATTCGGCCAGGATCCATACAGGCAATATGAATGTACGTACATGTCAACGCTCTCTCGGCCTCGCGCTGAGCGGGTTGCTTTGGGCGCTATCGGCCTATGCCGTTGACGGCGACGATCACCACAACACGGCTTCCCAACCGACCAGCGAGTTTGTGCTTTTTGTCAGCGGCGAAGCCCATCATTTTACGACGCCCGCCTCCAACGGCGAACTGAACGAAGATGCTCCCTTGATCGGGGACGCCGTATTCGCCGTAAACCGCAACCGCTTCCGGTTGTTCGGCGAGTTTCAGCTGAGCAAGGAAGAGCACGATCTTGAGCGATTCCAGCTCGGCTACGAGGCTGTTCCGAATACGGTGATCTGGGTAGGGAGATTTCATCAACCGGCGAGCGCCTGGAACACCGAGCATCATCACGGCCGTTACCTGCAGACTGCCATCACGCGGCCGTCCATAGAAGTCTGGGAGGACGAGAACGGGATCATTCCGCAGCACATCACGGGAATTTATGCGGACTCCAGGCGCCCAATCGGCGAGGGCGCCGGACTGCATCTGGCCGCCGCTGCGGGTCTCGGCGTGACTGTTCACAGAGGAGGTCTGCAGGAACTTGACCTGCTGGATCCGCAAACTTCCGGCCGGCGACTCTCACTCAGCGGCAGAGTGGCCTATCTGCCCAACTACATAGGCACGAGCGAGTTCGGCTTATTGGCGGCACACAACAACATGACCGTGTTGGATCCCATCACGTCCAAGTTATTGCGCGCCACCAACGTGGAACAGAATGTTTACGGAGCGTTCGCCAACTGGAACAGCGATTCATGGACGATTCAATCGGCGATTTACGACCTTCAGATGAAGCTGACGGAGGTCGGATCCGCGCGCTCAGAGGCGGTCATCGCCGGATATTTGCAGGTTGAGCGCCAATTGCCGAAAAGTTTCACCGCTTATGCGCGTGAGGAGAATTCGGACCGCGCCAATCATTCGCTTTTCGTCACCATAAATCACTCGGACTTCGAATTGCGCCGAGCAACCATCGGACTTCGATGGGACTTCTGGCGCAGTCAGGCATTGACCACCGAAGTGGCTCACGGACAGACAGTCGGCTCCCGTCACTTTGAATATCGTCTACAGTGGAGCGCAGCGGTCCAGTGACCACCCGCGCTACACGCCTGCGCCATCGATTGCTCGGCGTCATGCTGTTTCTACTTGGCACGACAGCGACGATCGCGGTGGACCGCGTGGTGCTCATCGCCAATGTCAAGAATCCTGTATCGGAACTCAACACCCTCGAAGTGCAAAAACTGTTCCTGGGATTGACGGTATCCGCGGGAGGGAACGCTTTACATCCACTGCGCAACGAGTCCGACGATCTATTGCGGCAGATTTTTTACCAGAATATCATTTCAATGTCCGAATCGACCTACGCGCGTCGTTTGCTTGCGCTCACTCTTCAGCAGGGGCGAACCGCACCGCCAATCTATAAGAGCGCCAAGGAACTGGTGTCCGCAGTCGCCGCGGATTCTGAATCGATCAGTTTTGCGTGGGCTGCAGAAGTTGCCGGCGATCCGCGTATCAAAGTACTCCGCGTCCTGGGTCAGGAATGAAAACTTCCATCTCAATGCGAATGGCCTTGTTCGCCGTCGGAGTGCACGCAATCGTCCTGCCGGCACTCTACTACGGATTCAACATTGTCGTCACCCGCAGCGATACCGACCTGTTCGTCCAGCACGTGAGGACTCTGTCGAGAAATCTCGCGGAGGAATTGGAGCTGGGCGACGCCCTCGGCTCGCCGCAGCGCGTCGCCAACTTGCTCGACCAGGCGGTTATCAACGGCGATGGTGTCTTTGCCGCGCTCGTGGACAACGGCCAGGAAATCCAGAGTGAGCTGAACAGTCCAGGTGTTCACTGGCTTGGCCGGCAGGACTTTACGTTCCGATTTGACACCGATCAAATATATTTCATCGCACTGCCGATTTCGCGCCCGGATCACACCGCGGAGTTGCGGCTCGGGTTTGATGAGAGGCCCACCAACGAACAGATTCAGAGTGCCATGCGGCGAACGTTGTGGGTGCTCGTGATTTACCTGTTCATCTCTTTGACCGCCGCGATGGTCTGGAGTCACAGCTTGTCCCGGCCCGTCGTCCAACTTCAGCGCTCGTCGCGCAAGATTGCGCGGGGCGACTATGCGCAAAGCCTGCGCGTGAAGACCGACATACTGGAGCTTCATGATCTCGGCAGCGATCTGGAATACATGCGCAACCAGCTGGTCGGCGTCAATGAACGCCTGCAGATGGAAATGAGCGAGAAAGTCCGGGCGCAGGAACACCGGCACGAACTCGAAAGCCGCCTGCGTCACCGGCAGCGCCTGGAGACGGTCGGTACCCTTGCGGGCGGTATCGCTCATGAATTCAACAATGTCCTGCTGCCGATAGTGCTGTTTGCGGAAGCGGCGCTTGCGGAATCCCCTGAGCACACGCGGGTTCACCAGGACTTGCAGGAAATTCTGGCTCAAGCGTATCGCGCCAAGGAAGTTGTGGAGAAAATCCTTACCTTCTCCCGCAGCGCAGGCGCTCCCAAACCGGATCTGATTGATCTTGAACCCGTCGTCGGCGAGGCGCTGCGGCTATTCCGGGCGTTGATTCCAGCCACGGTTGAGCTGCGGGTCGAGCTGTCGGGCCCCTACCCGCCGGTGCGTGCGGATGCGGCGATGACCATTCAAATGGTCATGAATCTGTGCACCAACGCGTACCAGGCATTGCGCGACCGCACCGGAGTGATAAGAGTTGGCCTTCGGGAACTACTCGAGCCGGCTACCGGCGATGGCGCAGCGCCAAAGGCCTTTCTCGAATTATTTGTCGTGGATTCGGGACGGGGCATCGAACCGGGCACGGTGCCGCGGATATTTGAACCCTTCTTCACCACCCGCGACGTCGGGGAGGGAACGGGACTTGGGCTCTCGGTCGTGCATGGTATCGCCGAGAGTTTTGGCGCCACCGTATCGGTGGAGACGGAGGTGGGACGCGGCACCACCTTCAGAGTCCGTTTTCCGGTCGTTCCGGCTGCAGCGGGGCAAGGGTCGTCCAATGAGCACATGTCAGGAGCATCAATATGAAGAGCGTTCTGGTTATCGAGGATGAACCGGCAATCCGCAAAGCGCTGCAGCGGGCGCTCGTGAGCGCGGGACACCCGGTGCAGGTGGCCAACAATGGCACCGAGGGGCTCGAGGCACTCAAGACACAGACGGCCGATATCGTCATCGTGGACATCATAATGCCGAGGGTAAACGGCGTGGACACGATAAGGGCCATAGTGCGGGAATTCCCGAACGTCAGGATCATCGCAATTTCCGGAGGTGGAAATTTCAGTCCCGCGGAATATCAGCCTCATGCGATCAAGACGGAAGCGTATCTTGCGGCCGCGACCGTTGCGGGGGCCCACGCCGTCCTCACGAAGCCATTTAGAACGCAAGACGTGATTCATGCAATATCGACCGTGACAAATCTGCCTTCCGGCAACGGAAGCTTGATCTAGGTGCGCGCGGCGGCCCGGCCGCGCTCACCAGTGAATCCAATTCGTCATTTCCTACGTAAGAGGTAAAGAGCAACAATTCTTACGCAAGAGACGTCGATGAGCGCAAATCCGACCGGCAAGCTCAATGCTTGGATTGCCGTCGTGCTGAGTGCGGGTGTGCTGCTCCCGATCGCGGCCTATCCGGAGGATTCCGGCGCGTCACGCCTGGACACAATCACGGTGGTCGCCACCGGCATCAGCAATATGAGCGCTGCCTCTGCGGGCGATGTAGGATCTCGGCTGCGGAGATGCCGCGCCGAGCCATCCCTGCGCGACGCCCATTGGCATCGTCGGCCGTTACATTCCGAACAGCCCCACCAATGTCATCGACGCCGGCTTGACGGCCCGCCGGGAGTCCGGGTGGTTTGGCGCGCTGCGGGCGCGGCACTTCGGTGAGTCGCCGCTGGTAGAGGACAACAGCGCACGGTCGCCGGCTTACACGACACTCGACGCGCAGGTGGGTTACCAGCAATCCAAGCAATGGCTGGCCGCCCTCGATGTTTTCAACCTGGCCGATGTCAGGTGGAACGACATCGCGTACTACTACGTCTCTCGACTCAAGAACGAAACGAATCCGCTGGCGGACCACGTTGTGCATCCCGGTGTACCACGAACCTTTCGTGCGCGGTTTACGTACTATTTTTAAGTCGAACGAAAGTTCAATTGGACCCATTGGGGGTTCCCCACGGAGTAAAGCCGGCTTCGGGTTACACCGGGTTGTCCCGTCCGGACGATAGTTTGGCCGCATCCCACGCGACACGATGGCGTCTCCTGCAGCACAGTAGCGTCGTCGGGGTTGCGCTTCAACGGCATTTGCGCTGCTGAGGAGAGCCACAAGGGGGAAACAGGATGCAGTTTGAAAGTCGACCGGCGCTGACCGAAACGACCAGCCCGCGGCCATGAAGCTCTGCCGGTACAGCCACGCTTCAGGCGGCCCGGTACGCGTCGGCCTCGTGGATGGCGAGACCGTGCGCGATGTGTCCGCGGTGGCCGATACCCTGCCAGCCCTGCGCTGGCCGCTGCCGCCGGGAGACCTGTTCATCGCCCATCTCGAGGAACTGCGGCCGCGAATCATCGAACTCGCCGGCGAAGCCAGTCGGGTGCCGCTTGCCAGCGTCCATCTCAAATCGCCGGTGGCCAACCCGGGCAAGTTCATCTGCGGCGCGGGCAATCATGTCGACGTGCTCGCGGCCGGCGGCCACCCGCGCAAGCTGGGCCTGCTGTTCAAGATGACCAGCGCCGCGGCCGGCGCCTCCGACGGCGTGACGCTGCGCTGGCCGGAGCGCGTGACCTTCCACGAAATCGAACTTGCCATCATCATCGGCAAGCAGGGCACCGAGATCCCGGCCGCTCGCGCACTCGAGCATGTGGCCGGTTACGCGATCGGCTTGGATATGTCGATGCAGGGTAAGGAATTCCACAGCTTCGGCAAGTCGTTCGACACTTACGGCGTGATCGGGCCGTGGATGGTGACCGCGGACGAGATCACTGATCCATCGCAGCTGTCCTACGTGCTCAAGGTGAACGACGAAGTGCGGCAGCAGGATTCGCTGAGCCGACTCGTGCTCGGCGTGGCAGAATTGATCGAACATGCGGCCTCGATCATGACGCTGCATCCGGGCGACGTGATCTTTTCCGGCACGCCGCCACGCAGCGTGGGCCCGGTGCGGCCGGGCGACGTGATGCACGCGCAGATGGACCGCATCGGCGAGATGAGCGTCCAGGTGCGCGGCGGGCCAGGCCGCAAGACGCCCGAATGAGCATCGAACGCGATCCCGGGGTCAGCTGTACGAACGAGCTCGCCCTGCTCCGAGCGCAGACGATCTGGCAGATGCTGAGTCGCATCTCGCAGCCTGGCCCGCAACGCACTGCACTCGTGGCCGCGAACGACGCGGGTGAAGTGCAGCGCTTAAGCTACGTTCGGCTGTACGAACGCGTGCGCAACCTGTCCGCAGGTCTGGCGCACATCGGCGTGCGGCGCGGCGACCGCGTGGTGCTGTGGATGACCAATTCGCTGGAGTGGGTGATCTGCTCGTTCGCCACGATGCGCCTCGGGGCGGCAGTCGTGCCGATCAATACCTTCCTCAAACCGGCCGAGATCGAATACGTCATCAGCCAGTCGGGCGCGCGGCACCTGCTGATGCTCGATGTGTTTCGCAAGCTGCGCTTGCCGGAAATGCTCGCCGAAATCTGCCCCGAGTTCCGTGCCGCCCAGGAGCCCGGCTTCCTGCTGAGCGACAAGCTGCCGGATCTGCGCAACGTCGTCGTGTTCGCGCGCAGCGGCGGCCGGCACGAGGGCGCCTTCGATCTCGCATCATTGGAGGCGCTCGGCGCCCGCGATGAAGACGCCCGGGCGGCCTCCGACCGCATGGAACGCGCGGTACGCGGCTCCGATCTCGGCATGATCAAGTATACCTCCGGCAGCACCGGCTTCCCCAAGGGTGCGATGCTGGAACAGGGTGGTCTCGTCGCCAACGGCACGCTGCATTCGCGCCGCATCGGTGCGGACCGCTCGGACATCTACTTCAGCATGATGCCGCTGTTCCACGCCGGCGGCAGCGTCTGGGGCTTGATGACGATGATGACCAACGGCGGCACGCTGGTGTTCACGGAAGCATTCAATGCGGCGCTCGCGGTTGATCTGATCCAGAGCGAACGGGCGACCATCGTGGCAAGCGTGCTCGGCAAGGAAATAGTCGACGCGGCGTTCGATAAGGGCCGGCAGATGCCGTTGGTGCGCATCGCCGAAACGTCCACCGAGGCCGCGCGCCGGGTGTTTCCGAACGCCAGCTTCTCATTCCGGCCTTTCGGTCTGACCGAATGCTATGGTCCGGCGGCGGTGACGAGTCCGCATGACTCGGCCGAGCGCAGGGCCGGCACCTGCGGGCGCGTGCTGGACGGCAACGAGTTGCGCGTGGTCGATCCGGAGACCGGCCTGGATGCCGAGCCCGGCATGACCGGCGAGGCCTGGTTGCGCGGCAACATCATGCGCGGCTACTGGAACAACCCTGAACAGACCGCCCGGGCCATCGACGAAAACGGCTGGCTCCACAGCGAGGATCTGATCTCCGTCGATGCCGAGGGCTACATCACCTACGTCGGCCGCCTGAAGCTGATGCTCAAGGTCGGGGGCGAAAACGTCTCGATCGAAGAAGTCGAGCGCGTGATCGCCGGTCACGAGGCGGTGGCCGCCTGCGCCGCGGTCGGGGTGCCCGATCAGCGCAAGGGCGAGGTGGTTCGAGCCTATGTCACGCTGCGACAGCGCCAAGCGCTGCCCCGGCACCTGCTGCACGCCTGGCTGGAACCGCGGCTGGCCCGATTCAAGATGCCCCGAGAGATCGTTTTCGTGGAAACCCTGCCGCGCCTGGCCAACGGCAAGCTCGATCGCATCGCCCTGAGACAGTGGGCCACGCAGGAGATCAGCTCGTGACCGTAACGGAGCCGGCCGACGACGAGGTCTTCGCCGCCTTTCCCGGCGTTCTGATTGATCGCGACAATATCTCGCACTATCGCGGCCTGCTGGCCGGCAGGTTGTTGGTCAACCGCTGCTCGGCCTGCGGATTCTGGGTCTATCCGCACCGGCCGCTGTGTCCCAAGTGCCTGTCCTGGGATGTGCAGGCGGCTGAAGTCAGCGGCCAAGGCACGGTGTTCATGTTCACCCTCATCCATCAAGAGCGCGATCCGCGCGGCCACCTGCGCGAACCGATCGTCGCGGCCGCAGTCGAGTTGGCCGAGCAGAAAGGGCTCCGCTACCTGGCACGAATCGTCAACTGCCCCGGCAGCGAGGTGAGGCCTGATATGCCCGTGCGGCTCACATGGATGGAGCCTGAGGGGCACGTGAGGATGCCGGCTTTCGAGCCCGCACCGAAGCTGGCGGGCTGATCGATGGCGCGCAATCCACTCCGGAACAAGATCGCTGTCGTCGGCGTCGGCTCCACCCCGTACGGCCGTGATCTCAAGCGCACGCCGCTTTCGCTCGGACTCGAAGCCGCACTGAAAGCGATCGAGGACGCCGGCATCGACCGGCAGGAGATCGACGGACTGTGCGGTTCCGGCATGGACCCGCTGGCGATGGGTGGCGCAGGCTTTCTCTCGCTGCAGGGCGCGCTCGGCATCGACAAGACCACGTGGTGCAAGAACGGCTGGCTCGGCTCCGGCTTCGTCTTCGCCGCCGAGGCGGTGTTCTCGGGCCTCTGCGATGTAGCGCTGGTGGTGCAGACCTCGATGCGCGAAGTGCTGATGTCGCGCTCCGCCGCGAGCGACCCGTTCCGCCTGCGTGCGGCACAGAAGAAGATGGGCGCCGGGCTGTTCGCCGAGGATGACTTCGCGCGCCGCTGGATGCATTCCGGTGAGCCCTACGCCGGCTGGATGGGCCGCTACCTGTACGACTTCGGCGCCAGCAAGGACGCGTTCGGCCTGATGGCGGTCAACAATCGCAGCCACGGTGTGCGCAACCCAAACGCGACGCAGCGCACGCCGATGACGCTCGACGACTACCACGCCTCGCGGATGATCTGGTCGCCGATGCAGTTGCTGGACATGGACGTGCCGGTGGACTGCGGCGAGGCCTTGATCATCACCACGGCCGAGCGTGCGCGCGACCTGCGCCGGAAGCCGGTCTACATCGATGCCATGTCGCTGGGCGGCACGCGGGTCGGAGAGTTCTACGAAAACACGCTGGGCTGGACCGAGAATGCGTTCTGGGTCTGCCTCGAAGGCTTGTGGGCCCGCAGCGCGCTCAAGGTCGAAGACGTAGATCTGTTCTACCCCTACGACGGCTATACCATTGACGCCATCGCCGCCACCGAGGCGGCCGGCTTCTGCAAGCCGGGCGAGGCCGGCGACCTGTTCAAGTCGTCCTGGGATACGCGGAACAGCATCCTGCGACTCAACGGCGGCCGCACGCAGGTTACGACGCACGGTGGCGGCCTCTCACAGGGTCGCGCGGGCGGCGCCAATTTCTACACCGAGGCCGTGCGCCAGCTGCGCGGCAATGAGGGTGAGCGCCAAGTGACCGGAGCCCAAACCGCCCTGGTGTGCATCGGCAGCTTCTTCCACGACCCCTCCGCCGTGATGTTGCGTGCGGATTGATCGAACGGACCAACGAGGAGTTTGGTATGACATTCGTATTCAGCGCCGACGGGCATATCGTCGAACCGTCGAATCTTTTCAGCGAGGGCCTTCCGCTGTCGCTGCGCTCCCACGGCCTGCGCGCCCAAATGCGCGATGGCTTCATGCTGCTGATGGCGGGCGACAAGATCACCAGCAAAAAAGCGCTCAACAAGCCCGCTCCGCGGATGGGGCCGGACGGCGAGACGTTCGGCCGGGCCGAACGCCGCGGTTCCCGCGAAATCCCAGGGCGCTTGCTCGACATGGAGCAGGAAGGCATCGACGCGGAGATCGTGTTCCCGTCGCTGGGCCTGACCGCGTTTCTGATCGAGAACCCGGAAGCGGAGCTGGCAAGCGCACAGGTCTACAACGACTGGCTCAACGGCCTGCTGTCGCCGTATCCCGAGAAGTTCGTGCGCTGCGGCATCCTGCCGGTGCGCGACTTCCGCAACACGGTGTCCGAGATCAAGCGTCTGGCGCAACTCGGCTTCACGTCCGCGATGCTGCCGAGCCTGATCGAAACCACTTCCGGGCTGCCGTTATACAGCAGCGAGGAGTGGGATCCGGTCTTCGCCGCGGCGCAGGAACTCGGCATCGTATTCGCGTTGCACACCGGCACCGGCCGCGACGACGTGCGCAGCCAGAGAGGTCCCGGCGGCGCGGTCATCAATTACTCCATCCAGTCTTGCGACGGCATGCTCACGATCATGCACCTCGTCGCAGGCGGCGTGCTGGATCGCTTTCCGGGCGCGAAGGTCTGCGTCATCGAGGGCGGCGCGAGCTGGCTGGCCGCGCTCGCCGAACGCATGGACGAGGTCTACGAGGCCCATCACGTCTTCGTCCGCCCGAAGCTGTCGGTGACTCCGCGCGAAATCATCGCCCGGCAGGTCGCCTGCTCCTTCCAGTACGACCGTGCCTGCATCATGTCGCGCTCGATCACAGGCACGCAGGCGCTGATGTGGGGTTCCGACTACCCGCATCACGAGGGCACTTTCCCGCGCTCCAGGGAAGTCCGCGCCCGGCTGTTCGACGGCATCGACATCAGCGAGCAGGACAAGGCCGACATCGTCGGCGCGAATGCCGGACGGCTGTTCCGCATCGCGCGCCCCGAATTTCTCCACGCAGCTTGAGAATCCCCCCAGGAAATCCGCAATGAACGCAATGAATCAGTACATGTTGAACCCGTCAGCCTTCGGCGGCCGCAAAGTGATCGACACCGATACCCATCTCACGGAGCCGCACGACCTATGGACCAAGCGCGCCCCGGCCCGGCTCAAGGACCGTGTGCCGCAGGTCAAGGTGCACAACGGGGTCCGCTCGTGGATCGTCGATGGCGACAAGATCCTGCTCCAAGGCGCGATTCCCTCATCGACGGTACAGCGGGACGGCAGCCGCTGGCCGGGCCTGGAGTTCCTCAACCATCAGTTCGAGGAAGTGCATCCGGCCTCGCACAGCGCCCGCGAACGCGTTCAGATGATGGACGCGGCCGGCATCTCCGCCCAGGTGCTGTACCCCAACATCCTGGGTTTCGGCGGCCAGCACGCGGTGAAGGTCGACGACGAACTGCGGCTGGCCTGCGTGGATATCTTCAACGACGCCATGGCCGAGTTCCAGGCCGACAGCGGGCAGAGGATCTTCCCCATGGCGCTGATGCCGTGGTGGGACGTGAAGCTCGCGGTCAAGGAGATCGAGCGCGCCAAGCACATGGGCCTGCGCGGCATCAACATCAACTCCGACCCGCAGACCTTCACGACCAGTGACGGGACCAAGCTGCCGGATCTCTCCAGCGAGTACTGGTATCCCATGTGGGAAGCCTGCGAGGCGCTCGACATGCCGGTGAACTTCCACATCGGCGCGTCGGAGGAGTCGGCGGATTGGATCGGCGCGCAGGGTTGGCCCGGCCTGCACCGCGACCTGCGCGCGTCGCTCGGCGGGGCCATGCTCTTCATCAACAACGGCCGGGTGATGGGCAACCTGATCCTGTCGGGCCTGCTCGACCGCTACACCAAGCTGAAGTTCGTCTCGGTAGAGAGCGGCATCGGCTGGCTGCCGTTCCTGCTGGAGGCGATCGACTGGGAGTACCAGGAAGTGGCTGCCAACAACGCCAAGCTCCAGCGCAAGCCCAGCGAGTACTTTACCTCGAACTTCCATGCCTGCTTCTGGTTCGAGCGGCGCGACCTGTCGCACCAGATCAAGGCCGTCGGCGTCGATAATGTCCTCTTCGAGACCGATTATCCGCACCCGGTTTGCCTCTATCCCATCGACGACATGGACGCAGCGATGTCGGGACTCACCGAGGAGGAGAAAGTGAAGGTGCTCTCCGGCAACGCTGCCAAGCTCTACGACATCTCGGTCTGAGCGCAAGACACCATGGCCGGAGTTCCACCGCGGCGCTCCGCGGGTCCCGCGCCTTTGCGCGCTCCCGGTTCCGCCCGCCGCACGTCCAGCATCGACGTCTCCTGGCCCGACGGGCGCGCCGGAAACTTGAGCATGATCGGCCGCGCGCGCGACATCGTCACGCCGATCCCGGGCGGCGCCCCCGTGATCCTTGCCGAAGATGCGTTCGAGGCCTGGCTGCAGCCGGATCGCTGCATCGCGTCGATCGAGGCGACGCCTAAGCGTCCGGCGCTGTCCCGCCTGGTCGGCAGCCGCGGCGGCGGCGGTCTGCGCCAGGCGCTGCAGGCCGCCGTCCCGGAGGAGCGGCGCAGATCCACGCCGCTGTACCTGATCCTCGACGACCTCTCGGGCACGAGCCTCGTATCGGGCTGGGCCTGGTCGCAGTGGGACACAGAGTGGCTCACCACGGCGCGCTCCGCGCTCAAGGATTTCGACCTCGAAAAGGCCTTCCTCAGCCGCGCGGGCATCTGCGCCGGATTCGCCGAGGGTTCGAGCGGATTGGACCCCCGCACGGATCGCTCCGGAACGCCGGCGCCCGATCTGCGCAATCCCGACGACCCCGAAGGCTGGCACCGCTTCACCGATCAGGCCGGCGCCGTGGGCATGCGGCGCGCGCGCCGCATCGACGTGCGGCTGGACAAGCGCATCATGATCGATGCCGCCTTTCAGGACAGCGCCACCATGCCTTCGGGCGGCCGCGCCGTCGTGCACGAGTACACCTTAAGCGCGACTGCCGATGCGCAATCGCTTCGGGTGCTGTCGGTCGAGGCGGAGCCGCGCGTACTGCCGTTCGCGGAATGCCCTTCCGCGACGGCCAACCTCTGGCGGCTGCTCGGTACGCCGCTGGCTGAGCTGCGCGAAAAGGTGCTCGCGGACCTGCGCGGGACCGTCGGCTGCACGCACTTGAACGACGCGCTGCGCGCGCTGGCCGAAGTACCGGCACTCGTCGGGCACTTGCGCCGATCGGCTTGACCGCTCCCGTCGGCAAACACTGCGCTGCGGAACCTCACTGGTTCAGGGCAGGGCCCCTGACGCGGCTGCGGTAGTCGCGCGGCGTTTCGCCCATCTCCGCACGAAACATCTTGGCGAACGCGGACGGACTTTCGAATCCGCATCGCGTCGCGATCTCGCTCATCGGCTCGTCCGTCTCGCCGAGCAGCGAGATGGCCCGCAGCAGCCTGCTGCGATGGCGAAAGACCTCCCAGGTCATGCCCGTTTCGGCCTTCAGATGCCGGCGCAACGATCGCAGCGAGATGCCCGCATGCCGGCAGATCTCTTCCAGCTTCAATTCCAAGTGCCCGGCCGTGTAGGCGAGTACTCGAGCCACGCGCGCATCCGTGCTCGCGGGCAGAAACAGGTTCGCCTCCCGCGTTATCCACTCGGCGCACAGCTTGGCCATGGCCTCGAAGAACGCCGCGCGCACAGGGGAATCGGGTCCGTTGACCGGCCAGCGCATCGCCTCCTTCATCATCTCGCGCATCAGCGGCGACACTGTCACGGTGCGCACGCGGCGCTCGCGGTCCTCCAGCATGCCGGCCGGGAAGAACACCGAAACCCAGCGTATGCCGTGAATGCTCGTGCAATGCGGCACACCGGCAGGAATCCAGGCCGCGAGCTGTCGCGGTATGACGTTGCGCCCGCGCGTACTCTCGACCTCGATGGCGCCCTCGAACGCATACAGCAGCTTGTGCATCTCATGGAAGTGCCAGTGCAGGTCGACGTCGAGACCATCGCGATACACCGCCCCGGGCCGGGGAGTCGCGCCGCGCGCGTACACGGGCAGCAGATCGGCTCTCTGGGCCGATCGGGCCGAAGGGAGCGGAACGTCCTCCCACAACCGGCCGCCAGGGGAAGAGAGCTCAACCGTTTCATCGGCCCACCTTGGCATGACCTGATCCTCGTAACTGGAATGCCGAGGGGGCAAAAAGCTACGCGATTGTAGCCGAAAGATGAAGCCGCGTCAGAGCCTGGGCCGAAGCTCGCCGGATGATCGAAATTGGAGCCTCGACGATTGCAAGTACCTGTTTTTAATCATCCTCACTCGCGGAATGTCCGTTGCAACCCGACCCCAGACCGTTCGGATTATTCTAAATTTTGACCCGCCGTTTGGCCGCCTCGAAAGCCACGTTCATTTGCTTTCTGTCATCCTCCGAGAAATTCTCCTTAACATCGCTCCAAACACTGCTTTCTTCTTCCTTGATGTGGTGCTCAACAAGTTCCTTGAGGACTTTGCCAGCGGCCTTATGTTCGGGCGAGGCGGCATTGGTGATGGATTCGAGACGCTGCAGCGTCTTGGCCGCCCATTCGTGTTCGAGATAACCTTCGTGCCCATCCATCTGCGCATCCTTGTCCCGAAGCGCGATGACGGCATCGTAAACTACTTTTTCCTCTGCCTTGGTGTGCGGAACCAGGGCCGACTTAATCTTGAGGACCAGGTTTCTTCGGTGCGCCGCGGTTTCAGCATCGCTGAGGCTCTTAAGCAGTTCCTTTACCTCCTCGTGCTCTATCTTCAACGTGTCGAGGATATCGGTCGCCTCGGCGCCTGGATTCTCTGGTGTGAAAGGATTGCTGATAGCACGTGCAGCCTGTTTTACTTTCGATTTAAGACTCATATTTGATTCCCCTGGTAAAGTTATCGTTGCAAGCGAAGGGATTTCGCCTTTCCACCGGTTTTCAAATTTGTTCCACCGTTCCCGCCCGAGGGGAAGGCGAAAGTATGAGTCGATTTGCCGAAATTAAGCGCCGCTTCAACTGCCTGACTTTTTGTGGGATCGGCTGAGCGGGCCGCGTCAGACAGAGCCGTCCGGGGCATCTTTTTGTTCCAGAATTCCTACATGTTTCTGCGCGCGCCCACAGCCGTTTGTCGGCCCACAACTACGAAGTCATGGAGCGCACAATGGTTTACTCGACAGATAAGTTGACGCGAGCGCAACTGCGCAGCACAGTTTCGTCTTGAGATCTGGCCAAGACGATCGGGAGATGTCCATCGATAGTTCACAGCGGATGTGTGGACAACACGGCGACAACGGCATCATATGGCGCGTCTAATTGTGGTCTCCAACCGGGTCGCCCTGCCCGATCAAAAGGCGCCCAGCGGCGGCCTTGCCGTGGGCGTGCTCGCTGCCTTGAAAGGCGCCGAGGGCGGCATCTGGTTTGGCTGGAGCGGTAAGACCCACGAGACGCCCCCTCTCGAGCCGGTCGTCATGGAGCACGAGGGGATCCAGTTCATGACCGTGGACCTCCCCACCACGAGCTTTAACGCCTACTATGACGGCTTTTGCAATAGCTCGCTCTGGCCCCTGCACCATTATTTCCCCGGCGCATTTCGGTACGACGCGACGGAGTACGATGCCTATCTGGCCATCAACCATCACTACGCCTCCGGACTGATTGAGATCGTGAAAAATGACGATCTCGTTTGCCCCCGATCCGATATTTAAACAAGGACTTTTCACACCAGACCCTGAGCGGATTTCTGCGCATTGCGGATGTTGCCGTCGTCACGCCGGTACGTGATGGCATGAATCTGGTGGCCAAGGAGTTTGTCGCCGCGCAGGACCCGGAAAGCCCCGGAGTATTGGTACTGTCCAGCTTGGCGGGCGCGGCGCAGGAACTGAGCGGCGGTGCGCTTCTGGTAAATCCGTATGACAAGGTCGCTGTCGCGCAGGCACTCAACCAAGCGTTGGCTATGCCGCTTGAGGAGAGACGCAACCGGCACGCGCTGATGCTGGCGGCCTTGCACAAAAACTCTATCGCCCGATGGCACGAAACCTTTATCGCTGCGCTCAAGCACACATCCCCGCTTCATCGCGGCCGCTGACCAATATGCGCCACATAGACGTCAAGATTGCAGAGCTTTCCGGCCCTGTTGAATTTGTAGATGGTGACTGTGTTGGCGACATCGGTCACGCCGTCTCGCGTGTTCCGCTCCTCGAGTTCCAGGTATACCAGCCCCGGAACTTCGGTAATCCGCCGCAACGTGCCCTCCCACGAAGTCTTGCCACCATACTGAGCAATGAACTGCTTGTATTGCTGCCAATTCGACACCTCGACGCGCTCGGTCAGAAAGACGCCCACGCGCTGGAAGTTCTCCACGTCCACGAGGTCTTCCAACGGCGCCCAGTCGGTCTCCGAGAAGCCGGGCTGCTTCATCTTGTTGACGACCCGAAGAAACTCCTCGGAATACTGCAGCACAGTGCGGGAAAGACCCCTGTAGTCCGCGGATTTCGGCATTTCGTTGGCCATCGTTCGCCCCTTGCATGTCGTGATGTTATCGGGAGAGTTCGGAGATCATAGTTTGATGCAGCACAATGACGAGTACAACGCGCCGATCGATCGCTCACCGATCTCGTGCTGCCTGGACGAGGTCAGACGTTGTCGTCACCGGCGACAATCCTGCCGATCCACTGCTCCTCGGTGATCTTGCCGGCTTTCTCGACGGCGGCGCGCTTGGCGGGACGCAGCGTGTCCTCGATGCCTTCAATGCGCTTCCATTCGCAGAGCGGTGTCTCCGTGCCCTCTCGGGGGACATAGCGCGACGGTTTCACCTTCTGCATGCGGTGAATATAACGGTGCGGCGCCCCTGCAGGCGGCCCACGAATTTTGCGCGACGATGGCGACTCCGCCTCGCGTAAAGGCATCACGGCCCTGCGGAGCGATGGGGAATACAGCTTTCACTCCCGCAACTGACAACGCTGCGTCACGGTTAACGCAAGCGCCGCCGGTGGCGAGGAACCGTCGCCGCTCCGAGTCGCACTCCGTCCGCGGCAATTTACTCACGACGAACTTCGCGGTCAGGCGGTCGCAAGCGCCGGTCTTCGCCGCCGCGCCGACAGCGCCAACACCAACGCGATCAGGAAGAAGATGGTCTGGCCGATGATCGCGCCGGCATAGGAGCCGGTCTTGGTGTAAACGAACCCGGCTGCCGGTACGCAAATCACCGCGAAGGGCAGATTGAGGAGGTTGTTGATGCCATAGGCCCGGCTGAAATTCTCGCGCCCGAATGCTTCCGACAACACCAGGCCGAGTACGGGAAGCACGCCCGCGCCATGTAGACCTATCAGGCCGACCAGGACGGCCATCACTGCGAAGGGCGGCTGGAGCAGCAGCAGCATCCAGAGCACGGCGCTATCGAACACAATGATCGCCAGCGCGGTCACGCCGCCGATGCGGTCGGCGACCCAGCCGAAGAGGATGGTGCCGGCGATGCCGACGAGCGACTGGATCGTCAGAAAGGTTGCAGCCAGCGTTGGCGAATAGCCCCATGTTCCCGCCATCGGCACCATGTGCGTCGTCAGAACGACCGAGCCGGTCGTCGAGGAGATGGCAGCGATCGACAGCGCCCAGAAGCGCGGTGAACGCAGCAGATCGGCAACGCTCATCGTGCCGGCGGCAGCCGATTTCGCCGCCGCGTCGGCCTTCGGCGAGCCGGCATCGCCGCCGGGCGGATGGTCGACGATAAAGAGGTTGGCGATCACTGCGACCGCCGACAGCGCGGCCAGCATCTGGTAGGCCACCGTCAGCCCGAACGAGTGCAGCGTCCAGCTGGAGGCGAGCGGAATGAGCGCGACCACGAACGGAGTGCAGGCGATTCCGAGCGCCCGGCCGCGGCCCACGATGAACCAGCGAGTGACGAGCGTCGCGGGCAGGATCACCCCGATCGCCATTCCGGGCCCCAGGAACAGGCCGTAACTAAGCAGATAGAGCGGATAGCTGCTCGTCGCCGCGAGCAGGGCGAAGCCCGCCGTGCTGAGGATGGCGCCCACCAGCATGAGCAATCGCAACGAGTAGCGTGCAGCGATCACGCCGACGACCGGCGCGCAGGCCGTCATGGCGAGGGTCACCACCGGTATGCCCAGCGTACTGAGCTCGCGCCCGACACCCAGTCGCGTCTCGACGGTGCTGAGGAGCACGCTGAACGATCCCCAGAGTGTTCCAATCGTGATGTTGTTGGTGAGAAACGCGATGACCGCCATGCGCAGCGCCAGCGGATGATTGGTGCCCGCGCCCTCTGCCTCTTGGCTTGCTGCCAGCATCGACATCTCTCCCACGGTCCGCGCATTCGTACTTTCGCACGATATTGACGAAAAGAAGGTGGGATAGCCAGCGTCGGGCGAACTTACCGAGCTGATAGAAAAGCTCGAGACCGAGAAGGATCCAGTCCAATCGCAAGTGCAACTGTCGAGATCGTGAACGCCAGCCCAAGCGCTTGGATTGAGCGCCAACGCGGCTCCCAGCCCAATGGTAGTCCATCCGGTGTTGGCGTTTATCAGTAGCCATGAGCAGGCGACGGTGCCCACCACAATGCCGAGCATCATCGGCCACAGTCTCAACGCCAGGACGGCGAAGCGTCGCCCCGCGAACAGTTGCCAGACATGCCAACGCGCTGGCGATGCCGCGAGTGAGCAAAGGCAGCCATTCTGGAGTAATTCGGTTAAACCGATGGCACATCCACAGCGACCCAATGCTGGTAGGCTAAATCGCCGCAGCTTGTCTTCACAATTGGCAGTTTCCGATGCTAGACTTCGTTAAAACCGAAGGGAATCGCCATTGCGCTTCGATCTGACCGACATGCGGCTCTTTCTAACGGTGGTGGAACACGGCAGCCTCACGCAAGGGGCTCAGGCCATGAACCTGGCACTCGCCTCCGTGAGCGAGCGCGTGGCAGGCATGGAATCCGTATTGGGCACCTCGCTCCTGGAACGGACGCGGCGCGGCGTGCGCACCACCGCGGCTGGCGATGCGTTGATCCGTCATGCTCGGCAGATCCTGGTCCAAGTGGAACAGATGCGGGGAGAGCTGCGCGCCTACGCCACTGGCCTCAAAGGAAGGATTAGGCTCTTGTCGAATACAGCCGCATTGGCGGCCTTTCTTCCCTCCCAGCTCTGCCGTTTCTTGGCGGCGTACCCGGACCTTTCGGTTGATCTCGATGAACGGCCGAGCACGGAAATCGCTTCAGCCATCGCAGAAGGCCGAGCTGATCTAGGAGTCGTAGCGGACATTACGGATTTAGCGGCTTTGCAAACTTATCCCGTCGCAAAAGACCAGCTTGTTGTCGTGGCCCGCAAGACGCACCGCATCGGTGGCCAACCAACCGTCTCCTTCGCGGATATCGTGGATGAGGCGTTTGTTGGCCTGTCGGATGCAGCATTAGGAGTCCATCTGGGAGAGCGAGCATCCCGTCTGGGCCGCCAGATACATTACCGTGTCCAGCTGAGGAGTGCGGAAAACGTGGCTATGCTGGTTGAGGCAGGCGTAGGGCTCGCGATCCTGTCGGAAGTCTCCGCCGCCGAGCTGCGCCGCCCCCATTTGGCGGTTGTACCGCTGTCGGAACCTTGGGCCTTGCGGCAGCTTCATCTTTGCGCACGGGATTTTTCCGCGCTGACGCCGCACGCCAATTTGCTGGCGCGGCAGCTTATGGCCTCGAGCTCGATACACGCATCCGGGGAACTGGGCTGAGGTCAGTTTGCCGCATTTGATTTGCGCTTACGTTCCATTGCGATTCGAAGCAGCGGCAAACGATCCACGCCAAAATACATATCGTCCCTGTCGAGGTACATCGTGGGAGATCCGAACGCTCCTCGGGCGATCGCCTCATCTACATTGGCGCGCAATTCATCCTTCACCGGCTGGTCAGCAATTCGAGCCAGCAGCCAGGCAGGATCAACCTCCAGTGCATCGCTCAATTTTTTGAGTACCGCCTCGCTGGAAATATCGAGTCCCTCCCCAAAATAAGCGCGAAAAGCGGCACGCGCCCAAGAAACGAGCTTTCCCTGATGCCGGAGTACCAAGCAAGCCCGCATCGCTTTCACGCTGTTCACGGGATGGCCGGGCGGCGGGAATATGATCTTAAGGCCGGACGCGCTTTCCCAATCTCGTAAATCCTTCAAGAAGTACGCCATCTTGCGGGGCGGTTCGGTTGCCAAACGCTTTTTGTATTCGACACCGGGATTCACCGCGTTGAAAATGCCGCCAACGAGAATTGGCCGCCAGTCGATCTCCGCGTCGAACTCGGCCGCGAGCGGCTGGATGTTTTCGAAGGCCAAATAAGTCCAGGGACTGGAGCAATCGAAAAAGAACTCAATCTTCATCGGCCCTCTCTCGAAGTGCTTCTGTAGCCGACCTTATGCGAATTCAGCATTTGGTCGGTTCAATTCGGTATTGGCGAGGCAGCTGGCAACTCATAGATTCTGGGTCAATTAATAGGGATTGGAGAATACACGCATGAGTGAATGGGGAAAACCAATGCATCGCACGACTGGAGCGCGGCTCGTGGGGCGTAATTGCCCGACGCTCGCGTTCAATCCCTTGTCCCCGGGTTCGAGAAGTTTGAGGCTCGGGTGGTGCGGACTGGCATTGATTGGCGCGATGACCGCTTCCGCCCCTGCGCTCGCACAGCCGAAGACCGGGCCGGGCATCACCGGCGATGACAGCCTGACGTGGCACGGCATTACGCTGTACGGCGTCGTCGATATCGGTCTGCAATTCGACACGCATAGCGCGCCTTTCACCCCCTACCGTCCGGCGGCAAGCGGGAACATCGTGCGGCAGAACAGCCGCCAGTCGGTGACCGGTCTGACTCCCAGCAACATGGGCCAGTCGAGAGTCGGCCTGCAGGGCATCGAGGCCCTGAACGACGATTGGTCGGCCGTATTCCAGGTGGAGGCTTTTTTCAACCCCCAGTCCGGTGAACTCGCTGATTCTCTGAAGTCGTTGGCGGTGAACAATGGTCGAACCCTGGCCACCCAAAACGTCGCTGTCGATGGCAGTTCGGCGGGCCAGGCCTTCCAGACCGCCTTCGTCGGGCTGAAATCGCCCCGGTTCGGTACCCTCACCTTCGGTCGTCAGACGGCACTAGTGTTGGAGGGCATCGTCAAGTACGACCCCAACTACAACGCTTCGGCGTTCGGCCTGCTCGGCGCATCAAACACGTATTCCGGTGCCGGCAGCCAGCAAAATAACCGGCTCGATTCGACGGCGAAGTACTATGTAAAGCTCGGCGATCCGGTGCACTTCGGTGCTCTGTATAAGTTCAACGGATCCAATGGATCGGCCAACACCGCCTTCCAGGCGGATATAGGCGGTGAATACGCGGGCGCCTCGGTCGATGCCTATTATTCGAAGGTCAACAGCGCCATCACGGCGACCTCCTTGAGCGCCGCTCAAGTCGCGAAGCTTCCGGCGTTGGGGTATTCGGTATCGAATTCCCTGGCGGCGACCATCTCGGACAATACGGCGTATGCCCTCATGGCGCTGTATAAAATCGACCCGTTGAAATTCTTTGCCGGCTACGAGCACATCAAGTATGCCAACCCGACGAGACCGCTGAACGCAGGGTTCAACGACATCGGTGGTTACGTGCTGGCTTTCGTCACCAACAATGCCTACAACAATTCGAAGACTGTGCAGGTGTATTGGACCGGCGTCCGCTACAGCGTCATTCCCCAGCTCGACCTGACCGCGGCCTATTACGGCTATCGTCAGAACGCCTACGGCACCGGCAAGCAAGCGGGCTGCACGACGACGGCATACAGCACTTGCAGCGGCAGCTTCGAGGCCTTTTCCTTCGACGCCGACTACCGATTCAACCTGCACTTCGACGCTTACCTGGGCGCCATGTACAGCGGCGTGCACGACGGCGTGGCCAGCGGCTACCTCAGTACGACGAACATCAATCCCACCATCGGTGTGCGCTACAAGTTCTGAAGTGTGCCGGCCGCAAAATCGACTGGCTACAGGGTTCGCGCGACGCGGAAGCCGAGATCGACGACGCGAGTGCTGCTGAAGTGATCGGCCCCGCGGTGCGCGGCGCGCAAGCCGGTGGGGATCGAAGTCCAGGAGCCCCCGCGATTCACACGCGTGTTGCAATCGGCACCCTCGGTGCGCGCGGATCCCTCGGTTGGGGCTCCCTGGTAATCGTCAGACAAACAGTCTTCCACCCACTCGAAGGCATTTCCCTCCATGTCGTACAGACCGAAAGCGTTCGGTTTGAAGCTTCCGACCGGGGCCGTAAACACAAACCCGTCGTGGCAGCGGACCCGGTCCTCCCACTTGCCCTTCGGGAAACGCTCGGTGAGCGTGGCATCGACGCCGTTGGCGTACTTACAAGCCTCATTCGGGTCATCTCCCCAGTACGCCGGCGAATCGGTCCCAGCACGGTCGGTGTACTCCCACTCTGCTTCGCTGAGAAGCCGATAGGTGTGGCCGGTCTTGCGGCTGAGCCAGCCGGCATACGCCTGGGCCTCCTTCCAGCTCACACACACCACGGGGTCTCGTCCGGTCTGTGGAAAACCGGTGTTGTGCCAGCTCAGACCCATGATGGTCGGCCAGCGAGGCGGCTCGTGGACATTACAGCCCTCCGGATCGGGGAGCTTGGTGTCACTCACGAACACGGCGTATTCATCGCGCGTGACCTCAAATCTGCCGACGGCGAAAACGTACGCAATGTTGACCCGGTGCTGAGGCTGTTCCTCATTCTGACGATGCGGGTCGCCGGGTGGCGGTCCCATGAGAAAGCTTCCGGCGGGGATGACTACCATCTCCGGGCAGATGTCCGGACAATCGCGGAATCGGCTGCCCGGCGTGCGGGTGGCGTCGGCGGGGGCGGCGCTCAGTGCTGAAGCGGCAAGCAGGGAGGCCAACGCACCGGCGGTCCAGGCCAATGAGCTGCGACGCGAGGCGGCGACGCGCATTGGAATAACAAATCCCCGGAAAACGCGGAACGCGCGGTACACGCGATCAGCCGGATATTTCGCTGAGATGCGAGGGGTCTGCGATGTTGGCCGGGTTTGCATCGAAGAGCTTCTTGTGAGCATCCATGCAGAAGTAGTAGGTCTTTCCCCTGTAAACTGACTTCGGGGCGGTCTCCGCATCAACATCCATCTCGCAGACCGCACACAGCGGATGCTCCGCGGTGGAGATGCGGCGCTTTGCATACACGTTGTTCGAATCTGGGCTCATCCAACCCTGTCCCTGATACTCCAGTACGTCGGCAGTCAGCGCTGCGCTGCTGCGGCCAAAGTAGCGTTCGACCACGTGCAGTGCGAGGTCGATACCGGAGGACAGGCCTCCGGCGCTTGCGAGGTTGCCGCTCTCGACGAATCGGGCACCGCGTCTGACTTGGATGTCGGGAAAGGCCATGGCCAGGTCAGTGTAGGCGGAGTGATGGGTCGTGACAGGTTTGCCCGCGAGCAATCCGGTCCCGGCGAGCAGAAATGCCCCAGTGCAAACCGACATTGTCACGTCCGTCGTGCGCGAGACATCCCGGACCCAGGCGAGCACGGCATCACTGGGGTCGCTCTGTGCTGGAATGACGACCACCTTGGGCCGCGGCGCCGAGGCGAGCGAGTAGCTCGGTACGATCGTCATGCCCCCGCTCGCGAGTATCGGCTTGGTCGTCTCTGCAACGGTATAGAGAGAAAAGGCGGGTGTGCGACCATGATCTGCATGCCCGGCGTGCTCGGGCAAAGAGGCGCGTTCGAAAACCTCCCACGGTCCGGCAAAGTCGATCACGACAGCGCCCGCAGAGATCAGGAATGCAACCGGAATGCTCCCCTCTGCGGGGGGGCGTAGTGGGGTGGATGTCATGGCGGGCGCCGCGGTGTTACCCCCCGAGTCAGTGCGCTCGGCTGAAAGCGCCGCCCGCGGGAACACCGCCGCAAGCCCGAGGGTCGTTGTCATCTGCAGCAGGTCGCGTCTCTTCACAGCCCTACCTCCGTGAAATCGATGGCTCGATGTTGGAAGTATTGTCTGCGTGTGCATGACAAGCTATACCGCTGGCTGCAGCGTGCCCGCCGTTCGCTGCAAGTTTGCGCTGTTCGCTCCCCGGGAGAGTACGATTGGCACTCATGAGCGAGATGCGCATGGTTTCTGCCCGGGTACGTACGCTCGGTATTGGATCGATCTGGGCGGGCATTGCGCTATTTGATGCCCTGCAAACCGTCTTCACGATGCGCTCGCAGGGCATGCACCACGCGTGGACAGCATTGTTCGCGACCCGGTTGCTGTCTTGGTTACCCTGGGCGTTCTCGACCCCGCTCGTGATCCGGATCAGCCGCAAGTTTCCGCCATTGCAGATCGGCGCATGGTCCGCATGGTTGACGCACCTGGCGGTGCTGCTGGGAATCAATCTGGTTGCCGCCTCCTGGAGCACCTGGCTGCAGAGGATGCTCAATCCCTGGGCACAGTCCGGTCCGCAACCCCTATTCGTGGGCGCGCTCCTTCCCGACTTCAGCTATGAGCTGCTCACTTCGTGCATCCTCTATGCCGCGATCGTGACGATCACTCTCACTCTTGACGCCAAGGATGCGCTAGTGCGGGAACAGACGCACAGAGCACGTCTCAACGAGGAACTATCCAAAGCGCAACTCCACGCCCTGCAGCGGCAGATCGAACCTCACTTCATGTTCAACACGCTGAATGCGATCGCTGGCTTGATTCGGGAGCACCGTAATGACCGGGCAGTGAACATGGTTGTCGGGCTGAGCGACTTTCTGCGGCGCGCGATCGACAGCGCCGACAGCCCGGAGGTCGACTTGGCGAGCGAGTTGGAATATTTGCAACGCTATCTCGCCATCCAGCAGATGAGATTTTCGGAACGTCTGCAGGTCAACATAGAAATTCCGGCGGAGGTGCTGCCCGCATTGGTCCCCAGTCTGATGCTGCAGCCGCTGGTAGAGAACGCAATCAAGCACGGAATCGCAAAACGGGCGCTGGGCGGCTGCATTCACATCACCGCATCCCTGTCGACAGGAAACCTCAGCCTCAGCATCTGCAACGATGGCCCACCTCTCCCGCCAGGCTGGGAGAAGAGCAGCCGGGGAATCGGGCTCGCCAATCTGCGCAGCCGCATGCAGCTGCTGTACGGGTCTGCATTCGAATTGACTCTGCGGGAAGACGGCACGCACAGGGTCCGAGCGCTCGTCACCATTCCCTTCAGGGAGGCGACTCCCTTGAGGGTGGCGTGAGGTGGCCGCGGAGAAACAACATTCGGCGATAATCCGTGCGCTCGTCGTTGATGACGAGCCTCTGGCACGCAGCAATGTGACGGTGTTGTTGCGGCTTGATCCGGACGTCGACCTCCTCGGGGAATGCTCCTCGGGAATCGAGGCGTTGACACAGATCCGCCGCATGCGGCCCGATCTGCTATTTCTCGACGTGCAGATGCCGGAATGTGACGGTTTCGACGTACTTGAGCTTCTCGGCGCTGCCATGCCGCCGGCAGTAGTATTCGTCACGGCCCACGATGAGTATGCGCTGCGCGCATTCGAGGCGGGTGCACTCGATTATCTCTTGAAACCCTTCGATGACGCCCGCTTCAGGCGGGCGCTCGACCGCGCCAAAGCGACCCTCGCACACAGCCGGCTAACGCCCCCGCGAACCTCCAGCCGCCTGGTCGTCAAGGACCGAGGCGAGGTTTTGTTCGTCAAGGTCGCAGACATCGACTGGATCGAGGCCGCCAACTATTACGCCTGCGTTCACGTCGGAGCGAGAACACACGTGCTGCGTCGCAGCCTCTTGGATCTCGAGAGCGAGCTCGACGCGACGCTGTTCTGCCGCATCCACCGCGCGGCGATCGTCAACCTCGAGCGGATCCGGAGTCTGGTACTCAAGGACGACGGTGAATACGAAGTGGTGCTGGGGACCGGAGCGAGGTTGCGATTGAGCCGCCGCTTCCGCAGGCGCCTGCAGAGCAGGCTGCCGTAGCTACCGGGCCGCCGCGCGGTGTCCATCGCATCTATTGCAAAAAAATGCGCCTCGGCACCTTGAATCGGCGAAATCTGCCCCCATTCATAGGGGCCACGAGCGGAGAGAGTGCCGATAATCTGCGCTTTAGCTAACCCGTATCCCAAGCATTAGGAGTCTTTTATGAAGATTCGTCCCCTTCATGACCGCGTGATCGTGAAACGAGAGCAGGAAGAGCGTAAGTCCGCAGGCGGCATCGTGATCCCAGACACTGCGACTGAAAAGCCTATTTTTGGGAAGGTTGTTGCCGTCGGCAAGGGCAAGATTTTGGAAAACGGCGAAATTCGCCCGGTCGACCTCAAGGTCGGCGACAGGATTCTTTTCGGTAAGTACAGCGGTACCGAAGTGAAGATGGATGGCGATGAGCTGGTAGTCATGCGCGAAGAAGACGTCATGGCCGTGATCGAAGGCAAGTAACGCTTCAATCGACTGTCATAGTTAACCAATTCAACTAGAGGTATCAGCAAATGACAGCAAAAGACGTACGCTTCAGCGACGACGCCCGGCAACGCATGTTCAGGGGAGTTAATGTTCTGGCGAATGCCGTCAAGGTAACGCTGGGCCCCAAGGGCCGCAACGCCGTGCTCGACAAGAGCTACGGCGCCCCGACGGTCACCAAAGACGGTGTCTCGGTCGCCAAAGAGATCGAACTCAAGGACAAGTTCGAGAACATGGGCGCACAAATGGTGAAGGAAGTGGCGTCGAATACTTCCGATGAAGCCGGCGACGGCACCACCACCGCCACTGTGCTCGCACAAGCCATCATCCGCGAGGGCCTGAAATCGGTCGCCGCGGGTGCGAACCCGATGGACTTGAAGCGCGGCATCGACCAAGCGGTCATTTTGGCCACCGAAGAGCTGAAGAAGCTCTCCAAGCCCTGCAAGGACCCGAAGGCGATTGCCCAAGTCGGCACGATCTCCGCGAACTCGGATGAGAGCATCGGCAAGACCATTGCGGATGCGATGGCGAAGGTCGGCAAGGAAGGCGTAATCACCGTCGAAGAGGGCCAAGGCCTCGAGAACGAACTCGAAGTGGTCGAGGGCATGCAGTTCGATCGCGGGTATTTGTCGCCGTATTTCATCAACAATCAGCAGAGTCAGAGCGCCGAGTTGGAAAAGCCGCTGGTCCTGTTGGTGGACAAGAAGATCTCCAACATCCGCGAACTGCTCCCACTGCTCGAAACCATTGGCATCGTCAAGGTCGCCGCCGTCAAGGCGCCGGGCTTCGGCGATCGTCGGAAAGCCATGCTGCAGGACATCGCCATTCTGACCGGCGGTACGGTCATCTCCGATGAAGTCGGCTTGTCGCTCGAGAAGGCGACATTGAACGATCTGGGCGAAGCGAAGAAGATTCTGGTGGAGAAAGAGAACACCACCATCATCGACGGCGCCGGCAAGGCGGCGGACATCAAGGGCCGCGTCGAGAGCATCCGTCAGCAGATCGAGGAAGCCACCTCCGACTACGACAAGGAGAAGCTGCAGGAGCGCGTTGCCAAGCTCTCCGGCGGTGTAGCCTTGATCAAAGTCGGTGCGGCGACCGAAATCGAAATGAAGGAAAAGAAGGCCCGCGTCGAAGACGCACTGCACGCAACCCGTGCGGCCGTCGAAGAGGGCGTGGTTCCGGGCGGCGGCGTGGCCTTCCTGCGCGCGCTCAAGGCCATCGAGAAGCTGGTCGGCGCCAACGATGACCAGACCACGGGCATCAAGATCCTGGCCCGCTCGATCGAAGAGCCGCTGCGTCAGATCGTCGCCAATGCCGGTGAGGACGCTGCCGTGGTGCTCAACCGGGTCCGCGAGGGCAAGGGTACGTTCGGCTACAATGCCGCGACCGGCGAGTACGGCGATATGCTCGAAATGGGCATTCTGGATCCGACCAAGGTCACGCGTCTGGCTCTGCAGAACGCCGCTTCGGTTGCGGGCCTCCTGCTCACGACGGAAGTCATGATTGCCGAGTCGCCGAAGGACGACGAGCATGCACATGGCGCGCCGGGCGGCGGCATGGG